>Ga0214919_10009488_pt1 | contig 12535 bp, 10 predicted proteins | sample LL1503_MetaG_FD_177994 | JGI IMG/M metagenome (GOLD analysis project Ga0214919, IMG submission 177994) | Freshwater microbial communities from Lake Lanier, Atlanta, Georgia, United States - LL-1503 | ecosystem: Environmental > Aquatic > Freshwater > Lake | place: USA: Georgia | collected...
AGATTTAACTCAAGAGCAACAAGAAGATTATGTGGCTAGCTATAGCAAAATTCATGGGCAAAGCTTAGAGCAGACTACGAGTCATAAGTTTGAAGAAATTGGTGGTAATTTTAATTCTGCTATTGGCCATAACCAATCCCAAAGTATTTTTGGTTCTCGTAATGTGTTTATTAAAGAAAAAGACTCGCTTGAAGCCAAATCTTTAATTGAGGTCTATGGCAATACAAATACCACCAGCACTTTTGTACATGGTCAAACCTTGAAAGGTGGGCAAGTTCAAATCATTGGAGGAAATCATCAAAAATCAGTAGGAGGGGTGGCTTTTTATACATATGGTAGGGATGGTCCTCAGCCCACTGCAGGTTCATCTCCACCTCCCAGTAGTAATTATTCCGCAAAATTAAATGTTGTTCAGCCTGGGAGCAGTGACGTAAATGTAGATCCTGATGGTGAGAGTGATGATGACACACCAACACCACCACCTAGTGAATATACGCTTCCAGAAAATAGTGGAGCTCCTTCTTTAATATCAGACGCAACATCGAATGCAGAACCTTTTGTTTCATTCACACTAAATGAAGGAAATACTTATACCCAAAATGATGAGCAGGCCATTAGTTGGTATAGACAAGCTTTAATTGGAGACTACAAGAGAGGAACAAATAACTTAAATTTGGGTATGACGGGTAATATTTATCTGGGGGCATATATGCCAACAACATTTGGATTGAAATTAGGAACTACAGATGGTGTTTATCTTGCTACGAACGCACTACAAATGTCTCAAGATCTAGTCAAGGTGAATACTATTATATATAAGATTCCTGCAAATACCTTTAGCAGTAAAATAGGCGCTATAGTGATGTGGTACAACTGGGTGTCAACTGCGGCAACGGCATATGCTGCTACAAGGATTGCTGGAACACTTGCCGATGAATTTGCAGCAGTCGGTATGTCAAGTCCAGAATCTTCAGGCGCAGGTTCGGCCCCATCAACTACAGTAGGAGGTATTGAGGTTACTGTAAATACTGATTATGTTTATTCTGACAATACAGAAGCGCATTATTCACAAACCAATGGCGTTACTTTCAATGATTATAAAGGCGCTGTTAGTAACACCTATAACCTAGGAGCAACCAATGTTTATGAAGGCGAAACTAGTGCTACTTATCAAGGCCTCTATGCTTATACGACGCTAGGCGTAGCTACCATAACTGTTCCCGGTCTTTCAGCCCCCTTTAATATAATTAATATGGGCTTTGATTTCCTTGCTCTTGACTATACAAGGAACGAATTCAAAAGCGCGATTGCACTTCTTGAGGCATACGGGTTTAAGTCTATATCAGCGGGAGCTACTCCACCACCACCTGCTCCAGCAAATGTGATACCTGAAGGATTTGAAGAGATGGACGGCGAATTGTGGGAGGAAGGCGAATGGTTGTGAGAATCTACGTCGTTCGCGTGATGAATCGCCTCCTGCCTTTGGAGTTATTGCCCTTTCATCTACTGCAACCACCAATATAATAATATCTCTTGCTGAGTACCGCGATCATGCATCGCTGTAAAGACATCCCGTCCAGGCATCGCTAAAAAAGTAATAACACCCGAGGCGTTTTAACGTGATAAGCATTAATATGTTGAACAATACTACCAGCTTCGCCTGCGGCTACCTTACTAATAGAAAGCTTATTGAGCAAAGCGGTTTTACTATGAACAACACGACTTATTACCGTTACTAACGGAGGACAGTGAAGTAACTCCGCATCAGGATCAGTCATACCTAATGCTAGGTCTGGATCATTTAATTTTGCTGCGGCTAACTTAAGGCCCATTTCCTCAAAAATGATCATGGCGATGCCTTAATCGAGAACTTGGTTAATCTTAACCGTTTATCCTATGCCTATAAACATCCTAACTCGCAGCGTTTAGTTAGAATAGAAATTGTTGTAGTCCATTTCTTAATTAGCAGTTTTTAATTTTCTTACTCAAAGTATTTTTCATAGTTAATAGCAACATCTAAACCTAAGACCCAATGCGAATAATAAAGCCTCGTGCCATATCACTTGCTGGGCATCCTATGGCGATTCCAAATGGAACGCAATTGATGGTTACGAGTTTAACCAGCTTTAAGATGGTTGATCGTGAACCTGTGTTGTGTAGTGACCAAGATATATGGAAAGCCCTAAAAGATGTTTTGCCCAATAAAACGGCCCCCGATTTAGGTTTACCAAAACCTCGTTCAGAGTGGCTCGCTTTTGCTAAGGCCTATTCCTCCAGCCCAACTGATAAGGCTACTTTAGCCTCAGTAAAAATTATGCGAGGAAAAAATATAGTCTCAGAAAAAAAACTATTTATTAGTGGCCCACGTGCCTGGAAAAATTATGCTGGAATTGCTATGCCTGGCGAGCCTGGGCTTTTAGGTGAGCCGTTATTACTGGATTGGTCGCATGCCTTTGGTAATAAAGATAATCCTATTAATCCTCGTGGGGTAGGGGAGTACAGCGATGCTTGGGCTGGTAAACCAATGCACCAAATTGACTATGAAAATGCATTTGTAGCAGCCCCTCGAGAGGACGCATATCCAGCTGGGTTTGGGCCTTTGCCGATTGAAGCAACATCACGCTTTAAGCCAAAAGGCACCTACAATTCACACTGGCGCAAGGAAGAATATCCAGCCTTTCCAAGCGATACCCCACCAGAGCAGTTTATGTTATCGCCAAAAGATCAGCGGCTCGATCATCCTTTTCAGACGGGGGATATGATTCAGTGTAGTGGCATGCACCCTAATGGAGAACTTGTAGAATGGGTGCTACCTGATTGGCGGGCGCGAGTGTATATTACTTTTAAAGCTAATCCTACGCAATTGATTCCTGTTACCTTAAACTTGGATACACTTTGGTTGATACCGCATCAGGAATTACTTGGTTTGATGTGGCGAGGGTATATACCCATCGAAGAAACCGATGCTTACGATATTGATTTATTGTTTGGTGCGCTAGAAGATAAGGATGAGCCCAAAACCGAAAGGCATTATCAAATGGAAATTGATGTGCGCTCTGGAAAGAGTGTACAAACAAGCGCTTTGATGGCCTTTGATGATTCGGGCTTATTACCAAAAGGACAAAAAGGGTTGCTATTGCCCGAAATACCTCAAAACGTAAAAGATCGCATTGAAAAAGCTTTTAAAGAAGCCGATTCGGCTCGAGCAAAAAGTGAAGCATACGACAACATGTTTGAGCCAAAAAAATCCTCATGACAAGTCCGTCACCAACCGATCAGTCGCCTGCAAGTGAAGCGGCTTCACTGGGCCAAGAGATGGGAAAAATTATTCTTTCACCAAAACCAAATACCGCCCGATTGCATCAAGCAATGGAACGTCTACAGCAATTAGGTCAGCAGCATCGTATGACTGCGCTGGCAGAAATTCGTAAGAAGGCAAAAGAAAATCCCAACCATCCATTGTCATCCCAATTAGACGGACCGCCCAGCAGAAAATATTTAGCCAATATTAAGATGCTTAAAAATGCGGCTGCTCATAGTTATGGAGACAATAAAGCAGAGATTCAAAAAGCAGAAAAAAAATTATTAGAAATAATGGCGCTTGCTTCAGATCGACAGCGTTTAATTGCACATATGTTACCAGTAGGGGCGCCACTAATTGATCCTCAATTACTAGGTCAGGCGATTGAAAAATTTGCGCATTCCAAGCATGCACGACTTGCATCACGCTATGCCGATTGGTTGGGAGCAGATTTATCTGGAAAGAATTTAGATGGCGCAAATTTACAAGGTGCATTTTTAGATGGTGCTAATTTAGAGGGGGCATCACTAGTAGGTGCAAATCTAAAAAATGTAACCTTGGTAGGAGCAAATTTAAGTCATACTATTCTCACGGGCGCTAATTTGGAAGGCGCTAATTTGGGTAGTGCATATTTAACCAATACAAAATTAGATCAAGCGAATTTAAATGAAGTCATATTTGATAAAGCGTTTTTAGATGGCACGGATTGCCAAGGAGCTACGATGATTGAAACTTCATTTTTAGGGATTCAAGCTATTAGCGCAAATTTTACCGATGCAAATTTGTCGAAATCAAAGTGGTTGGGCATTAATATGGATGCTGATATTGAGGCTATTGCTAAGAACCTAGATTTAGAGAAAGCTATTTCACCATTAAATATTGGTGGAATTAATTTTAATGGTGCCAATTTATCGTTTGTCATTATGTTGGGGTGCGTAGCAAATGATGGTATTAGGATGTCCAAGGCCAATTTAATAAAAGCCAGTTTCCAGCGGTGCAACTTTAATAAAGCTGATTTTTCCTATGCCCAATTTTCTAATACCAATGTGGTACTCGGCACAAGTATTACGAGGTCTAATTTTACTAACGCTAATATTAGTGCCAGTTTTTTTCGTGGAGCAGATTTAAGTCAATCCAATTTCCACTTGGCGCGCTTAGATAAATCCAATTTCTCGCTTACCAATATGACTAATTGCAGTGCAATTCAAGTTTGTGGTTCAGGCACTCGTTTTGATCGTGCAAACTTAACTAACGCAACCTTTCTTTCGTCTAAACTCATTGGTGGGGCCTTTCGCAATGCAAACCTTAGCGGCACCTGCTTTGATGATTGCGACTTAACCCACGCTGATTTTTCAAAATCAACTACTACTAAAGCAACGACTTTTATTAATGCTAACCTTAGTAGGACATTATTTACTAAATCAAAATCAATACAGTAGGAACCTAAATCATGCCAGGCTTTGCTAATAATATGTTAGTGCTTAATATGGGCTTACCCGATGTTTGTGATGATGGTCCTGTAGTTATTCCCTTTGTGAATTTCTCTGAAACACTGATGGCACTCCCCATGGCGCCTAATATTTTGGTTGAGGGTACGCCTATTCAAAATATGCTTTGTGACGTTGACTTTTCTGAGGGTGATTTAGGGATTGGGGTAGCCAGCGGCATGTGTATGGGGCCGACTTTTTCACTTTTAGGGTCATTTACCTGCTTAATGGATGCTGGCCCAGTAACCACCACCTTTGATATGACGATTCAAAATTTGAGTAATTGTCCTGGAATGCATATGACACCCGGGCAAGTAACTTTACTCGTGTTGATGGAGTAAACATTATCAGCCAACTACTACAGGTAGTATATTTAATTATCACAACCACTATAGATTGATAGCCCTATTTAAATACTTAAAGATTCTATGAGTTATTTTGGTGCAATAAGCTATTTCGCTGTAAATTTAACTTGCTTTATTTAATCTCATTTTTCGAGATGAAATAATAGAAAAGGCTCGCAGTTAGTAATAACCCTAATACGTAATAAAACTATTTGTTATGTGTTACCTTTATTGTCATTGACTTAACACATTTCAATAGTAATATTCACTTTTAGTGATAAATTTTTAGTAACAAACATTGTTAATTTGAAGGAGTGCAAGCATGTCCACAGAAGGTTCTGTAGCGCCAAAGGAGCGCATTAATATCACCTTTAAGCCTGCCACAGGCGGCGCTGAAGAGCAAGTTGAATTGCCATTAAAACTATTGGTAATGGGTGATTTTACGCAACGTCCTGATACACGCCCAATTGAAGATCGTGCTCCAATTAATATTGATGCTGATACTTTTTTTGATGTCATGAAGGCTCAAAATTTGGCCTTAAGCATGACGGTACCCAATAAATTAGATCCCGCTAACCCCAATGGAATGTTAGCGGTTAATTTGAAATTTAATACGCTTGACGATTTCACTCCCGATAATATCGTTACCAATGTGCCAGAGCTTGCGAAGCTATTAGAGTTACGCGGAGCGCTAAAAGCCCTGAAGGGCCCCTTAGGAAATGTGCCAGATTTCCGGAACAAATTGCAGAGTTTGGTCTCAGACCCAGCTACACGTGCAAAGCTCTTGACTGAACTCGGTCTTAACAAATAATTAATAAACATATTTATTTTAGGAACTACCATGGCAGACGAACAAACTAATTCAACACCAGCAGCTGGTGCAGCCCCCGCGGCTGATGGACCCTCTTTAATTGATCAACTTTTAGCCACCTCGAACGTAAAGCCGGGCGATGCTGCTTATGCGGTTACTAAAGAGGGCTTGCAATCATTTGTTGCTTCTCTTCTTGAGCCAGCTTATGCAACAGATCGCGTTACCGCAGCTTTAGCGGATGAGATGATTGCTGATCTTGACCAAAAGTTAGGTATGCAGGTAGATCAGATTTTGCATAATCCTGAGTTTCAAAAACTGGAATCAGCTTGGCGCGGAATGATGTTTTTAGTCAAAAATACTAATTTCCGCGAAAATATCAAGATTGGCTTTATGAACGCTACGAAAGACGATTTGTTAAGCGACTTTCAAGATTCTCCAGATATTACCAAGTCTGGCCTTTATAAGACAGCCTATTCCTCTGAATATGGTCAATTCGGTGGCCAGCCATGGGGAGCAATGATCTCTAACTTTGATTTTGGTCCAGGTCAAGAAGATGTAGCTCTGTTAACTTCAGTTGCCAGTATTGCAGCCATGGCGCATGCCCCCTTCATTGGTTCTGCTGGCGCCTCCTTCTTTGGTTTACAAGATTTTGCGAAGCTGCCTGATTTAAAAGATCTATCATCCATTTTTGAAATGCCCCAATACGAAATGTGGAATGGCTTTCGCGATAACGATGATTCCCGTAATGTGGGTTTAGTGATGCCCCATTTCTTGTTGCGCACCCCTTATGGCGATAACACCATACCTTCTAAGAAATTTGTTTATAACGAAGACGTGAGTGGTGGTAATTCTAATTTTCTTTGGGGTAATGCCTCCTTTGCCTTTGCTTCGCGGTTAACTGCTAGCTTTGCGGATTACCGTTGGTGTGCCAATATTATTGGGCCCCAGGGCGGTGGTGAAGTTGATGGCTTGCCAGTTTATACCTACGAAGCAATGGGTACATTACAGGCTAAAATTCCAACTGAAGTACTCATATCTGAGCGTCGTGAGTTTGAATTATCGGAACAAGGCTTTATCGCTTTAACGATGCGTAAAGATACTAATAATGCCTCGTTTTTCTCGGCCAATTCAGCACAGAAAACCAAGTTTTATGGCAATACACCAGAGGGCAAAATTGCAGAGACTAATTATAAATTAGGCACCCAATTGCCATATATGTTTATTGTTGATCGCCTTGCTCACTACATTAAAGTTTTGCAACGTGAAAATATTGGTACTTGGAAAGAAAAGTCCGATATTCAAGATGAATTAAATAAGTGGATTAGCCAATACGTCGCAGATATGGAGGCACCTACTGCAGAGGTACGAAGCCAGCGGCCTTTACGTCAAGCTAGCATTACTGTAGAAGATGTTGATGGCGACCCGGGTTGGTATCGTTGCAATATGACAGTTAGGCCCCACTTTAAATACATGGGCTCTTATTTCACGCTTTCTCTGACCGGTAAATTGGAAAAGAAATAACTTCTTAACGACGTTATAGGAATACCAATTATTTAACACTTTTTATTTGAGGTTTTTCGATGTCCACAAATGCATATATGACTGCTACAGGCGCCAAACAAGGAGCCATTCAAGGAAGTTGCCAGATTCAAGGCCACACAAATCAAATGATCGTATATAAATACGAACATATCATTGATATTCCTACAAACGCACAAACAGGGCAGCCTACTGGCTCTACCCATTTAGGGCCAGTTAAGGTAACCAAGGAAGTTGATGAAGCATCTCCTTTGTTGGCGCAGGCCTTAACTACAGGCGAAGTTTTAACTGACGTAAAAGTCATGTTTATGAATATTTCAAAAGATGGTAAGCCGCAAAATTACTACACCATTGAATTAAAAAAGGCTATCGTTACATCGATTACATTTGATAATCCGATGACATTGTTGCCAGAAAATGGTCCTTTAGGTTTTATGGAAACCATTTGTATGACTTGCGAAAGTTATACCGCTACTGACGAGTTGAAATCGAAAGAAATGAGTTATAGCTGGACAGGTAGCAAGTAATTATTGCAGCCTTTTTTTGCTGTAATTGAGCGCTTGAATTAGCTATGCGGACAAGATTACTTGAGCGCATAGCTAACTTAGAGGTACCTATTCCTACTGGGGTCGTTACGCTGCATGAAATTGCGATCAAACGCTCTATCATGAGCTATCTTGAGCGACTACTTAATACCCGTAGGGGCGACCCAGCAATTGACCCTAATTATGGTTTGCCAGATATGGCTAACATTGCTGGAACTCTTCACGCAGAGTCCAATGATCAATTGGAGCAAGACATTGTGGAACAAATTCAGCTCTATGAGAAGCGCTTTACCCAGCCCTCCATCAATCAAGTGATTGATAAAAAGAATCCAACCGCATTTCTCTATGAATTGCGAGGAATGATTGGCATAGCTGAAATTGGCGCTGTTATGCGGCCATTTATCCTGAATCTAAAATTAAATTCTGGTGGCCGGATTTCTCTAGAGGAAAAACGTGGATTTTGAGGGTGTTTATCTACAAGAATTAGCGCGCCTTCGAACTTTAGGTCAAGAGTTTGCGCAAGAGCAGCCTATGGTAGCTTCATATTTGGGGGGCGAAAGTGGTGATCCCGATGTGGAGCGCCTGTTGCAAGGAGTAGCATTTTTAAGTGCCTTGGTTCGCAAAAAATTAGACGATGAAGTGCCAGAGTTTATTAACGATGTAGTGTCACTAGTTGGAACCGATATTGTGGGGCCATTGCCTGCGATGACCGTACTAAAACTAGACAGTACAGGTAAAAATCCAAATGGCGTAGAAATTCAGGCGGGCTCAGAATTTGCATCTCAGCCCATTGATGGAACACCTTGTATTTTTTCAACTTCCTGGCCTCTTATCACCCAGCCAGTAGAATTAATTTCTTGCTTGACAGAAACTGCGGGCAACAATGGTCGCATTACTTTAAATTTAGAATTACAAAATTTACTTTTAGCCCAATGGACTGGAGATAAGTTATCAATCTACTTTTCAGGCCCTTATCCCGAAGCCGCAAATATGGCTTACACCGTGTTGTATAAGCTAAAAAAAGTTTCAGTTCGTTTTGGTACTGACAAGAATGCGCAGAGCTATCCATTAGCTGTTCAGTTTCCTGGCTTAGACCCGGATAAATCTTTATTCCCTGTAAAAGCAGTGGTTGCAAGGCATTTACGTTGGGCTAGACAATCTCAGGCTTTTCCAGAGAGAGGATTTTTTATTGAACTTTCTGGGTTTAATGCCGCACCGAAACCGCCAGGGGTAAAAGATTTTAGTATTGATTTTGATTTTATTTATAAAGGTCAGCACATTAATAAAATCAGCAATGCTCACTTTACGTTAAATGCAGTGCCTGCTTGTAATATTTTTGATACGACCGCCATTCCAATTCAAAGAACAGGTTTGCAAGAAAATTATTTAATTGCTCCACTGGGTTTTGATAGTGATAAAGTGCAAATTTTTGATGTTCAAAAGGTAACTGGGCGGGAAGAAGGAAACTCAATTGAGCACGAATACTTCCCAACTTCGTCAGTTTTTATGGGCACCAGTGGGCATTCCTATCAAGTGATAACGGAAGAGGGCGTGCGGCAGGGCTCTATTAACCATTTCCTGCGTTTACCTTTTAATAGTACCAGCATAGGATCATTCATTGGGGCTAATCCAAAGCGTGAGACCTTATCATTATTTGTACGATGTACCAATGGCATCTTGGCTGAGCGTATTCGACTGGGTGAAATTAATCAACGTACTCCGCAATCGCCTGAGAAGGTCACTGTGACCAATATTACTGTTCCTATTGGAGCAACAAAGCCTGCTATAGGAAGTGATGGCATGTGGAAAGTCGCTGCGCATGCGCGTTTAAATTTAGGGGCTGCAGCTGATACTAAAACGCTTAAAGAACTGTTAAGTTTATACCTCCCAGAAGGGGGCGAAAATGTTGGTCGAGTCGTTGCTCAGCGTAGACGCGTCGAAGGAATTGAGAATGTTTCTCTCGCTAGCGATACGCGCTTAGTCAAAGGAAATTTGTACCGTGGTGTAGTAGTAACAATACAGTTGCATCACAATTTTTATCCCTGCACTGGTGATTTATATTTATTTGCCAATGTTCTTGCGTACGTATTGGCTGGATTTGTTGAGCTCAATACTTATGTGACCCTTAGAGTACTTGATGTAGCTAATGGAGAGTTATACGAATGGCCTTACCTCCTGTCGTCCAAGCAAACGATTTAATAGGTTACATCACTCAAAATCAACATCAAATTGAGTTTTTTCAATTGATGCGACTCTTAGCGCATGGTTTAAAAAAAGCTTTTCCTGAGCAGACTTGGGAGGAATCGTTTGAACAATTTGTTCGTATACGCCCGAGTCTGTCAATTAGTTTTCCAAGTCATAGCATTAACTCCATAGAAGTTCTCAAAGACCATAAGATCTTAGTAGAGACTACTTTTTTTGGGCTTTATGGGGTTACTTCTCCATTACCAAATTTTTATTGTGAAGATTTATTGGCTTTAGAGCATTCAAGTCGTAGCTTTAATCGGCGCTTTTTTGATCTATTTCATTTCTTGCTTTATCCATTATTACTCTCAGCTATTACACGCTTTAGAGTTTCAACTGGTCTTCAGGAGGGTGATAATGTTCGGCAAAGAATGAGGCGAGCCAGTTGGCTTGGGATATCGACCCCAAAAATTGCGGAGCGATTTAATGAGTGGCCGGAAATGCTAAAAATTGCATCTATCTTGTCCACTTCTTACTGTTCTGTTTCTGGGTTAGAGTCCTTAATCATAACGCTAGTAGGGTCGGGTAAGGTATCAATAATTTCTTGCCCTGTTGTACGTGCAGCAATTCCAAATCAGTTCGCTTTGCGGCTTGGTATGCAGGGAAATGAATTAGGTTCCCAGACAGTTTTAGGCTGTACTTTAATTGCCCCAAATAATAATTATGTCCATATTGAGCTACAGGATCAATCGCATGAAGATGCGCTGGCTTTTTTCCCTGGGGGCTCCAAATATCAATTATTAAAACAAGCTTTAACATTATATGTGCCTGCCTACTTAAAACTTTGTTTAAAAGTAAGAACTAATACATTTGCAGGCAAATTATCTGAAACGGCGTTAGGTTATGGCGCTAGTTTGGGCAACCAAGTGCGCAGCCAAAATTTAGCTTTTTACGTTTCCTAAACCTATACCTTGGACGCTGGATGCAAGTAGTTGATCTGAAATCATTAGTAGAACGCTTGAATTCTGCTTGCCGCAGCTCTCTCGAAGCTGCCGCTGTAAATTGCTTAAATCGTACTAATTATGAGATTACGCCTGAACATTTTATGCTGCGCTTGATGGATGAGCAGTATGGCGATATGCGCTTAATCTTAAAACAGGCAAATTTGGATGGTAATGAATTTATTCGCCAGCTTGAGAATGAAATTGAAGGAATGAAAATTGGTAATGGGGGCAAACCTCAGTTTTCCCCTTTATTACCTGAATTTTTTGCCGATGCATGGCTTATCACTTCGGTTGAATTGAATGACGAAAAAATTCGCTCAGGCGCATTATTGGCAGCTTTTATTGCCCGTAATCACTTAATTGGAAATAATAAATACTTTGCTCTTTTCCGCGGTTTAAGTCAGGAAAAAATCATTGAATTATTGCGCCAGATTGCGCCCAATTCAATTGAAAGTAGTGGATTAAAAGAATTACATGGTTCGTCTACTGATGACAAAGCTCAATTGACTAGTCCAGGTCGTGAGGCAATTAATCGCTTTTGTGATGACTTCACAGCAAAGGCAAAGGCAGGCAAGATCGATCCGGTGTTTGGACGGGATGATGAAATACGGCAAATTGTAGACATTTTGGCTCGGCGTCGTAAAAATAATCCGATTTGCGTTGGTGACCCTGGGGTTGGAAAAACCGCAGTCATTGAAGGACTTGCTTTGCGCATCGTCGAGGGGGACGTACCTGATATGTTGCAGGGAGCGACAATTTTAGGCCTTGATATGGGTGCTCTTGAGGCTGGTGCCGGAGTAAAAGGAGAGTTTGAGAATCGCTTGCGCAACGTCATCAATGAAATCAAAGCGTTTACAACCCCAGTACTCTTATTTATTGACGAGGCTCATACCTTAATTGGCGCAGGGGGTGCTGCAGGCACCAATGATGCGGCTAACTTATTGAAGCCAGCGTTAGCGCGTGGCGAGTTACGTACGATTGCTGCCACTACCTGGGGGGAATATAAGAAATATTTTGAAAAAGATCCTGCTTTAGCTAGGCGCTTTGAGTTGGTTAAATTAGACGAGCCCACAGTTGCAATGACCGTACAAATATTGCGCGGCTTAAAACCTCACTATGAAGCGATGCATCAGGTTATTGTGCGTGAAGACGCCTTAGTAGCTGCGGCTGAATTGTCCCATCGCTATATCACCGGTAGACAATTGCCCGATAAGGCAATTGACTTATTTGATACTGCGTGCGCTCGAATTAAAGTCAATTTATCTTCTAAGCCCGCGATGATTGAAGATCGTGAGCGCACCCTGCAAATGCTTGAGCTCG
>Ga0214919_10009489_pt1 | contig 12532 bp, 10 predicted proteins | sample LL1503_MetaG_FD_177994 | JGI IMG/M metagenome (GOLD analysis project Ga0214919, IMG submission 177994) | Freshwater microbial communities from Lake Lanier, Atlanta, Georgia, United States - LL-1503 | ecosystem: Environmental > Aquatic > Freshwater > Lake | place: USA: Georgia | collected...
TTATTAAATTATTAAATTATTAAATTATTAAATTATTAAATTATTAAATTATTAAATTATTAAATTATTAAATTATTAAATTATTAAATTATTAAATTATTAAATTATTAAATTATTAAATTATTAAGTAATAATATTAATATATATTAATTACATATGGGATCAAAAAGTGATGGTTGGGCAATGGGAAAAAAAGCTGTTGGATTATCGTTTAATAACAACTTAGAGCTAATGTGTATAATAGCTTTAGCCTTTGCTGGAATTATTATAAAGTTATCTTTTTCTGAAAAGCCTTCTGCTTCAGGTGTATCGGGTCCTGCTACTTGTTCTATATGGGGTTATGGTTTGACAGCAATAGCTTTAAGTATTCTTGTATTTATGGGAATAAATCTTACACCAGGAACTAGTAGTAAAATGGCTATGTTTAGAAACATAGGTCCTGTTGCTTTAACTTTGTTTATAGTTTTGTATTCGATATTATTGAATTTTTCATATTTTACTAGAATAAATAAGAATGCTGTTTCACCCGATTATCGCACATATTCATATATGTCAGTAACTTTTATAATACTTCAAGTAATTGGTATTAGTGCATATTTATATTATCTAGCAAATACACCAAATGAAAACCCTAAGCGGGTATTCTTAAGCAAAGCGGGTGTAAGTATATTAGGTATTATAAATTTAGTATTTGTAATAATGATTCATATTACTTTAGATGCTTTTTCAACAGATGAATCAGGTTCATAAATAAGTCAAATAAGTCAAATAAATTAAATAAATTTAATACATTTATTAATAATTATAATTTTAAATGTTAATCCTATATTTTCTTTTGATTCCCATATGCCGGATATTTTTAATACAAATTTATTAGTTTTTCCATCTAAAGTATTAACATATTTGTAGTTATTAAATTTATCAACGTCATCACATAATGAATATTTAAAATATTGGTTTTCATATAATTCTCTAAATTTATATAGTTTTGTTTTTTGACTATTAATTAAATTTAATATATATTCTTCTAATTGATTGAGTTTATTAAAAACGCTATCATTAATTGTATTTTTATTAAATAACGCTTTATCATTCTCAAGTATTACATTATTTAATTCAAATAATAGAAATATACTAGTCAATACTACTATAGGTGTCGAATATAACAATTTATAAAAGTAATTGTATTGTAAAACACTATTTTTTATTGGTTCATTAATTATTATGGCATCATAATCAATAGTTTTTAAACTTTCACAAATCATATTATATCTCTATTATAAGTATTAATAATAGTTTTAAATATTAATAATATTTCATTTAAAATGTATATAAATTTATATTTATATACATAACAAAAATAATGAATTTAAAAAAAAATTATATTGAAATTATAAATGAAAACAGCAACTATACTTTTAACAAAGAATTATTGCTAATAATGAAAAATATTACAAATAATAAGGATAAAGATAAGGACAAGGACAAGGACAAAGACAAGGATAATACAACTAATAACTTTGACAATTATATTTTTTATGGACCTTCTTGCTCTTATAAATACAAAAGCGCACTAAAACTTTTACAATGTTTTAGTCCTAGTAATCTAAAATATGAGAAAAAATTACATATTAATTTAGTAAAAACAGATTTTTATATAAAAATTAGTGATATACATTACGAAATAGATGTAGAAAATTTCATATATAATAGTAAATCTTCTTGGAATGATATATACACAATTATATATAATTCTATTGCTTCATCGGCAAACAAAAAAGGATATATTGTTTTTCGTAATTTTGACAAAATTAATTATGATTTGTTAGATTTATTGTATAATTATATGCAAAAAGAGTTGTTTTCATCATTAACTATAAAATACATTATAATAACAGAAAGTATAAGTTTTATACCATATAAAATAATAAACTTGTGTAAAGTGTTATATTTTTCAAAATTAAACAAAAAGACAATTTATGGCCTATGTAATAAAAATAACAAACAATTTTTTAAATATTTAAATGCTACTAATACTAATAGTAGCAGTAATAGTAATAATGATGACGATTCAATAAAGCAACTTTGTAATAAAATAAACAACCCGAATATTTTCAGTTGTTTAGATATTTCAAATAATCTAAAATTTATTGAGCACCATAAATCAATATGCGATACATATATAGAACTTATAACCAATTCTAATTATAACATTAAAAATATACGTACTTTGTTATATGATATATTGATATATCATTTAAATTGTCATGAGTGCTTTTATTATATAATAAAGACATTAATTCAAAAAGAATTAATACTTAATAATAAGATAAGTGATCTAATTTTTAATAGCATGATTTTTTTTAAAAATTACAACAATAATTATAGACCTATTTTTCATTTAGAAAGTTTTACACTATATTTAATAGGATTAATAAATGAAAACGATGAAAATAAGTGAAGCAATCGCTATTTTAAATATTACAAATTATACCATTTATAATATACAGAATATAAGTTATAATGAATTAAGAAAACATTATCATATACAGTGTTTAATATATCATCCGGATAAAAATATTAATAATGAAGAATCTACATTGATTTTTCAAAATATTAATCATGCTTATAATATTTTAAAAGAAGTAATAATCATTAAAGAAACTAGTGATAATAGCGACACACATACCAATAACTTAAATGAAACAAATGAAACAAATGAAACAAATGAAACAAATGAAACAAATGAAACAAATGAATATAATTATTATATTTTAAATTTTATTAATTTTATAATTAAAAACTATTCAAATAGCACAGAAGATATTAAGAATTATGCTAATAGTCATATTAAAACTGTTTTAGCAAATTTACTAGATAATTTTTCTGTAGTTATTTTGGAAGATTTATATATTTTTTTGTTAAAATATAAGAAAGAATGTGGCTTTGAAAATAGTGCTAATATTATATCAAATAATATTATTACAATTATTAAATCACTATTACAAGATAAATTATCTAAATATAATATTTATATTTTAACACCTAATATTGTTAATTTATTAAATAGTGATATTTATAAATTAGAAGTAAACAACGATATTATTTATATTCCTTTATGGCATAATGAATTGAATTTTGAAAATAATATTATAAAAATTGATCCATTATTAGATTCTAATATATCAATAGACATTGATAATAATATTCATTATACTTATACCGATACATTTTATAATATAATAGATTTATTAAAAACTAATAGTGCTACTATAACTATTGCTATTGAAAATCATAGTTTTAACATACCTATTAGTAAATTAACATTCACTAAATACCAAATTTATAGTATCAAGAATCAAGGATTATCTAAAATAAATACCTATAATATTTTGGATAATAGTTGTAAAAGTGATATTATTTTTCATATTTATTTATCATAATTTTTATAAAAAAAATTATATAAAAAAAATTATATAATTTTTTGTCTTACACTAATATGCTATTTTTGTTTTAAATTGTTTTAAATTGTTTTAAATTGTTTTTTAAAATTCACTTATTCGTCTGACTTCTTCTTCACAATGCGTTTCTTTTTTGGAGCATCTTCTACTTGAACTTGTTTTGCTTGAACCTCCTCTTCTTCATCTTTTACTTCTGATGGTTTAACGGTGCTTTGTTCAACTTCGTCATCGCTGTCTGGAACCTCTGTTACATTATTAACACATACATTGACAATTTCATCATCATCTACTGGAACAGTTAATTTTTCTTTGTCTTTCTCTGATAATACAATATGACACTTTCCACTAAGCGTTGTTCGTGGTTTTACTACTGCTTGAAATAATTTCCAAGTTACACCGAATTTTCCATTGGCAACCCAAATACCTCCGCACTGAATAATTGTTGCTACGTTTGTTCCCTTTACAATAAAATCGTTAATTGGAGTATTATCATCATTTGGAAATACACAAACGCTTTCCTCATTATATAATTCGACATTTTTAAAGACATCCTCCCAATATGGAATTTTAACTTTTAATGATGGTGCTCGTGAATGATCAGGTTCTTCTGTTGCTTTGTCTCTTGGATATTTTAACATGGGTGTCCATAATGCTTCAACTGCTTCAGCAACCATTTTTGGTTTGTTTAACCATTCTTTACAATTAATAATAGCGTCATCTTTAATGCGCTTTTCCATTTCTTGCATATTCTTAAGAAATGCGGCACATTCTTGATTATCGTATTCTTGATTTGGAAATTGAAGTGCCATATCAAATGTCTTTTTTCCAGTTTTGTCATCTGTGTATTCATTTACACCCCAAGTAAGCATAAGAGGTGTGCTAATATATAACGATTTCATATTATTCTTGTTAAGAATACCCACTTGCTTACCGTTATTGGCATTTACTTTAGTCTTAGTATACACATAATCAGTAGAAGCATTGAACGAAGCACCAGATACAATTGTCGCCATATTGTTTTATACAATGTTAATAATTATATAATTATTTTTTTAAATCAATTTTTTATTTTATTTATTTTTTTTTTTTATTTAATTTATTTATTTATTTATTTATTTATTTATTTATTTATTGGTTATTGTTTGCTGACAAATAATAAGTATCAGAAAAAAAATATATAAATCCTTTAAAATATCTTACACAAAATTTTTTAATATAATAATGGTGCTATTAACATTGTGCTGTAATATGATGTAGGAACAGCAACTAGAAACCAAATTAATGGTACCAATTTAGGGAGCAACATATACTCTAATGCGCATTTAATAGTAATAAACATATTGAAAATTGAGACAATCATCATCATTAAAATAATAGCATTTAGTGCTGGTTTAATCATAATTAATATAACTTGATAACTTGATAACTTGATAACTTAAGTATTATAATAAATATTCGTTTCAATTTTTTTACTATGACTTTATTTTATATTTACTGCTATATTAAGCATTAAATATAAAACGAATTTTTACATTTTTACATTTTTACATTTTTACATTTTTACATTCAAGCAACTGCTACTGCCGGTTCAACTTTGGCAACTTTGGGGAAATGAGGTCCCATATATTTTTGGAGATTGAAATATGTAAGATCTACCGAGTCTTCAATTTTTAATAATTGAGTTAATTGCTTGTCTGGGTTAATCTTGCGACCATTGCTTTTATCCTGGAGATTATTGGCACGAATATATTTATTGATTTCGCGTGTTACATCAGTGCGTGCCATTTCTGTTCCACAAGGTTTGTCTAAAAACTTTGCAAGTTCATCGCTAATTAACGAGGGTTTAACAAAACCGCTGGGAGCACGGTTGCCCTTGCGCCGTTTTTTGTTGCTTAGTTTTTCCGCAACTTTTAACTGCTTTACAGTAATTTTTTCTAAACCACGTAATTCAGTTTTTAACGCGTTGAAACTAGTTAACATTGTTTGAAATTTAGTAATGAATTCAGAAAATCCGTTTGTAATAGAGTAATCGCACGCATCGCTAGCAACAACTACATTTTCCATCTCAGAAACTACAACAGGAACATCTGTTTGAACAACCTCTGGAACTTTAGATTTGGTGGACTTTGTTGCTCTTGGTTTTGTTTCGGTCTTTACTTCAGCAACTGGATCGCTTACTTGTTTTGAAGATTTAGATTTCTTTGTTGGTTCGGAAGGAACTACAACGGGGACAACTTCAACGGGGACAACTTCGCTGGGGGTAGTTTGTTCAGATTTTTTCTTGTGTGGAGGCATTTTTATACTCTATAATAAAAAATTTCTTTTAAGTTGTTTTATTAATAAATATATATTAATAAAAAATATATTATTTTAAAATGCTAAAATGGGTTAAATTTGAACGAGTTTTTAAAATTATAGTTTTTAAAATAAAAATTATAGTTTTTATATATTGTAGTTAAAAAATTTTTAATTACTAACTGCTTGATATAACCAAGGTAAAGTGTTTGCCGCGTCGCTAGATACCATTGTTAAAGCACATAAAACATAATAACTTCCTAAAACGCAAGAATTTTCATTGATTCCTTTATTTATCATTAGATCAATAATGGCAATACTATATTTTCTAATTTGTGTAAAATTATATTGTGGCAAATTATTTACATTTAGATGTTCATCATAAAATGGATTTCCACGCGGAGGAACAATCTCTCTTTTAGTTTCTTGACTCAAGTTTGCTCTATAATTCCATATATCTACTAATTCTCTTATAAATCTTATTAATCCATATTTATCTAAATCCAAAAACCATTTAATGTTTGTATAATTTCCTAAACTGTCTATTCTTTGAAACAATGTTAAAATTTTCATTTCGACTTGCTTATTTATTGAGAGATGTGCTAAGTCATCATAATTTAAGTCAATATGTATTTTTAACAAATTACTTAATCTAATATATTCTAATAATTGCTTTAAAACATTATATGAAAAAAATATATTAGTAAATGGATTCTGAACATTTAATGAAGTATTGCTATTATTTAACTCGTTATTTGTTCTAAGTTTATTATTTTTTGTAACTTTAACAAACAAATTATAGAGAGATAACACATCAAAACCGTATATGTGATCACTTGTATCTTTAAAACTAATAAATTGAGTATATGGAATAGCGTTCAAACTGTCTAATGAGCAAAAATCGACATCATTGGCACATAATGCCTTATTATGAAACCCAGGACCATGTATTTTAATATATTTTTTTATCAAATAACAACGCACTATTTTTTGAATATTAATTATATTACAACTAAAATATAAATAATTATGTAGGCATTTTTTTAAATATTCTTTATTTCCGCTTGTTTTTAAGTTGTAATATTTCGCGATTAATTTTAATTGTGAAACGCTATATTTTATTGTTAATAAATGATTATAGTCCTTATAATTGGGTATATTGAAATCTTCCGCGTCTATTTTTATATATGCTTTTTTACTTTTAATTGGTAAATTAAGATAATATTCCAATATGTTGTTTTTGACGGATTCATCATTGCGTTTTTTCTTTTTCTTTTTATATATGTTGCTATCATTATTCATAGTGTCCTCTTTTATAATATTAACTTCATCCATATATTACTATTATTAGTTTATTTTTTATTTTTATTTCTATATTTTTATTATATAGTATAATCATAAATCATCATTCTTAAATTAGATAACATATAATTTTCCATATTTATTGTATCATTTGTATTGCTTTTATGTTTTAACAATTTACGCGTTTTACTTTTTAGATTTTTGTTTTGTTTTTTGTTTTGTTTGTATGTTTTAATATTAGCATAGTTGTTGTAATGTTTTCTATGTTCCATTTCAACAATATTCATAATTTTAATAAATAATGGATCAATTGTATAGTCATAAACATTAGCAAATAATTTATTTATACTAATACTATCAGACTTCAATTTAATATTTATGAATGAGTTAAATTCAATGGTGTTCATATTTGAAATATTATTTAAATCAAATAACTGAGAATTTAACATATGCTCATGGTTTATCAACATCATAGTTTTGACTATAAAATAAGAAAAAATATGACTAGCTTCTCTATATTTTGAGTTTGAGTTTGAGTTTTTGGTAAAACTACTATATGTTAAATCATTATAATGAAGAATCTTACTTATTTGATATAAGGCGTGTGCTAATTCTAGTTTGTATAATCTCTCAAAATTATAAATAAAATTTGCCAAATTTTTAGAACACTGATAACTATTTACACATAAATATAGTAGTGCTGTCCAAAATTCTGTCATTGCTTCATTTATACCAACATTTGTTGTATGTATATTAGAAAAAGCAAATAACTTTATAAATTTATTATAATTTTTGTTTTTACTAAAATCTTCTTGAAGTGCTGTATCTATTCCGTAGGCGTGTAATGCCTCATGAACAAATACTTTGAAAAATTCTTGCTTTCTATAAATAAATATTAAACCACTAGTTACACAAGTATAATTGAAACCACTATTTACATTATTAACACCTAATATTTCTTTTGCTTCAGTTTTTGTTTCAGTTTTTGTTTCAGTTTTTGTTTTACTAATATTCATTTTTTTTAAAAAAGGTGTTAGAAAAAAAGTAATATTAAGTCCGTCTTTTGAACATTCATTTGTTTCATTATTTGAATTTTTAGATATTTTTATTAATATTTGTAAAAAAACCAACATATTTTTTACAATGTTATCTAAATTAGTTATATTAATTTTATCATAAGTTATAAAATTAAAAACAAATTTATTACTATTAATTGTATTTTCATAACTGATTATTTTACAGTTATTTATATTATTACTAATATAAGTTATTATATTGGGATCTACATATTTACTAGTACTTAAATGATCTTTTATTATTGCTTTTATTTTTTCGCTTACATTAGTATTTAAAGATCTTGAGTTAGAGACATTTAATGTATTTATTATCTTATTAAATTCGCTAAATTGTAAATATATATATGCTAGAAAATTACGCATTATACTATTTTCTTTAATGCCAAATTGTGATAATGCTGATTCTTTTTCCAATTTTTTTAATAATGGTTTATAAATAATAAGCATTTTTTTGGAAAGCTTACTGACTATTAATGTGTTTTTTTTTGTTTGATGAATAGTCATTTTTAATGATTTGGTTTTATTATAACTTTTACTCATATTATAAATATATAATATTATGTTGCTAATAATATATATTTAATTCTAATTTTGTAATTTATTCTTGTGGTTTAAAATTAATAGTAATTTTACCGTCATTTAGTTTAACATAGGCGTCTTCAGACGCTGATTCCCTAATTTCTCTTGTTATTGTATTCAAAATATCTACAATTTTGGCATTTTTTAAAAGGGGGGACTTTTTAAAACTGTCTATTAAAATACGTGCGACTTCTTCTGCTTCTACTTCTGCTTTTTCATCCTCTTCTTCAGCTTTTTCATCATCTTCTCCTTCTGCTTCTGCTTTTGCTTTTCCATCTGCTTCTGCTTCTGCTTTTGCTTTTCCATCTGCTTCTGCTTTTCCATCTGCTTTTACTGCTTCTCCATCATCTTCTCCTTCTTCATCTGCTTTTGCTTTTGCTTTTGCTTTTTCTTTTCCATCTTCTTCTCCATCATCTTCTCCTTCTTCATCTGCTTTTACTGCTTCTCCATCATCTTCTCCTTCTTCATCTGCTTTTCCATCTGCTTTTGCTTTTCCATCTGCTGCTTTTCCATCATCTTCGTCTATTACTGGTAATTTTTTTATATCTTCTGTTATTTGTTTTTTAATATCCTCATCTTCTATAGTTTCATATAGTTGTTTTAGTGCTTCTCGATGTTGTGTCTCAGATATGTTTAAGAAGTCACGAATTATTAGAATTATTCCTTTTGCTTCACGTTCAGGTATAAGACCTTCTTTAGCAGATGAGTATTTTCTTAAAACTAGTGCTCTATATAAGTCATCTTTATATTTTTTTTGTTCGGATTTTGATTTTTTTTTTAGTTCTATAGGTATATTAGATTTAACCATATCCCATATATAATTATAATTAACTATACTTGTAAGAACATTTGGACAATTAATCATGTCTTGAGGCAAGTATGGTGTTGTAATAATACCAAATATACCTTCTTTGTGTTTCTTCATAACTTGTGCCATTCCACCTCCTTCTATCGGTTCTCCTGTTTTACCTCTCCAATTATCCGCGTTGGCTCCCCATACCAAATAATACATTCCACTTGCGTTAGTTATATCTTTGACATCAAACCTTTTATATGACACGCGCTCCTCGAATATTCTACGCAATTTCTCAAATTCAGTTTGTAAAGTATCAATAAATAAAGTATGTGCCGCGCTCACCTCTGTTGGTCCATATTTTGAGTCCATATTTTTATGCCACTGCCCCATTGCTAATCCTGTTCCGAGAAGTTGTGTGTTATTTTCAGCGTCACCTCCAATATCGACATGGAAAAAATCATCATCTAAAAGTTTTGCACGTAGTTCTGCTATTCGAGACATAGCATGGTCTATAAATGGTTGAGCAATAGATTGCGGTGTTGGTTTTGCGACTGATTCTGGTTTTAATTCTGGTTTTAATTCTGGTTTTAATTCTGGTTTTAATTCTGGTTTTAATGCTGCTCCTGGTTCTGAAAGGGCTTTATATAAAAACACATAAGCTCTTGTATTAATCTCCTTGATATACTTGGCTGTGATGTTTTCGATTGTAGAATCACTTATTCGGCTTTTTGGTTCCCCGTTGTTATCATAAGTATAAAACACATAATGTCCATAAGAATACATCTTACCATCGTTCGCTCCATGATATCCTAAATGTATTATACATCCTTGTAATGTGTATATTTTTTCACTAATAGTTAATGTTTTATCTGGTATTATTGGTGTTTCTATTATAGGAGTAATTGTGCTCGTGGCGCGTGGCATTGTAATTATTACAGTATTTGATTCTTTAAATAACGCAGGTGTATATTTTGTATGACTAGGATATTTATTAATGTCATCACATCTCTCATATGTATTCTCGGGCGCATCCTCTACTTCTTCTTGTGATGCTTTTATAAGATCTGATAAATTCATATTGACTATTTCTATTTCAGGCATATTAACTACCCAATTAGGACTATATGATTTTATACTAGCAATCCGCCTTTTACTTACGCCTTCACCACAAGATTTAATTGCATTATTTACAAATGTATATTCTTTATAAATTTGGTAAATCCTGCCATTCATAAAATACTCTAGTGCGTGTAAAAATTTTTGAATAATAGACATAACATCATCTTGTAGTTCAATTCCTCCATCTGTCGTCAAGTTTTTTATAAAATCATCAATACAGTGTAGAACAGTCTTCCCGGTTGGTATTTTTATTTTTTCCATATTCATTGTAATTTTGGAGTTTTTGCTTGCACTAATTTCTTTAAATAATGTCATTAATGCTTCTAACAATTTTTTATATATAGGTTCTTTTATTGCGATTATAGCCTTATTTTCATCTGAATCATCTACTACAAGTGACGCGTTCATACTTTCTCTAAAATCTTTATTATGAATATTTGCTCTATAAAAAGCCGAAGCTTTAGTAAAAGGCACTAATGCTTGAATATAGTCTCTAGTTGTTTTCAGAAAAAAATTACGCACACTATCAATACGCCATAACAATTGAATAGCAGAATTTATATAGCATAAAACAGCTTTATTAATCAAACCAAATTCTTTAATTCTTAGATCCTTGTTATCCATATGATATATTATATATGTTTATAATTATTTAAACTAAATTTTTCTTTATAGTAATTATTTTTATGAATCAATAGAAATTGAATCCTTGCCTATAATAATCTTGTAAGTTCGTAATTGTGTATTTAATGTAGTGAAATCATTATTGGCTTCTTCAATGATATTATCTATTTTTGATAATTTTTTCTCGATTTCTTTACTACAAAAGAATGGTATGTTATTGAAACTAGTTAACAAGTTTGTTAGTATTTCTAAAGAAATAGGAACTTCTGGTGGTGTTGGAACTGGTGTTGGTACTGGTGCTGGTGCTGGTGCTGGTGCTTTTTTTTCGTCTTCTGGTGCTACTGGTGCTTTTTCTTCTTCTACTACTACTACTGGTGCTTTTTTTTCGTCTTCTGGTGCTACTTCTGGTGCTTTTTCTTCTTCTACTACTACTACTGGTGCTTTTTTTTCGTCTTCTGGTGCTACTTCTGGTGCTACTTCTGGTGCTACTTCTGGTGCTACTACTTCTGCACCTAGGTCTGGTTCTTCTCGTTGTCTAGCACCTGGATAACCCGAAGGAAAGATGATGGTGGCGGCAGAGGCGGCGGCAGCAGCAGCAGGTACGCCAGGAGCGTTCTGTGGATATGGCGGTGGTCTGTTTATACGAGTTATTATTGTTAAAAATAACAGTTCTCTTGCGAAAAGTGCTCTAGCTCCTTCTGCTTCTCTTGCTTCTCTTTCTCTTGCTTCTCTTTCTCTTGCTTCTCTTTCTCTTGCTTCTCTTTCTCTTGCTTCTCTTGCTTCTCTTGCTTCTCTTGCTTCTCTTTCTCTTGCTTCTCTTTCTCTTGCTTCTCTTGCTTCTCTTGCTTCTCTTGCTTCTCTTTCTCTTCTTTCTGCTTCTCTTCTTTCAGCATCTCTTCTTTCTGCTGCTCTTTCTCTTTCTGCTTCTCTTCTTTCTGCTTCTCTTTCTCTTTCTCTTCTTTCTGCTTCTCTTTCTCTTTCTGCTTCTCTTGCTTCTCTTCTTTCTGCTAGTGCTCTTACTATTTCTATTTCTCTTTCTGCTAAAGCTCTTTCTCTTGCTGCTAATACTGCTTCTCTTCCTCTTGCTATTTCTGCTTGTAATTCTGTTTCTCTTTCTCTTGTTCTTGCTGCTTCTAATATTGCTAATGCTGCTGCTAATACTGCTTCCAATGCTGCTGGTGCTGCTGGTGCTGCTGGTGCTGCTGGTGCTGCTGGTGCTGCTGGTGCTGCTGGTGCTGCTGGTGCTGCTGGTGCTGCTGGTGCTGCTGGTGCTGCGGGTG
>Ga0214919_10009490_pt1 | contig 12530 bp, 13 predicted proteins | sample LL1503_MetaG_FD_177994 | JGI IMG/M metagenome (GOLD analysis project Ga0214919, IMG submission 177994) | Freshwater microbial communities from Lake Lanier, Atlanta, Georgia, United States - LL-1503 | ecosystem: Environmental > Aquatic > Freshwater > Lake | place: USA: Georgia | collected...
ATTTTAGTGGAAAATAAAGTATAGTTTTGCTCACCTAAAGCACCACTAATGGAAAATTATACCCCAACACACCTTCAAGAAATTATTTATTCTTCGAGTGATAAAAAAGTAAGAAAGCAAATTGCTTTGCTTGAAAGCACCGGTAAAATAAAAAAAATTGCTCCTCGTATCTTTACTTCTAACTTTATCGACACCGATGACGTAATTATCAAAAGGAATATTTTTTCTATACTAGGTAATTTATATCCAGGCTCACTATTAAGTCATCGTTCTGCAATTGAATTTAAACCAACCACCACAGGTCAAATATTTGTTACCTATACCTATACCAAAAAAATAGAATTACCTGGAATAACAATTCGTTTTATGGAAGGTATTGGAGCAATTGAAGGCGACAATTCATTCTCAGGAGAACTATTTGTTTCGCAGCAAGAAAGAGCTTTTTTAGAAAATCTTCAATCATCAAGAAAAACAGGTCCAGAATCTAAAACGATATCAATTTCTGAATTAGAAAATAAACTCGAGAAAATCGCACAAGTAAAAGGTGAAGATGGACTAAATCATTTTAGAGATAATGCAAAAGTAATAGCCGATAAATTGAGTATGCAAAAAGAGTTTGAAAAATTAAACAAGCTTATCAGTGCCTTGTTATCTACTCAGCCCTCAAAAATATTATCTTCGCCAAGGGCAATCGCTCGGGCATTTGGAAATCCGTATGACCAATCCAGAATAGATTTGTTTGAAATACTATTTATAGAATTAAAACAGAGAGAATTTAAAAATGCAATCGATAAAAACACTACAAACACTGCTTTTAAAAATTTTGCTTTTTTTGAATCCTATTTTTCAAATTATATAGAAGGAACGCGATTTGAAGTAATAGAGGCCAAAAACATTATTGAAACCGATACACCAATGTTCAATCGAGATGAAGATTCTCACGACATATTAGGAACATATAAATTGGTCAGTAATAAAATCGAAATGAATGTTACACCAACTAAACCTGAGGAGCTCATTGCCATTCTTCAATACAGACACCGATTGTTATTGGAATCCAGAACATCAAAAATGCCGGGTGTGTTTAAAGATAAAAACAACCGAGCAGGCGAAACGTTTTTTGTAGATTTTGAATTAGTAAAAGGGACATTAATAAAAGGTTTTGATTATTACAAGGCACTTACAGACCCGTTTGCAAAAGCAGCTTATATTATGTTTATGGTTAGTGAAATTCACCCATTTTTAGATGGTAATGGAAGAATTGCGAGGGTAATGATGAACGCTGAATTAGTCAAAGCAGAACAAACTAGAATCATAATTCCTACAGTATATCGAGACGATTATTTAGGTGCATTAAGAAGATTAACAAGGCAACAAGACCCGTTAGCTTATATAAAAATGTTACAGCGTGCACAAGAATTTAGTGCAACCTTAAATGCAGTTTCATTGGAAGAGTTAGAACTACTATTAGAATCATCTAATGCTTTCAAAGAACACGATGAAGCTAAATTAAAAATAATTATACAATAAGACTGAGATAATAACTAGTCTTACAACTACCAGACAAAAAACTGCTGCAACAAACCCTTATTAAAAAGAGGTAATTTTAAAAAAAATCCTCAAGTGTAGTCAAGCACAACGATTTAATTATCAGGCCAGGGAATTATTTTTTTTTGAAGTAAACACATTTTTTAGTAAATAATCTATCGCATCTTGTTTGGTGAATTGAACCTCATTTTTCTTTTTCTTAAATGATATTTTGAGTTGGTTCTCCTTTTTTGAATTGTACTCAGTTACTAATTGTATATGACGTTGCTTTTCCACTTCTGGAAGAGCAAGAAAAACGTCATATACCGTATTAGCATTCATTTTTTAAATTGATTATGTTCTTTAACTTTAGTTAATTTATGTTTCAAGAATGAGCTTAAATTGCCTAAAATTAGCACTTTATATAGCGCGCAATCAAAAATGTCACTCTAGTTTTGCCTCAGAATTAGAGTAGCTACAAATTCAAAAAAATGAAGAAATAATGTTAAAGTTTAATTCCGGATTTGACTTTAAAAATTATTTCAACTATGATTTAACAGAACAACAAAATAAGGGTTAAGATTCTCACCCCTTGATTAAGTGAGAATCAAGTATAAAAATATAATAATTATGCCAAATTGGTGTTACAATCACATTGTGATTAAAGGTGAAACTAAAGATATAAAGAAGATTTCTAATATCATTGGAAATTTAAAAAAAGAAGAAGACATACTTTTCCAATCATTAATTGGTCTTCCAGAGGGGACAGATATCGAAAAGTATAATGATGACTGGTATGATATTAATGTAAATTGGTTCGGTACTAAATGGGATGTCGGATTTGACTTTGCACAAGAAATTAAGAAAGATTACATTATTTTTTCAGGTGAAACAGCTTGGTCTCCGCCGATAAATTTTTGTATTGAACTTTCTAGGTTGTACAATTTCCAAGTGGAGATGTATTTCGAAGAGCCTGGTTGTGATTTTTGTGGTAAGTGTTGGATTGATTCCGAAGTTGGATGCTCTGAAGAAGTTTACGGCTATCAAGAGGGAATTTATCGTTTTGAAGGATTTCAAGATTGGTACGAAAGAGAGTGGGAATTAATGTCTGATTGGTTGGTAGATGAACTTTATGAAGAAGACACCCCCGATTTCCAAAGGGCTATAAGAGATAAATTACCATTCTTAAATAATGAAGAAGTAGAAGAACTTTTAATAGAGTTGAGAAATTTAGTTGAAACATCTACTGTTAGATAATGATAACAACCTATCTAAAATTAAAGAATTAAATAAACACGAATAAATATAAATTTTCCATCCCCACCCAAATGTGGGGATTTTTTATTTTATTTTTTAGGGTATAGCATTTTTTGTTTGTTACCACATCCATCAATTTAGCATTAAATTAGCACATATTCCCGAAAAAAGGCACAATTTAGCTTGAAAGAAGTTAATACTTATAAATTGTGATATATGAAAATTTTATATGTTCGTACAAGTACCATTCAGCAAAAAACGGATAGGCAACGGGTAAATGAAAAAGATTACCATCTTGTTATTGAAGATAAATGTAGTGGCTCCATTGCTTTATTTGATAGAGATGGTGGGAAACAAATACTTAAACTCATTGAAAAAGGGGTGAAAATTGAATTGTACATTTGGGAAATTGACCGTCTTGGAAGATGTCTTTTAGATATTTTAAGTAACATCAAGTATCTCAACGAAAAAAAGATATGTATTCACTTTGTATCGCAAGGATTAAGCACACTTCAACCTGATGGGTCAGAAAATAGTATAACCAAAATGATAATTTCCATTTTAGGCACAATAGCGGAGGTTGAGAAAAAAATATCGCGAGAACGACAATTGGAGGGAATTGCCATCGCGAGGCTTCAAAATAGATATACCGGACGAGCCAAAGGAACTTCTGAAGATACTTTGAAGTTCTTATCAAAGCCTAAAAACGCAAAGGCGATTGATTACATTAAAAAAGGATATAAGAATGTAGAGGTGGCTAAAATAGTGGGTGTTCATTTTAATACGGTAGCTAAAATTAGAAAAGTTGCGAACTTTAATTAAGATGATTATGAATTACTCAATATCACTAAATAAAGTTTATATCCTGTTAAATAAGGTTCTGAACACGCTAGTTAAAAAGAAATACGGAAGTCATTATTCCATTCGTTTGGACTCGTTATGCTTTATGTCAAACAGAAAAAATGTGTTTCATACACATACTTGTTATGAGAAAATAATTTTAAAGTCATTAAAACCCATTAATATCAAAGAGCTGAATCAAATTAACAAGTTTTTGTTATTTAATTTAAATTCAGCTCTGATGTGTATTGATAATGATAATTATATGGAAGTCGTGGAAATTGACCTAATAATAGTTTAATAAAAGTTAATTAATCATATTCTTAATATCATACTTTTTAATATCACCAAAGAGTATCGTTTTAGATTCCGGTCCTTGATTAAAAACCCTTTCAAATGCAACTTCAAATTCAAATTCTTTTTGGTCTTTGTATCCAATTTTAATTTCGGTGTATGGAGCAATTTTTTTTACTCGTGATTTAAATTCCAATTCATTTAATTTGGTTTTGGTTTCAATCACGAATGTCAATACTACAATCTCCTTGTTTATGAATGGCTCGTAAAATCCGGAAGGACTTAATTTTTGCCACCATTCCCTATTAGAGGGATTACCTACCAATGTTTTTTTGGAGTTGGAAATCCGCTTGTAGAACTGTGAAACAGAATTTATGACTGAATAAAATGTTCCGGTTGAAAAAGTTATTTCTATAAAATACCAATTCTTTGTATTGGTTTTTTCTTGTTGTTTTTTGAACTCATTTAAGAAATACTTTGTCTTTGCCTGTGTCTTTGATAACATAATTGATTTGTTTTGTTTAATGGGGATTGTCTCAAATGCCTATTTATACCTATATATAACCATTTTCAAGGTTTTTTTATTTTTTTTACTTGTGAAAAACCCAGCGAAAAAGGGTAGTTATCACCCCATTAAACGACCTAAAAAGGGAGTCCAACCGACTTTTTGGCTAGTAAATGTTGCTGAAAATCCTCAATTTTACCCTTGTCATTAAACTTTACCAATTCCATCGGCAAAAAAGACATAATCTGCAATTCCTTCGGATTAACATAAGGTTCAAGGTCGGCTAATCGTTTTGGGGTAAATTGTTTTGTATTTTCGTATTGAATAAAACAGGACTCAATCATATCATCAATATCAAAAATCATCATCCCCACTTCATCGGAAACCTGATAGAAATGTAAGTTTAGATTGGGGTATTTTACTTTCTTGTTGTACTCAACTTGAGGTTTTACGAAGGTTGTTTTGCCAATAAGTTTGGATTTATGCTCTTCTACAATTTTTTTTAGACCATCAATTGTAAAGTAGTTCATAATTGTAAATCTATCTGTTGGATTGATGGTTACCGTCCAATGAATCAATCGTATTGGAAAATCAATTTTGCTATCAATGATTTTTTGTTTCTCTAATTGCCTGAAAAACTTTAAACAATTACTATTATCCTCCGGAAATTCACATTCTATATCAACTTCTACTAATCCATCGTCGTCTAATCGGCATTCAAAACCGAATAGTGGTTTTAATTTTTTCATAATTACTCTTTTACTATAAGTATTTCCATAATACCAAAAAGTACCTTTTTTGATGAAAAAAATGTAAAAATTTTAAAAGGGATTTTGGGTTGTATGAAGGATTATCCCCCATATACAGGGATTTGAACCCCCGAGGGAGTCGTGGGATTCCTCCATACCCCCAAGGCAGGGGGTGTAGAGGGGGTAATAGAGCCAAAGGGTTTATAAAATAAATTTGGTAAATTGCTGATTAGGAAAACAAAGTAATAGTGCGTATCTTTGTTATGCTAAAATGATAAATGAATGAGTTACGAATTACTTTATTTTAAGAGAAGATATACTTCTATCTTAAATTCCCAAAGGATTGAAACAACATATGATGAATTTATAGATTCATATAAATTATATTACAACAATTATAAAGAGATTATTGATAACTACGATAATAACAGAATTAACATTGATAAGAAAGAGTATCTTAACGCCCCCCATTTTACATTACATATAATAAAAAATAGGAATACCACCGATAGTATTATTGCACAAGTTAAATGGAAATATTCCATAGACAACAAGATAAAAAAACTTAAGTTTCATTCTATATTTATTGGAACTACTAACCAAATCGGTTCAAATATAGAATCTGATATTGTTATAACCACCGCCAATGAAAAAATAAAAGAATATTTTAATGAAAAGTCACCGGAATTACCGGTGGATTATGATATGTTAAATAAGAATCTTGATGTTGCTGAATTGTTTGACTTGATAAGAAGTAAGAAGGATGAAATCACTGCAAGATTAAATCCGGAATTTTATGTTTCAAAAATAACGAATAAATCAAGTTATAAATCTATTGTAGCTAATATTAAATGGGGATTTCCATATCCTGGCAGAAACGGTTGTCCAAGATACATTTCTTTCTATATAGGTTCTGAAAAAGATGTCCAAGATGATATTAAGAATGTAAAATATAAAGAAATGATAAAACCAAAAGTCATTGAATATCTGAAAGTTAATAGTTATTTTTAATATTTTTAAAAATTATTTAAAAAACATAATAATAATTGCATTATTAATCGCTAGCTTTGCACCTGAATTTAAATCTATTCTCAAAAGAATGGATTTTTTTAACAAAAAAGTAATAATGCAAATAAATATACTATGAATATAAATAACTTTTCGGGCGTTGAATTTGTTACGCCACAGTCAATTTTTTGGAACATTGAGTTGGATAATCTTTATAGATTGCCCAAGAACTATGAGATGATTCGGGAGAACATCTCAACAATGGGTATTATTACTCCCCTCATTGTTGATTCAAAATCAAATACAATTGTGTCGGGTAACTTAAGACATAAGATTGCTCTTGAATTGGGTCTTCCTTTGATTCCGGTATTTTTTATTGATTTGGGGGATGATATGAAGATGGTGTCACTATCATCTAATGTTCAAAGAGAAAAATCATCAATGGAAAAGTATAAGGAAATGATGTTTTATAAATCAATATTCCCCTCTTCTAAAGGGCAGAGAAACGATTTGTATCCGGCACTTAAAGAACTTAAAGAAGAACGGGATATTGCTCTTTCAGGTATTTCTAAAGACACTCAAAACAAATTAAACACCATTGGTTTAATGTGTATGGATTTATTCCCTGATGAACCAACAAAATTAGAAGGCTTCTTTAATGATATAGACAGCGGAAAATCAAGTTTAAATAAGGTATATAATAAAGTTAAACGATTAAAGATTAAAAGTAATTGTAAATCAGAAGTGCCTGGTGGAGATTACAAAGAAGGTGGTGTAACCATTTACAACAAGTCATCTGAAACTATGGAGGAGTTGGCAGATGAATCCGTTAATGTTAGCATCTCGTCCCCAGTTTATTGGAGAATGAAGTTATATCAATTACCATCAAATCAATTAGGTCAGGAAAGCTCCGTTGAAGAATATATCAATAATCTAAAAAAACACTATTTAGAGGTTTTCAGAGTATTGAAAAACGATGGTAGTTTATTTGTCAATATTAACGATTGTTGTAGAAATGGTGAATACCAATTAGTCCCACAACGATTTGTTTTAATGATGAAGTCAATAGGTTTTATGCTTAATGATGAATTTCAGTGGTTAAAACAGAACCCTCGTCCAACGGGAGGTAAAAGAAGCGTAAGAAGACACGAACCCATATATCACTTTGTTAAATCCAAAAACTTCTATTACAATGAAGAATGGCTGAAAGGATGTATAGATGAAACAAATTCATTCTCCATTGGAACTACCCAAGAATCTCCAAAGCTTACTTCTTCATTAGATTTTTATGGGGGTGTTTTATTAACTAATGTTGCTTGCACCAAAAAAATAAAAATCAAATGTGCAGAAATATCTGTGAATTTAGACCATCAGGCGACTTTTTCAATTGATGTTCCGATGATATGTCTTTTAATGACATCAAAGCCAAACGATATTATTCTTGATAATTTCAGTGGCACTTCCGTTACAGGTAGTGCTGTGTTGAAACTTGGCGAAGGCAGGTCTTATGTTGGGTATGAACCATCACCGGAGTATATTGTTGCCTCTAAATTGAGGTTGTCAGAATATTATTTAGAACAAGTTGCTTAAAATTAAAAAACATTATAACTATGATATCAAATACAGAACTTAAGAAACAACTAAAAAAAGACGGGATGAATTTGGACGACAATCAACTTAATCTAATCCGAACTTTATTGGTTCAAATGGCAACTATTGAATACTCTCAATATAGAGAACAGAAAAGTAATGTTCAGAATTGCCAAACAAACAAAATTATTGAACTTAGCCAAGAGTCAGTAGAATTGAATCTTAATATCGCTTAACTATGAAAAATGTAATTATTTGTTCTCGGGTTTCAACAGACGAACAGGCTCAACAGGGATATTCGTTGGAATATCAGGAAGAAATAATCACAAGATATTCTATTCAAAAAGGCTATATAATTATTAAAAAATATAGAGAGGATTATTCTGCAAAAGATTTTAATCGTCCTGAATGGAAAAAAATCAAAACTTTAGTTCAAGATAGAAAAGGAAAATCAGACGCTATAGATGCTATAGTTTTTCTTCGTCCTGATAGGTTTTCCCGTAATCTATTTTTGTCTTTTTCAGAGGTAGCAAATCTTGCTAAAATAGGATGTCAAGTTGAGTTTGTAGAGGGTCAGGTTGATGATTCAAATCCGGAAGCATTACTACTTCAAGCTATTGGATTTGCTCTTCCGGAAGTAGAAAATCGTAAAATATCTAAACGCTCTAAAGAAGGTTCTCACAAAGCCCGCAAAAATGGTTGTTTCACAGGAACCGCTCCAAGAGGATATAAATGTGTCAGAGTAGGAAAGGATGCAACTTTAGAGTTTAGTCAGGATGCGGACTTAATTCGTCAAGGATTTGAAAAAATGGCATCATCACTTTATACTGCCGATGAAGTGAGACGATGGTTGAATGGACAAGGAATGAAATTAAGTAAAAATCAATTTCCTAACATAATCAGAAATCTGACATACTCCGGTAAAATTTTGGTAAGAGCATTAGGGAATGAACCGGAGCAAATAGTTCAGGGGCTACATCCTGCTCTAATTGGTGAGGAGTTGTTTGCAAAGGCAAATGATGTTTTAAACGGAAGAAAAAGGAATATGGACTTCAAGAGTGATAAGACAGGTTTATACTATCTTAAGGGTCATTTATGTTGTCCTACTCACGGAAGAACATTGTCTGCATATGCTTCAACAGGTAGAAGTGGTAATAAGTTTCACTATTACATCTGTACCAAACCGCATGTTAAGTGTGAAAGATATCCAATTGCTGATGTCCATAATCAAATTGAAAGAATATTGTCCAACATTCAGTTCTCCGCACAATTGATTTCTACCTACCGAACGACTTTAGAAGGATTATTTGAGAATGATGATTTGAATAGAAAAAAGAACATACAAAAGTCATTAGATGAAGTTGAAAGATTGTATAAAAGAAAGTCATTTATTGAAGAACAATATATGGATGGCTTAATTCCGGCACAGGAGTATCAAGACCTAAAAAACAACCTTAATACTCGTTTGTTTAATGAGAAGAGTAAACTACAAGAACAACAAGAAGTTCTGTCACCATTTAGGGAATATTTGGACAATCAAGTTCCTATGTTAGAAGATTTGGTTGGGTTCTATAAATCGGTTGACGGGAGAACTAAAAACAAGATTCTTGGCTGCATCTTTTCAGAAAAGTTGTATCTTGAAGAAAAAAAAGTTGCAACCCCAAAATTCACAATTCCAATAGAACTTCTTCTCAATGCCAGTAAGGTTTTGCAGAATTGTAAAAATAAAAAAGAGGTCGTAAATGACCTCTTTTTCCAATTAGCTCCCTCTCTTGGGCTCGAACCAAGGACCCTCTGATTAACAGTCAGATGCTCTAACCAACTGAGCTAAGAAGGAAAGTGTATTTCACTTTTAAAGCGGTGCAAATATAGGGCTAAAATTATTTTTCACAAATAAAACGGCATAAAACTTCAAAAAAAATTATTTCCCCACAATAGCCTTGTAGATATCGTTTCCATTGGCAAATAACAAGAGCGTGATAAGTAGAATAAAACCAACCATTTGGGCATTTTCTAGGAACTTATCACTAGGTTTCTTGCCACTAATCATCTCGTATAATAAAAACAACACATGACCACCATCAAGCGCTGGAATAGGTAATAAATTCATTACACCCAGCATAATTGACAATAAAGCGGTAATGTTCCAAAAAACTTCCCAGCTCCAAGTGCTTGGAAAAATATCGAAAATAGCTTTAAAACCACCCACGCCTTTGTAGGCGCCCGTACTAGGGTTGAAAATCGCTTTGAGTTGTTTGCCATAGCCCAATAATTGGTTTTTTCCTTTTTCAATTCCTACCGAGAACGATTCAAAAAAGCCATATTCTTGTTGGCTAAATTTATAAATCCCTAGCTTTTCAAGACTTGTTGTTCCAACGGAAGCGATACCAACCCCTAACTTTCCTTCTTGATTAATTTTGACTTTCAAAGAAACTTCTTTCTCATCCCTTAAAACAACAGCATTAACGGTGTTGTTTTTATTGGCTTTCAAAAGCGTCATAACCTGATCGGCATATTTTGTCGGTACGCCATTTAGTGATTTGACAATGTCTTTCTTTAGAAGCACTTTGCTATTGGCTGATGTATCTGGAACCATTGCTACCATAAAGGGTTCTCTCAATCCAATGAAAGGACGTTTTTCACCTTTCAATACCTTGTCAATCAAGTCCACCGGGAAATGTATGGTTTGTTCTACCCCATTTCGGCTGACCACGGCTGATTTCGAAAACAACAATTTCACTGGAATATCATCAAAATGGGCTATTTTTTCGCCATCAATGGTGATTATTTTGTCACCTGTTTTGAAACCCAATTCTTCTCCAACAATACTGGTAACGGCAATTCCATCTTTTAATTCTGAATTGTTGAGGTATAAATCACCATAAGCATATGCCATACCGATATAGATGACAAAGGCCAGAATAAAGTTGACCATAACACCGCCAAGCATAATAATCAAACGCTGCCAAGCTGGTTTAGAACGAAATTCCCAAGGTTGTGGAGGCAAAGCCATTTGCTCTTTGTCCATGCTTTCGTCAATCATCCCCGAAATTTTCACATAGCCACCAAGGGGCAACCAACCAATTCCATATTCGGTTTGGCCAATTTTCTTTTTAAACAAAGAAAATTTGATGTCAAAAAACAAGTAGAATTTTTCGACTCTAGTTTTAAATAATTTTGCAGGAATAAAATGTCCTAATTCGTGAAGTACAATCAGTAAGGAGAGACTCAATAAAAATTGAGAAAGCTTGATAACTATTTCCATTTCTTGGTTTTAAATTCGGTATAGTGCACAAAAGTAAGACTTTCTATTTTAGTTGCAAAGGTTTACTTTTGGCCAAGACGATAATAATTTGTTAATTAATGCCCTATTTCTCTTTTTACTTTTCTAAATGTGTAGTAACTTTACTTTTCTAAAACCAATTTTCAGGAATCATTAGGAGCTTTCCCTATTTAAAAATAAAGCCATGACATCAAAATTATTTTCGACACTCCAAATAAAAAGCCTCATATTCAAAAATAGAATTGTCATTTCACCCATGTGCCAATATTCCGCAACCGATGGATTTGCCAATGATTGGCATCTGGTGCATCTGGGAAGTCGAGCCAGTGGTGGCGCGGCTTTAATTATACAGGAAGCGACTGCCGTTTCTCCCGAAGGTCGTATTTCTCCTGGAGATTTGGGCCTTTGGAAAGACGAACATATCGAAAAATTGCAATCTATCAACCGGTTTATTGTTTCCCAAAATGCGATTCCTGGAATTCAATTGGCACATGCCGGCAGAAAAGCGAGCGTTTCAGAGCCCTGGAAAGGGAATAAAAAACTGATGGTAGCTGATGGAGGCTGGGATATGGTTGCGCCAAGTGCAGTCGGGTATTATTCCAACGAAAAACCACCCATTGCCTTGGACAAAGTCGGGATTCAGAAAGTAATTTCTGATTTTAAATCGGCAACCAAACGAGCGCTGCTAGCCGGTTTTAAACTGGTTGAAATTCATGCTGCACACGGTTATTTGTTGCACGAATTCCTGTCGCCTTTGTCTAATATAAGAACGGATGAATACGGCGGAAGTTTCGAAAACAGAATTCGGTTGTTACTGGAAGTTTTGGAAGCCGTTCAATCCGAATGGCCTGCTGATTTGCCTTTATTCGTGAGAATATCTGCTTCAGATTGGGCTGATGGTGGTTGGAATATTGAAGAATCGGTGCAACTTTCGAAAATAATGAAAGAAAAAGGCGTTGATTTGATAGACGTTTCCTCTGGCGGATTGGTTTCACACCAAAATATCCCGCTAGGACCGAACTATCAAGTGCCTTTTGCGGAGAGAATTAAAAAGGAGGTCGAAATTTTGACGGGAGCTGTGGGATTAATCACCGAAGCAGTTCAAGCGGAGGCAATTGTTGCATCAGGACAAGCCAACTTGGTTTTATTCGCCAGGGAATCCTTGAGAAATCCAAACTTACCCTTAAATTTTGCCAAAGAACTTGGTGTCGATATTCTGTGGCCAAAACAATACGAAAGAGCTAAATAAATTTTAGAGTTCAGATTTCAGAGTATAGATTTCGTGTAATAAATACGAAACCGTCAATTTTAAAAATCTTGAAAATCTAAAATTAACGTTCCATTCCAACTAATCTAAAATCTACACTCTAAAATCTAAAATCAATTATGCAAAAAATAAAAACAGCACTCTTGTCATACGGAATGTCAGGAAAAGTTTTTCACGCCCCGTTTTTGGAACTTCATCCCGGTTTTGAAC
>Ga0214919_10009491_pt1 | contig 12530 bp, 14 predicted proteins | sample LL1503_MetaG_FD_177994 | JGI IMG/M metagenome (GOLD analysis project Ga0214919, IMG submission 177994) | Freshwater microbial communities from Lake Lanier, Atlanta, Georgia, United States - LL-1503 | ecosystem: Environmental > Aquatic > Freshwater > Lake | place: USA: Georgia | collected...
TACGTGTATATTGTTTATGTATTGTTCGGCGAGGTTTTTTATAACCACCATTTTTTGAATTCTGTAATGCCTCTTTTTCTATTAAAAGTAATCCCTCAATTGTTAGTAGTAATTCTTCTTGGAATTCTAAATCTGGGTTTGCCTCATTATATCTTTTTCTAAGACCTTTAAATATGTCTATCATTTCTTTTGTATCTTTCTGTATCATTCCTATTTTTTTAGTATCTTTCATTCCATATTGTAATAACCAACTATTTATCATTATTGTACATACTGCATACATATCCATTGCATAGCCATTAATTAATGAGGTTTTTTTATGATTAAAATTGGGTGGAATATAATCTTTTGTACCAAATATTTTTGTTTTAAAAAACCCATTTTCATCCATTTTTTCTGCACTTTCAAAGTCAATAATATAAATTTTATTTTCATTATCAATTACTATATTTTCTAATTTAAGATCTAAATGACATATACGTTTTTCATGCATAGATATAACGGTTTCAATAATTTGTTTAAAAATATCTAATAAGATATTTTTAGGTATTACGTGCACTGTATATTCTTCAGGGTCAGGAATATAACTAACAAAATGATATAAATCAGACGTCATCTTTGGAGTTAATATATTAATAGTGTTAATATGTTCGAGTGTATTTACTATTGGTATTATACCTGGTAATTTTTGTAGAGCTTTTAATATTTGTATCTCATGATTTGCTGTATTTCCTTTATATCTACGAGTTGAAATAAATTGTTTTCCATTAAGTTTACGTTTATATAGATGTGTAGTTCCTTTACCTTGAGATGTAAATTTACCTTTATTTATGTATTTAGTATGTGCTGAGTTCATTGTTGCCATAGCGGCCATAGCTACTACATATCATATATTATAAATCAAATATATGCTATGTAATAAGATGTATAATTCATCCAAATCAAGCGCACATCTCATTCTCATTTCATTTACCGTATATTTATTTGTAAATCTCTTTGAAAATATAATACATTATAATATTGGAAAATTTAGTGATCATGAAACGCGTATAGATATTCCGACGAAAAAGGATTGGTTTAAAATTATTGTTGTTATGTGCGTATTTGCGCTATTGCAAGGGTTATTAACGTATGTTTTTAATTAATAATAATTCTAAAAGAATCTCCACTAACATATGGAGAATGTCGTACTAAATACGTAGTGAATGGAGATAGAACAATCTTTTTACCTGCTTTTTCAAACTGTTTTAACAAATTATAATCCTCTTCTTTAGATTGTTCAAATACAAATCCATCCTTAATAAGCGATGATCGATATACAAAACTAATTCCAACTTGTCCACAAACAAGTTCACTGAAATTTAGTGGTGGGATAATTCGTCCTCGTTCAATCATTTTAAATACGACTACATCAAGGGTAGGTGTTGTATTCAATTCTGTTGTTAAAGATTCTATATAGTTATGAGTAAGTATATCATCATCGTCTACAAATCCTACCCAGGGAGTATCCACGAGCTGTAGACCAATATTTCGTACAAATCCAGCACTATTGTGAATTGCTTGTTCTATACCAAGTCTGGGAGTAGTTAGACATAAGAATTTTTGATTATTTAATAATTTAAGTAAATAAGGATTAGATGGGCTACATCCATCAAAAATAATAATAGCTTTCCATTGTGTATTTGTTTGTGATAATAGAGATATTAAAGTATCAGCAAGTGTAGAACGATCTAGTGTAGGAATAATAAATGTAATTAATGCATCTGTTGTATTTGATTTATGAAATGACTGAATAAGATTATCTTTATCCGATATAAGAGACATTATGTAATATTGTTTAAAATAACTTTATATTCTATTGATTATATTAATATATTGTATATCTTAATATAATATTTCTGCTGAACCGGAATCGAACCAGTGACCTAAGGACTTTTATTGCAACCAACTACAATCCTCCGCTCTACCAACTGAGCTACCAGCAGGTTGGAGGATTCAAAAAACCCTCCAACCTGCACTAAAGCAAGTGAGATACTAGCTACCTAAATCTACTTCCGTAAGATACTTTTTTTTCTTAAAATAAACGCACTATTGTTCTTGCAATTAACGTTCTCACCACTATTGTTCTTGCAATTAACGTCCTCGCCACAATTTAATAATTGCAGTATTGTAATTTGTCTGTGATATATTATATATAGATGTTTGTAAATTATTTGATTCAAAATTTTTAGGATATTTCATAATATCTCCAAAATTGGATGTTACATTCTTTTCATAAGATAATAGTATTCCTAAAACTCGTTCAACAAGTTGACGTTGCTTTCGTGTTCTGATAAAATTTACTAAATTACTTATTTTATATTTTTCTTCTAACATTTCTACAACTGTTAAATCAATAATAGATGCGCCTCCAAATACTCCATTCCATGATCCATTAAGAGCATACTCTTCCATTTCTGTTGATTTTGTTAAATAAGACAGTAATGCAACTGATTTTTTAACAATTGCTTTATCTTTTTCATTAAAATGCCAATGTATAATAACTTCATGATCTAATTCATCTTCTGTAAAAAGACGATGTATAACCATACTATCATGTAAAAATATCATAGTATCTGCCCATTTTTCCTTTAGAAAGTAGTAGTATGGTAAGATTTCACCCGCTCCATTGTATTCACTCTGAATAATTTCTGTATTTACTAATTTTCCATTGAATGTATTAAGAGTTGAATTATCATCAATAATGATAATTTGATTTGTATAAAATTGGCGAATGGATTGATATGCGCTAAGCCATAAATCATTATCACTTGTTTTCTGGATATTTCGCAGAATTACAAATACGTATGATTTTTCATTATGAATTAGTTCAATTGCAGGAATGGTTGGAACCTGTTTACTTGAAAATGTATTAGAATTAGAAGAATATGAAGGTAATGATTGAAAACTCGATTTCCACTCAGACTTATCAGGATATATAATTACATTCTCAATCTTAACTTGAAAGGTTTCAGATAATACAATTTCAGGACGTTCTACGCGTGGTACAATTATTGGTCGAAATGGGTCAGGAATTTGGGATAAATCACGTTTTCGTGGAATAAGGCGATTAGCCCATGATGACATTATACTATAATTGTTTTTATATGATATTGTATGAAACGCGTAGAACTACAATAATAATTTAAAAGATAAAATCGTGTTATATGATAAGAAAATGGGAGCAACCGGGTCAAGCTGTTTTGACAAATGGATAACATTATCAGATAATATAATACATGAAAAGTGTAATACATTAGAGCGAAAAATTTCAAGTATTGAAACGAATAATAATACATTGCATACAAAATATGCAACTTTGGAGGCAAAACATGAAGCATTGTGTAAAAAAATGAACAATACTCTATCTGAAATGGAATTGATTGTAACCAGATTAGATAGAGTAGAGAAGAAGGCGTCAAATATGTTGTTTGAGCAACACGAAATGCACGATATGGATGAAATTGTTATTATTAATCCTTAATAGAATGAAATTATTATTTTTAATCTATTGTATTTTTGCGATAATAATCGCGGTTATGTTTATGTCAGTTGAAGGTTTTGGGATGTCGCCTGGTACATTAGTACAACTCCAATCTTCTACTCCTTCTTCAATGGGTTATATAGGACCACCTTATTTTTTAAGATAAGATAATCTGTTCATATCTCTGTTTATGCTCATCTGAATCCCATATGATACGAAGCTCTGAAGGATACATGGCATAGGGTATAGCGGTTTCAGTTGGTTTTTCAAGAGATAGTAAGTATTTTAAAGAATATAGACGGCGATCGATGGGATTCAAGTGTTTGTATCGTGTACGTCCGAGTTGTTTCCAGCGCCATTCAAATTGTAGAGCTGTTCGCCATTCTGGGAGGATAACATAACATGTACGAGACCATGTCATACCTTGTCCAACACGCATTGCAGTTGCATGAGCGCCACCTGAAATCTCCTTATTATGTTGTCGTAAACGACGATCTACATCAACAGTTGCACCGATATACGTCTGATTTTTACTGGTATATAGCATATAGCAGTAAAAAGACATTTCTATTTATATATAAATACTAATATTAAACTATGTCTTTCATAAATTTAAATCCTTTTTGTTTATAAAAATGAAACATAGAATCCCAATTGGGATTATTCATTGAAATTCCAACAGACTCTGTTCCATATCGCATGGCTAATTCGGGATGACTTCCATACATTTCTAGATCATGTAAAGGATGTGGTGGTACATATGTTTTAATTCCAATTTGTTGAAGAGCATAGGAAAATCCCATATCTTCACCTGATCTAAACATTGCATTATAATCAGGTACAATTTTAAATAATTCAGGTAGCCAGCTGCGTCTAAAAAACCATGAATGTCCAACAAGATCTACTTCTTCAATATTTTGATTTGCACTATCCCATCCAATACGAGGATGCCAATCAAAATAATTCTGTGGATTTTTACGAAAAATTAATCCAATTGTTCCTAATAAACCATTTACGATATCCATTGTATCTAAACAATTCTCAAACCATTTTCTACCTGGAATTGTATCGTCATCAAAAACACATATGTATTCTGTATTTGCTAAAAGACCTGCTGCAAACCGTGCCCATACTCCTAAATTATGGCTGCAGTCCATAATAATGATTGATTTATCATTACAAATATCTTCTGGAAACTCATAGCCTTCTGCAAAATTCTTCCAAATAATAATTTGAGTAGGAGGAACTGTTTGGCTACGTACTGCTTTTAGTTGTTCATGAATGACATGTGGACGTTTATAAAAATTTAAAACGGCTGTAATAGACATTATTAATTATAATATTATCAGTCTTTAAGTGTAATGTTTGTAATTATTCGCCACGAATGTTCACCATATGGTTTAAATGGTTCATCTGATAAACTTAATATAGTATAATTATAATTTCTATTTAATTCTGTCTCAAATTCAGTATAATGGTTATAATCATCAATTAACATAACTGTATTATATGAAACATTATTACGAATTTTAGAATACCATTTTGATCGAAAAACGCCATTTGGACCATCAATTAATACAATATCGTATATTTTATTAGGAATTACTAATTGATCTATATTATTAATATCATATAAAATTGTATTAACATTTTTATGTACAACTTTATACGATTCATTTGTTTCATATGTATCATATGAAATATTTTGACAATACCGCTCAATAATATCATATAAAATACGTGTAGAATTACCTGAACCAAATTCTAAAACATTATATGTTTGACGAGATGTAATATATTTTAAAAAATCTCTCATTTCATTTTGTGTATATGACCATCCTCCAACAAATTGCATAACATCATCTTCTGAATACATAATATATAATATAGTATAATATCTCTTTAAATATGACCTAATTGAAAATCACATACTACATTTGAATATGTATCATTTTCTCTCATATAACCTCTATTTGAACCACCTTTTAAGAAGATATCAAATGCAGACCCAATATCAAAAAATGAATGAGACGGATACATTTTATTTAATTCTGAAATCAAAATCTTACTAAGTGGTCCTACTGAAAATGTAAAAATGATATTATCAGATTGTTCAGAATCTAGAATTGATTTGATCCATGTATAAATTCCATGTTTAAATGTATCTTTTTCTGTATCCCATCTATTTACCTGATATGGATCTGTATAATATCGTTTTTTAATATTAAAGAGTTCACTTGGCGTAGTACCAGGTCCAATATAATACAATGGTGTTTTATTTTCAATAAAATAAGATGTGAATGGTTTCCAGTTTTTATTGCAAACTAAATTACCATATGTTAATTTATCATTTTTAATATGATATTCTTTTATACACCATTCTACCATTTCATTATTATAACAACCCTTACAAGGGATACCAATATATCCATTTGGTGATTCTGAAAACTCTTGAATAGCAGTAAGTAAATCATGTTGCAATGTACCACCGCTATTAAATGTCCAATTGTCTGTATTTGTTAATGTAGTTCCTTTTATGATCATATATTCTCCATCATTTGGTCGAATAAATGAAAATGGTTCATTTTTAGTAATTTTACTAAGAAAAAACTGCAAATGATCACTACTATTTCCTGATAACATAGTTCTATTGTAATATTACTCTTATATAAATGCTTTATATGCTTTATTTACTATATACAGTATATAAAGCAAAATATAATAATATATTATATGAAACGCGATAGATGTGTTATATGTAATTCTAATTTGAAAAATATATATGTATTACATAACATTCCAATAAAACTCGCATGCACTACATATCCTGTTTATAATAATGATTCATTATCATTTGCACAATGTGATAATTGTAATACAATACAATTAGATAAGTTAATACCATTAGATACACTATATTCAGAATCACATAATTATACATCAATGGGAAGAGTATGGGAAGAGTATTTTTCATTATTTTATAAAAAGTGTAATCCTATTGTAAATGGAAAAAATGTTTTAGAAATTGGATGTCCATCTGGTAAAATTGCATTACATGTTGCAAATTATAAGAAATGGTATATTGTTGAACCAAATAAAAATCCTACAATTATGTTTAATGATAAAATAACATTTATAGAGCGTTTTTTTGATAATGATTTTATATTAGATGAAGAAATACATGTTATTATTCATTCACATGTATTTGAACATATTTACAATTTTAATGATTTTTTAAAAAAATGTAATGATACATTACAGCCTAATGGAGAAATGTTTTTTGGTATACCAAATATGGAGTATTTTACAACAACTGACATTTGTCCATTTTTAGGTATATTCTTTGAACATACGTGTTTTCTAAATAAGGATAATGTTCATATGTTATTACATAATAATAATTTTGAGGTAATTGAATGTATAGATTATGTAAATCATAGTACATTATATCATTGTAGAAAAAAATCTATAGTAAATACAATTATATATCATACTATCACAAATTATTATGATTCTTTTTTTAAATCAATTAATATATACAATACATTTATAAAACGGTGTAATCAAATTATTAGACATACAGCAAAAAATGTATATATTTTTGGTGCATCCTATAACACACAGCTTTTATTAAGTTTAGGTCTTGACATAAAACATATATCTGGTTTATTAGATAATTGCATTGAAAAACAAAATAAACACTTTTATGGGTATGACATTGTTATTTACAATCCACTTATTATTAAAGAATCTGATTGTATAGTGATTATTAAAAATGGTTATTATACAAGTGAAATCATAAAACAACTGTATGAATATAACCTAAATACGGAAGTTATTTTTTAATAAAGATATAGAATAATGAGTAGATGTCCTCCTATATGCATATTTACACACAGTGATTATCATAATATATTCTTAATAGCTTTACGTAGATTTGAAAAATTTGCTCCATCCTTTCAGATAATTATATTTACAAATCACATAATACAGAATATAGATATAAAATACATACAAATACAATACAATGATGCAGATGTATATACTAAAAAAATGTTATCCTGTCTATCATTATTGGATTATGAATACATTATTTTTATTCATGATAACAATGCATTATATGATTTTGTTAATGAAATTCAAATAATACAATATATAGAATGTATGAAAACGTATCATATAGATCAGTTACGATTAAATAAAAATGGTGTGGGTAATACACCATATAATGAAGTATGTAATACTATATATGACATATCAACTATAAATAGTTATATTTATAGTGTTCAACCAGCTATTTGGAAGCTATCATCTTTAATTGATATATTGGATAAAAATACCTATAACTATAGAGACATTGAATTGAATATTGATAAACATATGTTATCATACAAAAATTGTTTTTATTATAATAATGAAGATACATTCATAAATACGGGTCGACATAAGTCAAACTTGTTTCCAACGATTCATTTAACATATTATGGAAAATGGTTATATTCTGAAAATGTTCCATATATAGATTATCTATTTAAGGAGTTTAGTATTAATAAGGATACAATAGAATGGGTATAAAATATTAGATTGTAATATAGGTGTAAATTATAAATAAGTTACATTATTGCATTTATATGATACCCGCATAGTAGTACTTATCTATCATGCAAATTTAAAGGTATAATATAACTATGTATTAGTTTATAGATGAAAAATATTGCATTGTGTATCGCAAATTATTTTAGTAATAGAAATGGTGATAACTTGCTAGATAGTAATTACGTATATGATAATATTATAAATAACATTATACCTGAAAATAATCTTGATATATTTATTCATTCATTTGATATTAAAAATAAGGATCAAATATTACAAAAATATCCATCTGTAATAGACTATATAATTGAACCTCAAATAGATTTTAATACATTACTTGATAGTGATAATAAAAAATTATTAGAATTATTAACCAATAATCCAGATCCAAATGGACATGTATCTATATTGAATACACTTAGTATGTTATATTCAAGAAAACAAAGTATTTTATTAGCAAATACATACTCTCAGTCTAAAAATAAAAAATATGATTGTATTATCTTTATAAGATTTGATATAGGTGTTAGAGTTAATTGTGATACAGAACCTGGTTATAATTTATGTCATTTACTATTTGATATAAATGATATAGACAATTATGTAAAAAATGATTATATTGTATCATCATATTGGAATCAATTAAATGCAGGACTCAGTGACTTCTGGTTTTTCTCAAATCATAACAACATGCTGTTATTTGCAATGACATATGATTATGTTTTACATTATGCATTTAAATTAAATAGTGACTATTTAAATGCATTTTTAACAAATTGGCCTGATAGCAATAAACACAATGAATTTAGTAATGAAATTATAAATTTAAAACATAATAATACAAAACCAGAACCATATACGTGTTTAATTAACTATACAGCAAATTCACATTATTTATATAAATACTACTTTATAGTATCAGGATTATATACTAAATGTAAATATAAAAAAAATAAAGTTTTTTACTAATTTATACTATATACAACTAAAAAGATGAAAATCCAATACTATCATTATACTCAACATATGTTTTTAATAGAGATGTTTGTTGAATATACTCTTTTTTAAGGTGTGCAAAATCAATTTGTTCTTCTAACAAGTATTTACCAGAGTATACAACTAAATCAGTTATTATACTAAAATCATCTGTTTCAAAACAGGTTTCTTGTCTGAATTTTTCAGGATATCGCGAGTCATTACTATTCTGAAAATGACATACATATTTTTTAGAAGCAGTTATATTTCCAAAATGTGCATAATCTATTAAATACCCCTGCTGGTCATTATGAATATGTAGTAAAAATATCATTTTATGTAGTTCATATATATTACTATAAATCTCTAATAGTTTGTTAATATTATTACATTTTATATCAGCTCTCATTCGTAAAATATGTGTCAAACCTATGCTTTCAGCATATTCTATTCCAACTTTTGTTGAAAAATTTTGATAATTGGTTGAATTAGGATGTATATTACTAGGAAAGTCGCTTTGAACAATAAGAAAATTATTATCTTTTAATTTCTGTATAATTACTTCACTAGTATAATTCCATGTTGAAATAATTTTTGTATAATTACAATTATCATAACATTTTATTAAATCATCTAAATAATAATCACAGATAATTCCTGTAATTACAATAGCTATCTTCATATTGCGCTTTTATATATAATATATTTAAAATGTATTATATAAATGAACATACTTATTCCATTAGGAGGTAGAAGTCTTCGATTTGTAAATGAAGGATATAGTACCCCTAAATCAATGATACATTTGTTTGATAAACAAATGATACAATATGTGATAGATAATCTACATATAACTGAAAAAGATGTTATCTATATTATCTATAACAACTATTTGGAAGAGCATGGATTTATATCATTTATGAATACAAATTATCCATATATACAACTAATTAGATTATACGGTGATACATCCGGAGCTGCTGAAACATTAATGCATGGTTTGCATCATATACTAGATCATATATCATATCATTCTAAATGTTTAGTTATTGATTGTGATACATTTTATACAGATGATATTGTTACCATTTTTAGAAATTCAAATGATAATATGATATTTTATACAACAAAAATGAATGAACCTCCTATATATTCATATATCAAACTAGACAATGATAATGTTATATTAGATATAGCCGAAAAACATAAAATATCAGATAATGCAAATACAGGAGCATATGCATTTAATAACATTAATGAATTGTATACATATTGTAAGTATAATGTTGAGCATAAGATTTCTTTTATGAATGAAATGTATACATCATGTGTTATTAAACAAATGATAGCAGATAAGCATATTTTTAAGGGTTATGAATTAAGTGAAAGTCGTGTATTTTCAGTAGGAACACCTACTGAACTAAAACAATATATGAATAATACATATGCATTTATGTTTGATTTAGATGGAACGATTGTCATAACAGATAAAATCTATTTTGATGTATGGTATAAAATTTTACATAAATATAATATACAATTGACATCCGAATTATTTCAAAAGTATATACAAGGTAACAACGATAAATATGTTATTAATAAGTTGCTTCCACATATTGATATAAATTTAACTGAACTATCTAAAGAAAAAGATGAAGGATTTATTGAATGTATACATAAGATACAAATAATAGATGGTATTGAACAAATGATGAAAAACATTAAACAAATGGGTCATAAGTGCTGTATTGTAACAAATTGTAATAGAACAGTAGCAAATAAAATAGTAGAACAAATTGGTCTTATACCATACATTGATTTTATCATTTGTGGTAGTGAATGTATAAATGGAAAACCAGCTCCAGATCCTTATTTAGCTGCAATGAATAGATATAACATCAAGAGTGATAAATGTTTTATATTTGAGGACTCAAAATCAGGCATTCTAAGCGGTAGAATTACAAATCCAAAATGTTTAATTGGTATTCAAACAATATATACTCATAGTGAATTGATGAATTATGGTGTTGATACTACTATACAAAATTATGCAAATTCAGAAAAATTAATACAATCACTGTTAAATAATAATACAATTTCTACTGTAAATTCTATTAAAAGTATGATAAAGGATAGTTTATTATTTAATATTTCTGAAATTATCATTGATGATAATAAATTGAAAGGTGGATTTATCGCAGATGTTATTAGTTTAGTTATAAAAGAGAATCAAAATAAACATCATTATGTATTAAAATATGAAAATTTGAATCAAAGTTCATTGTCTGTTATGGCAAAACAATTGGATTTATATGAAAGAGAATACTATTTTTATGAATATATCTCTAGACATGTACCTATTAAGATTCCACAATTTATAGCAATTGTACGAAATGAAGAAAATAACAATATGGGGATATTATTAGAAAATCTATTATATCAAGGTCGTTTTAAGATCAATTTGAATTTATCAACTGAAAGTATTGATGTATCCCTAAAAATTATTGATCGTATGGCAAAATTACATGCAGGATTTTGGAATAAGAACTTGTTGAAAATTTTCCCTAAATTAAAAAAGATGAATAATGTTATATTTCAGCCATTTATAAAAGATTTTATGTCTACAAAAATGGAGATATTTAGAGCAAAATGGTCTACTATTTTGTCCCCGCAAATGTTAGATAAATGTGATAAAATCTATTCTAATTTTGATAAAATACAGGAATATCTATCAACTAGTAATCTAACCTTTATTCATGGAGACATCAAATCTCCAAATATTTTTTATGATTCTGCTGAAAATAATGAGCCTTACTTTATAGATTGGCAACATTGTGCGATAGGTAAGGGTACACAAGACTTAATCTTTTTTATTATTGAAAGTTTTGATATAACTAATTTAGACATATTATATCCACTTTTTAAGAATTATTACTATAAAAAACTGGTAGAATATAATGTACAAAATTATACATTTGAAGAATATGAAACAGATTTGAAATACTCATTACAGTGTATACCATTTTTTACAGCAATATGGTTTGGATCAACTCCAAATGATGAATTAATTGATCCAAACTTTCCTTTCTTTTTTATTAAAAAGTTATGTCATCTAATGTATATGCTTAATATTTAGATCGACACTCATTTTAAATATATAAAGCATAACATTATCTATATATAACCTTATTGTTTATTAGGTTATTACATTTATCAATCAACTCTGGTAACAACTCAGGCCAACTATTTTTCTTTTCTATATCGTAATACATAAGATGTAAAATATCTGATGGTATAACGTCAGAAGGCTTATTCGCATCAAATACAATTATTTTATAAGTGGTTCGCATATCTTTGAGAATATTATGTATTTGTTCAATATATTCATATAATTGTTGTATAGGTTCAACTTCATCAATTGTATAATTGCCACTAT
>Ga0214919_10009492_pt1 | contig 12529 bp, 9 predicted proteins | sample LL1503_MetaG_FD_177994 | JGI IMG/M metagenome (GOLD analysis project Ga0214919, IMG submission 177994) | Freshwater microbial communities from Lake Lanier, Atlanta, Georgia, United States - LL-1503 | ecosystem: Environmental > Aquatic > Freshwater > Lake | place: USA: Georgia | collected 2015-03-15
CTCGACAGCCCCAGAAATGGCCCGAATGTGCGATGTCACCGACGCCGCCATGCGCCAACACCTCGAACAGTTAGAGACCGAAGGCTTAGTTTGCCGAGACAACCAGCCCAATGCTGGCTCTACCCGAGGGCGCCCAGCAGTGCATTGGGTTCTGAACCCCGAACAGCTGCAAAGTATCTCTGACAGCTTCCCAGAGACCTTCCCAGATCGTCATCACGACCTAGCCGTTGACCTTCTACTTGGAATGACTGAATCGTTTGGTCCTGAAGCTACGCAATCAGTGTTAGCTCGTCGGGGTGAGCGTTTAGCAAAGCATTATCAGACACTCTTAGCCGATCTCCCGCTTGCCGAGCGCGTCGAACGACTGGCGATTGCGCGAGATGCCGAGGGATATCGCGCCGAATCCAGCGTCGCTGCAGACGGCAGCCTTCTCTTGACCGAGCACCATTGCGCAATTGCCCAAGCAGCTGCCGCATGTGCAGGTTTATGCGAATCAGAACTTGTAGTTTTTCGCACTGCACTTGGGCCAGATACAACCGTTGAGCGCGTTCAATTTGCACCAGCCGGAGACGGCCGATGCAGTTACCGCATCAGCCCTCGATGATCTCGGAGATCTGCATCACTGGCGTGATGTTGGTGTAGTTCGCCACATCGGCCATGACATCACCCGTCAATGGTGATCCCATTGCACTCTGGAATACCTCAAGTGAATCAAAGGTCATATGCACCGCAGCTTCGTAAGGTCCGTTGATGACCTTGTCGATTTGGGTACCAACCGGGTTCCAAGCCTTGGCAGCCAAGGGCACGTGGGTGGTGCGGTAATAGTCGTGATTGAAGGTTGAACCTTCAGCGGACGGGTATAGGACTGATACTCGAATCATGCTTGCGACCGTACTACTTCGCCACTTCTTCCCCGTAGTCTTTCTACCGCTAACACGACTTTGCGGGCGTGGCGAAACTGGCAGACGCGCAGGATTTAGGTTCCTGTTCCGAAAGGAGTGTGGGTTCAAGTCCCTCCGCCCGCACTCGAACACCCGCTAGAACAGTGTCATGACTCGAATCGTTGACCTGTCCACTCCGGCGCTCATCGTTGACCGCCAAAAGTTTGATACCAATGTGGCGACAATGGCCGCTATTCGGCCTGGCATTACCTTGCGCCCACATGTCAAAGCCCACAAGTCGACTGCGCTCGCGGCTCAACTCGCTGCAGTCGGACACACCGCGTTTACCTGTGCGACTCCTCGCGAAGTCATTGGCATGGTGCAAGCTGGCCTCGGATCAGATCTGTTGCTCGCTAATGAAACCGTCGACGTTCAACGCTTACGTGCGATGGCGGCATTGTTAGATAGATCTCGCATCACGGTGGCGATTGATTCTGAAACCACTGCAACTCTGGCTGCCGAATGCGGAATCAAAGATGTGTTGATCGATGTGAATGTCGGTATGCCTCGATGCGGAGTTGCACCTGAACTTGCCGGTGGACTTGCGACATTTGCACTTTCGCTTGGGCTCAATGTTCGTGGAGTCATGGGTTACGAAGGACACTTAATGGCAGTTGCGGATCGCGACGAACAACGCAACAAAGTTCGTTCTGCGATGGGTTTGCTTGTTCAATGTTTTGATGATGTGCGCTCGCATTGTGGCGATGACTGCACGATTATTTCTGCTGGCGGCACGGGAACATTCGATTTATACGACCCGTCTGATCCCGTTCTTGCGCGTGTGAATGAAGTGCAAGCTGGCAGTTATGCGTTGATGGATTCGCATTACGGCGCGTTGGAACTTCCGTTTGAACAGGCGTTGTATGTCGTCGGAACTGTGATTTCGGTGAGCGACGGATGGGCAGTGATTGATGTTGGTCTGAAGTCGTTGGGAATGGACCACGGCAATCCGACGATTGACGGAGCCAGGGTGTGGTTCTGCAGTGACGAGCACATCACGTTTTCAATGAAGGATGGCCGACCACTTCCAGGTATTGGAAACAGGGTGTTAGTTCAACCGGCACATATTGATCCGACGATCGCGCTCCACGAAGTAATGCACGTCGTCGACCAGGACGGGACGGTTATTGATGCCTGGCCCGTCAACCTCCGCCACTGGTAACCGGCAATTATCTACCACTTTGGAATTTCCCTGCCGCCTAGCGGCAGGGAAACTCCAAAGTGGCGAAAAAGGGGTGGGTGGCGAGGTTGCGGAAGGCTCGGCCGCGATGGGACAACTCATTCTTTTCGGCGTCACTCATCTCGGCAAACGTTCGCTCATCACCATCAAACGCACCAGGGCTAGGCACAAACAGCGGGTCAAACCCAAAACCCCGACTTCCCCGCTCTGCTATCGCGATATGTCCGTCGCAACGTCCCTCGACGATGAGTTCAGATCCATCAGGGAAACACACGATCACCACGGTCACAAAATGTGCTGCACGTTCAACTTCACTCACACAGTTTTTTGCGCGCAGTGCATCAAGTAATTTCGCCCGGTTCGCCGCATACGGAGTCTCTGCATGTTCGGCACGATCATCCGCATATCGCGCTGTACGCACCCCTAATTCACCGGGCAAAGCATCAACAAACATTCCCGTATCGTCCGCTACCGCGGGCAATCGTGTCGCCCGCAAAATCGCCATTGCTTTCAATCGTGCGTTGCCCACCAGCGTGTCGGCGTCTTCGATGACATCAGGAATTTCTGCCGGCCGAGGTAACAAATGCACTACTCCATCAAGTAGTTGCTCGATTTCATACACCTTGTCCGGATTGGCCGATGCACACACCAGCGTGGGCAAAACGCGATCGCTTGTCACTTCAACGGTTCACTTAGCGCGACGTGCTGGCTGACTTTCAAGCAATTCGCTCTGCAAGTCAAAGATTTGCGCAAGACCATTCTCGGCAAGACCCAACAACGAGTCAAGTTCACTGCGTGAGAACGCCATACCTTCAGCAGTTCCTTGCACCTCAACAAAACGATTCAAGGTCGAACCCTTTTCGCGCAACATCACCACGTTCATATCAACTTCTGCAGTGCTGTCTTCAACATACGGAAGGTCGATGACAGGAGTTCCATTCACAATGCCAACGCTGATCGCAGCGCACAATGAGGTCAATGGATGCTGACTGATTACCCCGTTCTGTACTAGACGACTCAAAGCATCGTGTAGCGCCAAGTAACCGCCGCAGATACTGGCAGTACGTGTTCCACCGTCTGCTTGCAAAACATCACAGTCAACGACAACTTGACGCTCGCCCAACAAGCCCATGTCGCACGAAGCTCGCAAACTACGACCAATGAGCCGTTGAATCTCGACGGTGCGACCGCTTTGCTTACCCTTGGCTGCTTCACGATCGACACGCTCGGGCGATGAACCAGGCAACATCGAATACTCGGCGGTGACCCACCCTTTACCGCTGCCCTTCATCCAACGCGGAACATCTTCGTCGATACTCGCAGTACACAAAACACGCGTGCGCCCGAAAGAAACGAGCACGCTTCCTGCCGACATTTCAGTGAAATCGCGTTCAAATGAAATCGGACGAAATTCGTCGTGTTGGCGTCCATCAAATCGTGTTCCGGCAGTGCTCATGTTTTCTAGTTTCCTTTGTTCCATATATCGACATTTGATAATTCAGGACCCAACAGTCGGGTTCCTAAAGCCTTAAACCAAGTTACGTCGCCACTTGACATAAAAGTGTGTTGACCCAAACGTTCAGATTCATTTCTCAACATATGTTGATGTTCAAGTTGATCACGTAAGGCAAAAGCCGTTTCGTCAGCCGATGACACCAATGTGACATCAAGTCCGACAACATCGGAGATCACGCGGGCTAAGTACGGGTAGTGCGTGCAGCCGAGCAATAGTGCATCTACATTGGCCTCAACGATCGGGGCCAACAATCGTTGCGCCAACAACGTCACCTCAGGGCCCGCCGTACGACCACGCTCTACAAATTCAACAAAACCTGGACACGCCGCACCCACCAACTTCACGGGTGCACCGAGAGATGCTCGTGATACGGCCAAGTCGTATGCGCCCGAACCAATTGTGCCGATCGTTCCGATCACGCCCACGATTCCAGAACGCGTTGCGCGTACTAACGATTGTGCACCGGGATCAATGACTCCAATGACCGGGATGTGCAATCCATCTGCAGCCAACTCGGCCTCGAGTTCGTGAACCGGTAAAGCAGCGGCAGCAGTATTGCAGGCGACAACAATTGCCTTCGCGTTGTAGTCGCGCACCAAACTCCAGGCCAACTCGCGGGCGTACTCTCGAACGTCGTTGGGGTCTTTATCGCCGTACGGATATCGTCCCGTATCGCCGATGTACACGATGTCTTCATTGGGTAACAAATCAATCACTGCACGAGCAACGGTCAGCCCACCGAAACCAGAATCAAAGATTCCGATCGGGCCATTGACATCAAACTCATTGCTCACATCGTTCAGGCTAGGCGAAAACCGACCAAACGAGAGTTCTCTGCGTCATGCGAACTACGGTTATGTCATGAGTTCATATCGCCATATCGTTTTATTTAATTGGAAATCCGACACTCCTGCTGGTCATGCTGAGCGAACCATCGAAGCACTCGGCCAACTTCGCCCAAAGATTCCCCAAATTCAGTCGTACGAATTTGGTGCAAATCTTGGCTTTAACCCAGGCACTTACGACTTTGCAGTCACGGCAACTTTTAACTCTGTCGATGATTACATCTCGTACCGCGACAACCCTGATCACAAAGCATTTATTGCCGAGTTCACCGCGCCATATGTTGAAACCCGTGCATCAATTCAGTTTGAAGTCTGATTTCTGAAATCAGACCATCTTGCTCATTGCCACTCTCCTAGCGCTCGGCGCTGCAGTACTGCATGCTGGCTGGAACTTGGCTGTCAAACAGTCTGGCGATCGATGGCTGGCATTATGGGGACTTTTTGTTGCGGGTGGGTTCATTGGTTTGCCGTACGCGTTGATTGCAACACTGCAGGGAGACCTCGGCCTAGCGGCATGGGGTTGGGCAATTGCGAGCGGAGCAGTGCACGCTTTTTACATTGGGCGACTAGCACGCACATATGAAATCGCTGACTTCAGCGTCACTTACCCCATTGCCCGTGGTGGCGGAGCTTTGGTCGCCGCAATCGGCGGAGTGCTTTTCTTGCATGACCACCTCTCCCCACTTTCAATCATTGGAATCATTGTCGTTGTCACTGGGCTCGTCATACTTTCGGGTCAAGTTGATTGGGGTCACGTCTGGCCGGCATTGATTGTTGCAACCCTCATCAGCGCCTACACCGTGATTGATAGCAAAGGATCTCGATCGACAGTCGGTAGCGCGTACGCAATGGCAATCTTTGTGACCGGCGGAATCGGCACAACTATTCAGGGCCTTTATCACCGCAGGTGGACTGCCATGAAGGCGAGCGTTGCACCAATGTGGCGCCAATATTTCTTAACCGGACTCGCATCTCTCATTACTTATTGGATGGTTCTACTCGCAGTGCGTCGTGCGCCAGTTGGTTATGTCACCGCGTTGCGAGAATCAAGCGTCGTCTTCGCGACTTTTATCGGCTGGAAAATTCTCAAAGAAGACAGCGGAATTCGTCGAATTCTTTCGTCGCTGCTCATTGTCGCTGGACTCATCACGTTGGTTATTGGTCGTTGATCCGTGTACTTGTTACAAACGATCTGCCAACCCTGACGCCCGGCTAACAACAGTATTTACCGCGGTTCGCAAGGCAGATTCGCTTGCCACAATTGTTAACTGCTCCCGCGCACGTGACACTCCTGTGTAGAGCAGTTCGCGAGTCAACAGTCGAGACCGACCGGTCGGCAAGACAACAACCGCATGCTTGTATTCAGAACCTTGACTCTTATGAATGGTCAAGGCGTGAACCGTTTCAACCTCAGGTAAACGCACAGTCGGGAACTCTCGCACCCCAGCAAAACCATCAAAGACCACTCGAGTGACTCCTGAAAGGTCAACGCAAACCACGCCAACGTCACCGTTATACAAATGATTACTGTGATCATTTTTGGTAATCAAAATTGGTCGCCCAATAAACCACTGTTTGCGAGCTTGAGTACCGATCCATTGATTGACCGTGCGATTCCAACCTGCAATACCAAGTTGACCCGAACGTGAGGCACATAGCAATTGCAACTCGCCGAGTTTTTCAAGTACCTCGACGTACTTTGATGCGCTCGCCAACTCAACAATTTCCAATGCATGCTGACGAATCTCGGAAGCCAAAGCAGAAAACGCCTTTTGATCATCAGCGTCTTTGCTCGACGGATCTATCCAATTCACGATCCCGTCGCTGTTGCGCATCGGCTGAAGAACTTCAATGAGACGATCGGCATCTCCAGATTGAACCGCTTTCACAACCAGTTCGATCGGTGAATCAACGGCATAACGAAATTGTGTTGTCAATCGCTTGGTGCACTGGTGAAGATTCGTTCGTTGGGTCTTGGCTGCAATTGAAATATCTGCAAGCACAGTTCCAGCATCGACGCTCGCCAATTGCTCTGGGTCACCAACTAAGAACAGTTCAGCTGTCGGACGCAATGCCTCAATCAAACGATGCATCAATGACAGCGACAACATTGAGGCTTCATCAATAATGACCAAGTCGTACGGCAAAGGATTTTCGCGGTTGTATTGAAAACGGCCAGTGCGCCGAACTGGCGAATATCCGAGTAATCGATGAATCGTGATTGACGGCGCCTCTTGGACCCGCGCGATGACTTCGGGCGTAGCTTTTTCGGAAAGTAAGCGTGATTCGATTGCTTGACGCATTCGGTCGGCTGCTTTACCAGTTGGTGCCGCCATAGCAACCGAAATATCTTGCACAGAACTACCTGCGAACCGCGCGACAAGTTGTTTCGCGACTTCGGTCGTCTTTCCGCTGCCAGGACCACCAAGAAGTACTTTCAGTCGAGAGTCGGCAGCCGAGCGCATCCATTCGGCGATTGATCGCTCTTCTTCAAAACTCCGTAAAACATACAAAAGTGAGCCATCCAAAACGAAAGGTCGTCGAGGTAACTGCTCAATCGTTGACGGAGTCGCGACAAGATCAACATGTTCAGAGACTGCTTGCACCCATTCAGCCGAAGTTGGCCACGTCAAGGCTCCCTTCTCAAGATCGTCGGGATACCAACGTTCAATCTCATTGAGATTGATGCACGAGTGTCCCCCCTCTGACGAATTCAGGGCTAACGCAAAAGACAGCCACACCATGTCGTTCACGACCGGAGGCACGGTTCTATCGTTACCCAACGACAACAAAGTGGCAACCGCCGATAACTGTGACCGCGAAACAGCGCCACCATCAACGTAATTATTCAAACGATCGGGATAGATGCTCATGATCGATCTCCTGCGAACAAATGAGACAACTTTTCCCATAGACCATCTGGCGCCTTCCATTGAAAGACTCCATACGGCATTCCATCTGAATCAACTAGCGAATCAGCACCCACCATTCCTCGAACAAAGAAATACGCAATTCCAGCAATTACCTCATCAGCGTTGAGGTCTGGCCGACGCCATCGCAACATCCGATAGATCGCGGTGCCATACAAAAGGGCCTGTAATGGATAATGATGATGCGCCATTGCGCCTACCAACTTTTGAGGCGCATAGGCATCCATTAACGAAATAACCTCGTCGTTATCTAAACGATTCGTCTTGTAGTCGGTCACAAATAAACGCGGTGAGCCTTCTTCAGTATGAATTCGAAGAACCGCATCTATTGATCCATTCAAAAGTCCTGCTAATGGAATGTCAAATGAAGAATCACAGAGCGAATCTGCATATGCATAGAGAGCATCACTTGTATGAAGAGTTGACTTCAGGACCTTGCCGATATCACTCGCCAAGACTCCTTGACTGAGTTTCGCTAATGACATTTCGAAATCAAGTTCACTCAAGCGATCACTCGGAGCAATATCAGCAAGCGACCTGCCGTTGAACGGAATCCCTAGAGGGGTTTGATACGAAGCGATAACCCCTTCAATCAACTGTGCACGGAATGGGCGAAGTAGTGACGAATTAGCGTGAGAATCGATTGCTCGAGTTACTTCCTCACGCAAATCCTTTGATGTGTCGACGACTTCGTACACCTTGTGCATCACCCGACCAAAGTAAGTTCCGCCTGGCACTCGTGCCATGGGCATAAGTACGCCCGAAGGTAGACCGGTCGGTACGTCGTGAGCCGCGTACTGATGAGCGCCTACCCCAAGCAGTGACATGTCAATTAACGCTTCGTCAAGCCCACCTGATTCGTGCGTAAACCCTGAACCATGCGTACCTGTTTGACGATCTTGTTGACGCGCAGTAATACCGCTGAAAGAAGTTCGCCGATAGGTCTGCACAACCGAGGCTGGCGCACTCGCCAAATCAAGCTGCCCACGAGACGTTGCTGACGACGGCTGATAGACCGTGGCTTTAGCCAAAGTGTCAACATCACGCTTTTCAACTTTTCCTGTCAATGCGACAGCCGAATCAACATTGGTGCACTGGTCAAAGATTGACGGTGTGATTCCGCCCTTCTGAGTGCCAACACCCGAGGTAAACAAGACGGACAGATGATGTTCGGCCCGTGTAAGCGCTACATACAGAAGTCGACGATCTTCTTCATCGTCGGCAGCCTTAATGGATTCTTTAGTGCTGGGATCAACTTGTCCGATCGCCCAACCAATATCAATCACTCGAGCGCGCTCACCATCAGACGAAATACGGGTATACACCGGAGCGCTCTTTGAATTGCCGTCGTTTGTCTTCCAAAGATCTGCCACGATCACCACAGGAAATTGCAAACCCTTTGCACTATGAACAGTCATAATCTGCACTGCCGCAGAATCGCTCTCCACTCGTCGACTGACGACTTCGGACAAATCTTCAATTGTCTCAAGTTGTCCAAATACCTCCAATGCATGAGCAGCATTGCAAGGTCGACCCTTGCTGTATCCATGAAGTAGATCCATCACATGTGCAAAATCTGCCAAGTAACGCTCAGCATCAGATGTTGAAGTCAACGAACGAGCGACTTTGACATCTCGCAAAATTTCACTGCTCAATGCAGCCACTCCAGAACGACGAAGAATATTCGCCCAGGTTGCGATCTGCTCCTGCCAATCGGCCAACATCTGGTCGTCCAAAATTTCTGGATCGGTTAATGAGTAACCAAAAAATGGAGTCGCGACCGCAAGTCGAGTTCGACCCAAGTCTGAAACTCGTTCCATGGCCTCAAGCAACGATCGAACAGCCAAGGCAATATGACTCTTCATCACTGATTCGGTCCCATTACTCACAGCGGGAACTCCAAACCGACGAAGTTCTCTTTCAATGGTGCGGCCAACTGCTTTACGTCCAACGAGAACACAAATGTCTTCTGGTCGGATAGCACGACGTGATCCGTCTGGATCTTTTGAAGAAACTGGAATGGAACAACTCGCAAGAATTTCAAGCACCCGACGAGCAACCGGGTGAGCAAGCCCACCTTGGTTCGTGATGTTGCCAACATCAATCAAAGTCAAAGGCGCCGTGCCAATGATCGCCGATCCGGCATGCCGATCTGGCGTTGACACCTTGATGTATTGAATCTCGGGCCCAAATGTTTGTTGGTCAAAGAGCGCGTTCAGGCCATCAATGAGATACTCATCAGATCGTTGATTCTGCGCCAGAGTGCGCATGGGCTTTCCACTTCGGTGCTCAACATAGGCCGCCACATCGGCGCCACGGAATCCGTAAATAGCCTGCTTAGGATCACCAACAGTCACCAGCGCTCGATCATCATCGTCCCCTGCTGTCACAAATGTGTTCGCAAAAAGTTCCCACTGCAATTCGTCCGTGTCTTGAGCTTCATCCACAAATGCCAGTGAATATCGCTCTTTGAACGCCTGCACAACCGTCGGATACTTCCCAGAGGTCACCACCTCTGAAGCGCGGCGCAACAAATCGTTGTATGAAGGTGATTGAGCACTCTTTTCTTGAACGCGCCGTACTGCTTCATTAATAACTTTGGTCAATTCAGAAAAAATAGCGAGTTCATCGGCTGACTTACCAGATTGGTCAAACCACAATTTGGCCCGAGGTGAACCAAGTTGTGCTTTCACGAGTGACACCAACCTGTCTTCGTTCCCTTCAGCAATGATGTGGCCTCTTACCCCTGATTCAACGAGAGCATCGTTAACGGCTTCAAGTACCAAGTGATTAGTTGCATCTTCGCCGTCAAGCTGCATTGTTGAAAGACCGGCAAGACCAAGAACTTTGTTGCAAATGGCATGAATCGTTGAAATCGTCGCCGTATCAAATTCAACGACAGCGCGTCGCAGTCGACGGATGATGTCAGCACGCGATACGCGATTGTCTGCCAAAACTTTCACAATTGCATCGCCATCATCTGGTGAGTTGTTTTCTAGTTGATCGGCAATTTGAACCATGCGCCGCCGTACGCGGTCACGCAACTCGGCTGCGGCGTTGCGAGTGAACGTCGTGATCAAGATATTTCCAATGCGCAACTCTTCGCGCAGCGCAATTTCACGCGCAACAAGCGCTGCTACCGAATAGGTCTTTCCTGTCCCAGCACTTGCTTCAATCACAAGTCCATTCACTAATTTTTCTGTCGCCAAGTCGAGAGCAACGATGGGCGTAGTTGTGGCACTCATGAAATTGCGTACGCTCCTTTTCCTCGACCGGCAGCAATTTGTACTACAGCCTCCGCCCTCAACCAGTACTTCTCAATTGCCCCACCCGCCGCACAGACAACATCGAATTCAGGGTCAGGTCCAAAACAAACAAATTCATTCGTATTGCTATAACGCTCCGACCGTACAAACTCGTCAAACGTCTTGCGTGCTGCATCACGATCACTACTCAACTTGTGCACCGCCCCGTTGAAACGACCAATGGGCGTCGAGAGAGCTATGTAATAGAGGTCTCTCAGAATCTCAAATCGGGCCAAAGCATCGTTAATGGGACTCTCGGTAGAAATCGGAATCTTTCGAGCGATCCCATTGTCGGGGTTCTTCTTGTTATCGCTCCGATGTATCGCTCGAACGCACTCAACGGGCGTATCGGCGGCAATCAAGGCCAACAAGCGCACTGCCAAAGCTTTCTTGTCACTCCAATTGGCTGCATCAAATTCAGTTCCAAACGACGTGAATACCAAAGCTGGTTCGTCAGCACGAAGGTCAACTCCGGGCAATGTACCTCGCACTAAGGTTTGATCAGTTAATCGCAATTCAATGTTGACCGAAGTGAGTTCGGTCAAGTGAAATTCATTTTCATGTGCCAATTCAATAAAGCTATTGGCTAATGACTCGGCTTGTTCCAATTCAGATTCACCGAATGCGCCAACTGGCAAAAGCCCTGTCAGCCGAATCGTCTGTTGCCATTCATTGATATCGAACGATGAGCCAAGAAGTAAAAGTCCATCCAAGAATGACCGAGCGACCTCTTTGATGTTTTTTGACTCCAACGGCAAAGTTGCATCATCTGGGGTGAGATCTTCGCGGAAGGTGCGCACATCTAAAGTTTCGCGAAGGAATAGAGCGAGCGGATTAACAAAAGCCCGTTCGAGATCAGATAATTCAACTATGTGCTGGCGATCAACCGCGAATGAAAGACTTTGCGCAACTGGGACATCTTCGAGAGAGTGTTGTCGAATCGCATCAGCGAGTGAACGCAGCGAATCGTCTGGTGACCAAACACGATCGCTCACTACTTCACCAAAGACAAAGTTCTTCTCACTTGCTGCATGTCGAGGATGAACAATTTCTATTTGTGAACATTCTTCACCATCACGAGTTGTGCGTAACTTGACTCCGTTACGGCCACAAAAATCAACGAACTCAGCCAACGGCGTGACCAATGGAATTGGTGTGTTGTTCTTAATGCTCCGACCATTACAAGTAACGATTAATCGTTCACTAGCGGCCATCATTGCATCGAGCAAAACTCGACGCTGTTCAGCACGAGCATCAGGATCGCCGACAAACTGTTGAGCATCCACCAGGTCATCGCCTTCAGATTCACCCAGCGATAATGAACCATCGTCAACACCCAATACACAAATGACACGAAAGGGAACGCTGCGCAATGGAATCGTTGACGATGCGGTAACTGCGCCCGTTCGCAAAGGTTGGCGACCAGGAGCTGTCGTTAAACGCTCAATCAAGACATCGGCGAATTCAGAAAAGTCAACGGGGATCGAAGCTGACTCTTCTCCACCCATACCGAAACGAACATGATCCAAGGCCTCGAGAGCCGCTTCTAGTTCGGGGTCATTCGATCCGGCGAGAGATATCAGTGCTTCTTGAACCATGTCACATGAACGACCCACGGTGTTCGCATTGTGCGTCAGGACTTCGAGATTGCCAAGCACATCAAGAATCGCAATGAGTTGCGCAATCGCCGGAATATCAGACACTTCATAATCGGTCATCGGCACAACGCCACCCAGCTCGATGGCCGGCGCACGATCGGGAAGAGTCGCGCCCAACAATGTCCGTTCGATGGCCGCTTTCCAGGTATGAGCA
>Ga0214919_10009494_pt1 | contig 12526 bp, 13 predicted proteins | sample LL1503_MetaG_FD_177994 | JGI IMG/M metagenome (GOLD analysis project Ga0214919, IMG submission 177994) | Freshwater microbial communities from Lake Lanier, Atlanta, Georgia, United States - LL-1503 | ecosystem: Environmental > Aquatic > Freshwater > Lake | place: USA: Georgia | collected...
AAGTGAGAATGCAATTAATACAAATGAAATTCTGCGACGCAACAAAATTTGGCGAATCTTTGCTTCACGATCTAAATCGATGTGAATCGCTCCGCTAGATGCTGACTCTTGTGGAGATTGATTTGCAACGACTCGAAGCGCACTTTTGAAACGTTCAACAGATTTTCCTGAGAACTCATTTCGATCATGAATCCAACGGGGAGCGAAATAGGCGACCCACATACCGATGATCGCAATATAAATAAGTCCCGATGCCATGATGGGTAAATCCTAAAGAGCGAGCCAACTTTTCTTGGGATTTAAGCGCTACTTGATCGCGGAATTTTCCTTCACAAAACAGATGTGATCCCGCCATTGGCCATCGATGTGAAGGTATCGGTGACGTTCGCCCTCAAAAATATATCCCGCTTTTTCGGCGACCCGGCGTGAAGATGCGTTTTCAGGTCTCAGATTTATCTCAACCCTATGCAGCTTTAGCTCTTCAAATGCATACCGGGTAAGGATTTCGACAGCTTTTGTTGTGTAACCGCGATTGGCATAGTTGCGATCAATCCAATACCCAATATGGCCACCGCGCATCGCGCCATAGATGATTCCGCCTAACGAAATCTGGCCGATCAGGTTATTGCCTTGCCAGATCGCAAATGAAATTGAACGGCCTTGGCGTGCCTCATGGTTGAGGATTTTCACCATTTCAAAGAAGGAGGGAAGCTCTTTGTAACTTTCCTCGCTGATACGCGGGATTGTCGCCTCCCAGGGAGATAACCATTCGCGGTTTTCTGCACGAACGCGATTCCACTGTGCTCGATCGCGAAAACGAAGTGGCCGAAGAAAAATATCACTGTCCTGTAAAACAACGGGCCAACGATTGCTCATGAAACTAGATGTAACGACGCTCTAGAACAACGACAGTTACTTGATCTCCGGTCTTTAAAGATGTTTCACCTTCGGAGATTGCGATAAATGCGTTGGCATCTGAAAGCGTGGATTGCTCATCCTGATTGGCCAGTGGTGTCACCGACTTTCCATCTTCAGCCAAAATCGCTCGGATATAGGAACGCATTCCTGAAGCGGATTCAATTGGCTTTTCAAGTGCAGCCTTAACCGCTGGGCGATGAATTGTTGATGCACCAAGCATCGTACGAATCATTGGGCGAACGAAGAGTTCGAAGGAGATATATGAGGCGATCGGATCACCTGGAAGTGTGACAACCGGGGTTTTATCTGGGCCGATTGTGCCGAAGTTATGCCGTCCGCTGGCCTCGATAGCTAAATCAACTGTTGTGATCTCGCCTAATCCAGCCAAGGTACGTGTGATCAAATCAAATGAATCATCATGGCGCTCACCGCTGATGATAATTAAATCTGCTCGCACTAACTGATCCTCAATAACCTTTTGAAGTTGCTCTTCATTATCTGGAATTGAGTGAACTCGATAAGCAACTGCTCCCACTTCGCGAACCGCAGTTGTGAGCAACCACGAGTTAGTTTCATACTCATCATTAGAATTTTTCAGTGGCTGCCCTGGTTCCACAAGATCAGGACCTGCAGACAAGACAACTACACGCGGATGTGGACGTGTTGGCAAATGATCGCGTCCAATTGATGCCGCTAAACCAATTTGGGTTGAACGAATACGTGCTCCTGATTTCAAAACGAGTCTTTCTCCTGCGTAGATATCCTCGGCAAGGGTTGCACCATGCGCATCGAGCAGAGGCATCTCAAAAGGCTCGAGGGGTTTGCAGATAGCGATTAATGAGGTTAAAAACTCATCGACTCGTGTGTGTTCTGACATAATCAAACCCTACTTGTTGGACAGTTTGATCTTTGGGATTTAGCGGGAGATTTAAATGACAGATCAAAAAAGTGTACTTCGAGATCGGGCACGACGTGAACGTCAACAAAAGTTCATGGCCAGCAACTTTAATGTCATTCTTAAAGCTCCTGAAATCGTCGCAGCGACGACAATCGCCTCTTACATCTCTTATGAGTTCGAGCCAAGTACCGCTGAAATCAATGAGGCGTTTTTAAAGGAAGGCAAGACCCTTGTTTTACCCAGAATTAATGGGGATCACCTTGAATGGGTGAAGTGGGATGGAAATCCAGAAAATCTTGTTACGAAGAAAAAGATTTCAGAACCGATTGGTGCACCGCTTGAAGATCTTTCAAGTATTGCTGCAATTGTTGTTCCTGCACTTCGAATTGATCAATCAGGTTATCGACTCGGACAAGGCGGCGGTTATTACGACCGTGCATTGCCACATTTAAAGGCTTGGAAGATCGGTTTGGTCTATGCAGGTGAACTCAATAGTGAAGAGTTACCACATGAAGCACATGACATCCCATTAGATGCCGCTGCTTCACCATCGATTGTTGTGCGCTTTAACCGTTAAGTAAGTTACGCGCCATAACGATGCGCTGAATCTGGTTTGTACCCTCGTAGATCTGAGTTAACTTCACATCACGCATCATGCGTTCTACTGGGTAATCGGTGACGTAGCCATAGCCACCAAGTACTTGAATCGCATCTTCAGTGACTTTCATTGCGATATCACTTGCAAAACATTTGCTTGCGGCAGAGAAGAAGCGAAGATCTCGTTCGCCATTTTCACTCTTTACAGCAGCAGAGTATGTAAGTAAGCGTGCAGCTTCGATATTCATTGCCATGTCAGCCAACATAAATTGAACAGCTTGGAAATCAAAGATTGGCTTTCCAAATTGGTGGCGCTCGTGCGCATACTTAGTTGCAACATCAAATGCACCTTGGGCAATTCCAATTGCCTGCGCTGCAATTGTGATGCGTGTGTGATCAAGTGTGTCCATAGCTAATGCAAAACCTTTGCCAACCTCACTGATGCGACGATCATCGCTGAGCTGAACATTGTCGAAATACACTTCGCGAGTTGGGGACCCACGCATACCCATCTTCTTTTCAGGAGCACCAAATGAAACCCCTGGATCAGATTTTTCAACAATAAATGCAGTAATTCCCTTTGATCCAAGTGATGGGTCACCTTGTGCGATTACTGAATAAAACTCAGATTCACCAGCGTTGGTAATCCACTTTTTGCTTCCATTAAGAACCCAACCATCGCCAGAGCGTTCAACTTTGGTACGCAATGAGGATGCATCAGAGCCAGCCTCTGATTCGGAAAGACAGTAAGAGAAACCTTCACCCTTTACTAATCGTGGCAACCAACGCTTCTTTTGTTCATCATTTCCACCAAGAATTAATGGAACTGAACCAAGTTTATTAACCGCTGGAATTAAAGATGATGAACCACAAACACGAGCAACCTCTTCAATAATCAAAACAGCCGCTAATGCATCTGCGCCATCTCCACCAAACTCTGTCGGTACATGTGCCGCATACAAACCATTTTTAACAAGGGCATTCTTTGCTTCAACTGGAAAACGATGCTCTTCATCAACCGCTTTCGCATGTGGTGCGATCTCTTTTTCCGCCAATGCACGAACGCTTGCACGGAGCTCTTTGTATTCAGAAGGTAGGTCAAATAAGTTTTCCATTAGGACTCATTCTTATCGCGTTGTGCCAGCTCTTGTAAATACTGATTGTAGTTAGCTAGATCATCTGGTTGTCCCATAGCCGCTTGGCGCGCTGTATTTCGATCAATTCTCTTGGCCTCGCGGGTGTCATCTCGTAGCCAATTGATAAATGTTGCAACCAACGCGATCAAAATAGGAATTTCTCCCATTGACCAACCGATGGCTCCACCTAGTTTTTGATCCGCCAAAATATCTGTGAGCCACGGTGTTTGAAGTGAGGCGAAGTAACCCTTGTCGATCAAGGTAGTTGTAGACATCAAAGCAACTGAGAAAAATGCGTGAATGCTCATAGCCGCAAATAGAACAACCATCTGAACCAGGTGCGGAATTCTGCGAGGATTTGGATCAATACCGATAATGACAAAGAAAAATAAGAATCCAGCGGCCAAGAAGTGCAAAGTCATTATTAAGTGACCGATGTGGCTTTGCATGAGATCGGCAAATAAATTGGTGAAGTACAAACCAAAGAGCGAGCCATCAAAAATTAGCAAGGCAACAATTGGATTTGTGTAGAAAACTCCGACCTTTGAATGTAGCGCCGCTAACAATGAGCCACGAACTCCGCGCTCTGTAGAGGTACGTCCTTGTGGCAATGTGCGAAGCGCTAAAGTCATTGGAGCGCTCAGTACTAAAAAGATCGGTGCAATCATTCCTAGAAGCATGTGAGCCATCATGTGATATGAAAATGAGAAGTGAGCGTACAAACCTAAGCCACCGCTTGTTGCAAAATCTGTAACAGCTATTCCGATAGCAAATGAAACTGTGCGGCCTACCGGCCATTTGTCTCCACGCTTTGTTAAAACCATTACTCCTTTTACATACAGCGCAACCATTGTTATCAAAATTCCAATGATTAATGCATCGGGTTCATAGCTCAAAAGTATTCGCGAAAGTGTGGGTTTGGCTGGCGTTGAAATTCCAACAATAGCTAGCGCAGCATTGTATTTTTCTAAACCTGGACGGTCAGGCGATCCAGTTGATGAAAGCCATGAACCCATAGCAACGGTGACAATCATGATGATCGCCTCGGTAGTCAAAAGTTTTGCAAAGCTTACCCAATTAATTGAATCCTTCTTTTCAAGGTTCTTGCGGTGTAAGTAGCCCAGGGTTACTAGGGCTATCGTTGCAACAACCTTTGCAATAACTATGTAGGCGTATGTCGAATTCCAGGCAGCTGTGAAGTTCAGACGTGCCCATGCATTTACGCCACCACTGATAACCACTGCTATAGCTGACCACAACGCCAACTGGCTAAAACGCGGAACAGCCATTGGGCGGTCGGTATCGGACAACATTGCAATTGCGAGAATTCCGCCAACCCACATAGATAACCCGACCACGTGAATAACCAATGAGCCAATTACTAGCGAGTGTGATCCCCCTGATGCTGCATGGCTTTGAAAAACTGGGGCTACCAAACCAACAATTGAAATGATCATTAAGAAAATGAGGGAAAGAATTTTGCGTGCACTAAATGCGCAAATAAGGACTGTAAAGGCAATTAACGCTTGGAAGGCTAGGTACTTTCCAAGTGTTATTTGTGTAATAAAGGAACGAATTACCGTTCCATCAATTGCATCAGATAAAGATGAATTTAGGATCTGGGCCAAGGTAAAGATTATTGAACCAACCGCGCCGACAAACCAGGTTGCAGCTGACGCCTTCAAAAAGTTGCGAAGCTTTTCACCCGAGGTTGAAACTTTTCCTTCTACATCCAAAAGTAAAAATGCCATGGCAAGTAAGGCGCCCACAGAGGCTAAGCCGCCAAGGAGATTGAGGAATTTAAAACTTACGGCAAAAAAGTTCATCGTTGAGAGAATAATTTGCGTGCGTACAGTGAAAGTCCAACTGTCACAAATACAGCCAGCACCAAAAGAAGAATGACAAAAATATTTGTTCCCCAACTACTGCTTGCCGGAGATTGAGATTGAGTTGCCTTGGGTGATGGCTCGGCTGGAGAAATACTGCTTGGAGCCATGTACTTAAAGGTGAAGCTGCCCTCAAGTGGTGCATCACCTTCAGAAGCCAGTGAATAAGTAACTGTGTAAATTCCAGTTTCAGTTAATGGCTTAACACCAACTGTTGCACTCATATCTGCAATGGCGATCGTTCCATCATCAACGCGAACACCATTTGGATCGGTAACTGTGATTGTGCTTGCATCAGGTGCATCTGTGAGCAATGTGACCTGGCCTGTAACAGTCACATTTGTTGGAGAAACTGACAAGGTCGATCCGCTGATGGGATTAGTGCTCACCAAAGTATTTGCTGATGCTGCCGTTACCCCTAAAAACGCTAGAAGCAGAACAGCTGCAACACGCAATCGGATCACATCGACCTTTCCTAGGCGCCTGGGAAGCGCTTCAATTCGCTCCTATCGTCTCACTTCTTTACACTTACTGCCTAGCCTTAATTCGATTGGAGCCTGTGATGCCTACATATCAATATGCATGCAACGCATGTGGCCACGAGTTTGAGGCGATCCAATCCTTTTCAGATGCCTCGCTAACAGAGTGTCCCGAGTGCAAGGGTGAGATCCGAAAGATCTATTCAGCTGTTGGGGTTGTATTTAAAGGCTCTGGTTTTTATAAAACCGATTCAGCAAAGGCAGCACCGGCAGCGACGCCAAAGGCTGATTAATTCTCGTGATGTGGTGGCTTATCTGACTTCATCTCTTCTTCGCGCCTAGCTTGCTCGGCGGCGGCTTCAGGATCGATCTCATCTGAAGTTACGTTAGGAAAGAGATCACTCATGGAATTAATTCTACATCGTTAACGGAAAGAGACATCATGTTTGAGAAGTTGGGTCATGTACTAGTTAAGCGTCGCAAGAGCGCTGTGATTCTATTTATCGTTGGAATCCTGGTTGCAGGTGGCGTTGGCTCAATGGTTTTCAATCGCCTTGATTCAGGTGGCTACTCAAATCCAAAAAGCGATTCATACAAGGTTTATACCTATCTGAAGGATGAGCTAAAGCTTTCAGATCCTGCAGTCGTGATCGTGGTCGATGCTGGACAAACAGATGTCACAGATCCTGTTGTGACACAAAAAGCGCTTGCACTTGAAGCAAAGATTGCCAAGGAAAAAGATGTAACAAAGACGGTTTCATTCTGGAGTTCTGGCCAGCAACCAACATTTAAATCAAGCGATGGGAAAGCTGCTTACATTTTGGTCTACGGAAAAGGTGAGGCGTTTACCCCCGAAAGCCAACAGCTCGGCGCTTTTTTCCAAAAAAATTATGATGGAAAATATGATGGCTTAACTTTGTACGCCGGTGGTGTTGGCGTTGTTGGTCATGCGATCACTGAAAAGATTTCAAAGGATTTAACGCTCTCTGAAGCGATTTCGATTCCACTTACCTTTATCTTGCTGGCTTTTGTATTTGGAGCCATGGTTGCATCTGCTATGCCGTTAATCGTAGGAGTTGCGGCGATTTTGGGAGCTTTCCTTATTCTCTTCTTATTTACATTATTTACCGATGTAAGTATTTATGCCTTGAACCTAACTACAGGCATGGGCCTTGGGCTAGGTATTGATTATGCGTTGTTGATTGTTAATCGATTCCGCGAAGAGCTACATCATGGGAAAAGCGTTGAAGATTCTGTTGTAAACACAATGGCAACTGCGGGAAAGACTGTGTTTTACTCAGGCTTAACTGTTTTGGTGACCTTGTTGTCACTGACATTCTTCCCGCTTCCATTCCTTAAATCATTTGGTTATGCAGGCGTTTCAGTTGTTGCACTTGCTGTAGTTGGCGCATTATTTGGCTTGCCGCCAATCCTGGCTTTAATTGGTCACAAGGTTGATAAGGGTGTTATTCGCAAATCTGCAATTACCCCTAAGGAAGATGGACGATGGGCACAAACTGCACGTATGGTTATGAAGCGCCCAACAGCTGTAGTTGTTCTGGCTTTGGTGATTCTTGGAGTTCTTGCAGCACCGATCGCTAACATTAAATTCTCGCAAGGTGATTCAAGAATGTTGCCTGCATCAAACAAGGCAGCAATTGCGACCGCACTTCAAGCTGAACGTTTTCCTGGCCAAACTGGAAATCCAATCGAAATTATTATTCGTAATGGCTCCGACAAGTTAGAGCAAATAAATGCTTACGCGGCAAAGATTAAATCAGTTTCAGGAGTTGTTGCTGTGGTTCCTCCAGTAACTATTGGCAAAGATGTTCGAGTTGTTGCATATGAATCAATGTTGCCAAGAACTCCTGAGGCACAGAAGTTGATTCACACGATTCGAGATATCCCTTCACCTGAAGGCACATTGATTGGCGGAGTAGCAGCGGATTACACAGATTCTCAAGATGGAATTTCTGCAACACTGCCTTGGGCACTTGGTTGGATCATTCTCAGCGTTCTTGTACTGATCTTTATCTTTACGGGTTCAATTATCCTGCCGATTAAAGCCGTGATTCTTAACTTCCTGTCATTGGGTGCAACTATGGGAGCACTTACCTGGGTATTTATTGATGGACATCTGCAATGGCTCGTTGGTTCATTCACATTAACCGGAACACTTGATACCTCAATCGTAATTTTGATTGCTGTTGTTGTTTTTGGTTTATCAATGGACTACGAGCTGTTCTTGCTTTCTCGTATTCGTGAAGAACACTTGGCGGGTAAATCAAATGTTGAATCTGTAGCAACTGGTTTGCAGAGATCAGCTCGCATCATTACAGCCGCTGCGGTTCTTCTTGCAGTGGTATTCGCCGCATTTATTACAAGTGGTGTTACATCAATTAAGTCGATGGGCTTTGGTGTGGCACTGGCTGTAATCCTGGATGCTTCAATCGTCCGCGGTCTATTGGTGCCGGCACTTATGCGTTTATTTGGTGAGCGAAACTGGTGGGCACCTAAGTGGATGCAGCGATTTACTCTGCACCACTAATTTCGCGTACCCTTAGCGCATGGATTTAATCGCTTCCCTGCAATGTGCAGATCAGCCTGGAATCGTTCATGCGATGACTTCAGCGGTCCTTGCCTGCGGTGGAAACATTATTGAGAACCAACAGTTCACAGATCCAACGACAAATACCTTTGTTATGCGTACTCGTTTCGAGACCGAGCAAGGCTTAGAGGGCGCGAACAAGAGCTTGAATGAGGGGCTTTCGAAGTTCAATCCCTCTTTGCATATTCGTCCAACTGCTCAAAAGCCACGTGCACTAGTCATGGTCACCAAAGAGAGCCACTGTTTGCGAGATTTGATGTACTTGGAAGAGCTTGGTGAACTAAACATTGAGATTCCACTAGTTATTTCAAATCGTGAAGAACTACGTGGACTTGTTGAATCTCATGGAATTAAGTTCCTACATCTACCAATTACCCCTGATACTAAAGCTAAACAAGAATCAGAAATCCTTAAGTTAATCACTGAACTGAATATTGATTTCGTAGTCCTTGCCCGTTATATGCAAATAATGTCCGCAGATTTCTGCAGCAAATTACCGGGCAAGATCATCAACATTCATCATTCTTTCTTGCCAGGCTTCAAAGGTGCTAAGCCTTATCACCAGGCACATGATCGCGGCGTAAAGATCATTGGCGCATCTGCGCACTTTGTAACAAGTGATCTTGATGAGGGTCCAATCATTGAACAAGATGTTGCTCACGTTACCCACGTTGCAACCCCTGAAGAGCTAATTGCTATCGGTCGAGATGTCGAGCGCAGAGTTCTTGCAAAGGCTGTGAAGTTTTACGCTGATGACAAAGTGTTCATCGTTGGTAAACGCACCGTCGTTTTTTCATAATCAATTCACATACTTCGTACAGTGTCCCCGGCGGGAGTTGAACCTGCGACCTACCGCTTAGGAGGCGGTTGCTCTATCCACTGAGCTACGGGGACCTAAACACGCAATGCACTTGAAAAGGGCTAACGTGCTTGGCAAAGGTTATCGCTATGGCTAACCTTCCCTTCAATCCACAAGGGATTAGTACACATACCTGAAAGGCCAACCATGAGAGCGCTCGTTATCGGCGCAGGCGGAGTTGGCAGTGCAATCGCAAATATCGCATCACGTAAGTCATTTATCACTGAGTTAGTTATCGCTGATTACGATGCTTCAAAGGCGCACGCTGTCACCCAGAAAATCCAAGACCCACGATTTACATCAGTGGAGGTGGATGCCGGCGATCTGGTGGCTCTCGAAGGGTTGATCAAGAGGGTCAACCCTGATGTAGTTGTAAATGCTGTTGACCCTAGATTTGTAATGCAGATCTTTACCGCTTCGCAAAATGCTGGCGTCAACTACATAGATATGGCGATGTCCCTTTCAGTTGCTCATCCAACAGATCCATTTCATAAAACCGGAGTTAAGTTAGGCGATGAACAATTTTCACACTCAGCTGAATGGGAGAAAAACGAAAAGTTCGCACTTATTGGAATGGGTATTGAGCCTGGAATGAGTGACATCTTTGCTCGGTATGCTCAAGATTATCTATTTAGCGAAATCGATGCAATCACAATTTTAGATGGATCAAATTTAACCGTTGATGGTTATGCATTTGCTCCATCATTTTCAATTTGGACAACAATTGAGGAGTGCCTAAACGCTCCTTTAATTTGGGAGGATGGAAAGTGGCACACAGCTGAACCTTTTTCAGGGGCTGTGACATTTGATTTCCCAGAAGGCATTGGCCCTGTTGAATGTGTTGATGTTGAACATGAGGAAGTTATCTTGATTCCGCAAAAGATCAAAGCAAATCAAGTCACCTTTAAGTATGGGCTAGGAACCGATTTCATCAACACCTTGAAGACGATTCACTTGTTGGGACTATCAAAGAAGGAGAAGGTGAATTACCGAGGTATGGAGATAGCACCTCGCGATTTCCTCGCCTCACTTCTTCCAGATCCAGCAAAGATTGGTCCGTTAATGCACGGTAAGACATGTGCAGGTGCACATGTGAAGGGGCTAGATAAAGAGGGTAAGCCTTACGCCTGCTACATCTATAACGTTGTCGATAACAAATGGTCGATGGAAAATTACGGAGATCAAGCAGTTGTTTGGCAAACAGCGATAAACCCAGTAATTGCAATGGAGTTAATCGCCAATGGCACTTGGAAGCCACGTGGAGTTGTTGGTCCAGAGTGGTTGGAGCCGAAGCCATTCTTAGATTTAATTGGTCAGTACGGAAGCAGTTGGCATATTCGCGATGAAGATCCAGCAGGAATCGGGGCGTAAATGGAGTCATGGGCATTAGTTACAGGTGCAACAGCGGGAATTGGTGAAAGCTTTACCCGTTTGCTTGCTGAGAACAACTACAACATCGTTTTAGTCGCTCGAGACTTACCGCGCATGCAAGAACGTGCTCGTGAATTGGAGTCAAGGTTCAAGGTTTCAACTCATGTAATTCAGGCGGATCTTGCAACCGATGCCGGTTGCGCCGCTGTTGAGAATTACATCGCCAGCAACCAAATCGATGTTCTCATTAATAACGCTGGTTTTGGAATTAATAAAGCTTTCACCATGTCGGTGCTAGATGCCGAACAGCAAATGATGGATGTTTTAGTCCGCACCCCAATGCGATTAATGCATGTTGCACTTCCTAGGATGAAGGAGCGCAATAAAGGTGTAATCATCAATGTTTCCTCTGTTGCGGGATTTATTGCAGGCGGCACTTACAGCGCGTCAAAGTCTTATCTGACGGTTTTATCTGAATCACTACACACTGAGTTAGCTGCGACTAATGTGAAGGTCAGCTCGCTCTGCCCAGGGTTTACCCGCACCGAGTTTCATCAAAGAGGTCGGATGTCCATGAAGGGGCTTCCTAACTTCATGTGGTTGAACTCCGACCAACTTGTCGCAACGGCGTGGAGCGATGCTTTGAAGGGTGAACCGGTTTCAATTCCGGGTTGGCAGTACAAGCTTTTAGTGTTTGTTGTTCAAACTCTTCCTAGATCAGTCGTAAGGAAAGTTGGAATGAATTTGAGGGTTAAACAGCGAAAGTAGTGGTCATACCCGACGGTATCTCGGCGGGTTATCAGCCTTCTTTAAGCACCTGATCGCTAGTATTACCCCATTACAACGAAAGGTTTTTACATGCTTCGCAAAATCGCCTCAATCTCAGTAGCACTCCTCGTCGCCGGTGGCGTCATGGTTGCTGTTCCTGCAGATGCTGCAGTCAAGATCTCAAATGGTGTGGCATGTACAAAATCTGGATCTACTACTAAAACTAGTACCGGAACCTACCGTTGTGCTAAAAATCCACTAGTAACAAACTCAAAGTTGACCTGGCTCTCATTGGACTGCATCACAGCAGCTAACGATGCCGTGAAGGCTGACAAAGATTCTGTAGCGACCCTGGCTGAGTTTAAAGATCAGTTGCCGGTAATTGAACTTGGAATTACGACAGAGACCGCCAATAAGGCTGAGATTCAGAAGAAGCTGGATGATGCGAATCTTCGATTAACTGGCGCACAAGCAAAGTTAGCTGCCGCCAAGACAGATGCAGATAAGAAACTCTTAACAACAGCGGTCTCATCATGGACATCTGCAACTCGTGCATACGCAAGCAAGATTCGTAACATTGATATCACAATTAAAAAACTAGAAGCTGCGAAGTTGATAGCCACAAATAAGCCAGCTGAGTTAGCGCGTAACATCGCTGATTCAAAGGCAAGTGCAAAGTTAATCTGCACTAAGGGCTTCTAAACTAACTCTTATAAAGATCCCGCTGCCTGGTTGGTAGCGGGATTTTTTATGCATATGGATTCCCCTATTACTTTCCCTTAAACCTATTCCTAGGCTCGCGGCATGCAACCGCTACGTTGGGTCGGCTTGGTAAGCCTTCTTCTCTACCTAGTCCTGCACCAGTTATTTCTTAATCCGTGGGTTGAGTTACTTGGCTATAACTTCGTTGGGTTGGCAGCGCTGATTACCGTCGTCGCAGCTCCACATATAAGTGATCCTTTTGCTAAATCCTTTACCGCAACAGCGATTGCGATGTGGACAACGG
>Ga0214919_10009495_pt1 | contig 12525 bp, 8 predicted proteins | sample LL1503_MetaG_FD_177994 | JGI IMG/M metagenome (GOLD analysis project Ga0214919, IMG submission 177994) | Freshwater microbial communities from Lake Lanier, Atlanta, Georgia, United States - LL-1503 | ecosystem: Environmental > Aquatic > Freshwater > Lake | place: USA: Georgia | collected 2015-03-15
GAGATGACAACGCCAACCCGGGCGACGCCGTGCGCGTGGCCGAAGAGTTGATCTCGCGCGAAAAAATTGACGTGCTGACCGGCACTTTCTTGTCCAATACCGGCTTGGCCGTGGCGGACTTTGCCAAACAAAAGAAAGCCTTTTTCTTGGCCGGAGAGCCCTTGACCGACAAGCTCACATGGCAAGGTGGCAACGCCTACACCTTCCGTTTGCGTCCCGGCACTTACATGCAAGCAGCGATGCTGGTGCCTGAGGCGGTCAAGCTGAAGAAAAAGCGCTGGGCTGTGGTCTACCCCAACTACGAATACGGTCAATCGGCTGCGGCAGCGTTCAAGACCTTGCTCAAAGCCGCGCAACCCGACGTTGAGTTTGTGGCCGAGCAAGCCCCGCCCTTGGGCAAACTCGATGCCGGCAGTGTGGTGCAAGCCCTGGCGGATGCCAAACCGGATGCGATCTACAACGTCTTGTTTGGCGCCGACCTGTCCAAGTTCGTGCGCGAAGGCAATACCCGTGGTTTGTTCCAAGGCCGCGAAGTGGTCAGCATGTTGACCGGTGAGCCCGAGTACCTGGACCCACTGAAAGACGAAACCCCCAACGGTTGGATCGTGACCGGCTACCCTTGGAGTTCGCACAACACGACCGAACATAAAGCATTCTTGCAGTCGTACCAAGCCAAGTTCAAAGACTATCCGCGTCTGGGTTCGGTGGTGGGTTACGTGATGATCAAATCCGTCGTTGCTGGCGTGGCCAAGGCCCAGAGCACCGACTCAGAAAAGTTGCGTGTGGCCTTTGGTGGGCTGCAGGTGGATACGCCTTTCGGCAAAATCACTTACCGCGCTGAAGACCACCAGTCCACCATGGGCGCTTTTGTGGGTCGCACCAAAAATGACAATGGCAAAGGCGTGATGGTCGATGCGCGTTACTTGGACGGTGCGCTGTTCCAGCCGCCAGCGGCTGAAGTGAAGAAATCACGCGCGGCAGACTGACACTTTCACTTCTCTCCTCTGTGACGTCAAACCTCTTTGGATCTGGTTCCAAGGGGGTTGTGATGGTCAGAATTTTTCACGAAATGATCCCTTCATGAGTTTTTCCGGATTTTTCGTTCAGCTTTTGAATGGGCTGGCGGCGGCGTCTTCGCTGTTTTTTGTGGCGGCGGGTTTGTCGCTGATTTTTGGCGTCACGCGCATTGTGAATTTTGCGCATGGCTCTTTTTTCATGGCTGGCATCTACATCGCCTACACCGTGGTGGACCGCTTGGCCAGCAGCATTGGTTTTTGGCCGTCGATCGCGCTGGCGGCGCTGGCGGTGGGGGTGCTGGGGGCCTTGATCGAGATGCTGCTGCTGCGCCGCATTTACAAAGCGCCAGAACTGTTTCAGTTGCTGGCCACCTTCGCTTTGGTGCTGGTCTTGAAAGACGCGATGCTGTGGCTCTGGGGGCCTGAAGAATTGCTGGGCCCTCGCGCGCCGGGGCTGGCCGGTTCGGTGTCTATTTGGGGGCGACAATTCCCCACTTACGACTTGTTTTTGATTGTGGCGGGGCCCGTGGTGTTGGCGCTGCTGTGGCTGCTGCTCACCCGGACCCGCTTGGGCACCTTGGTGCGGGCGGCCACGCAAGACCGCGAGATGGTCAGCGCCTTGGGCGTCAATCAGGCCTGGTTGTTTACCGCTGTGTTCGCGCTGGGCGCGCTGTTGGCCGGTTTGGGCGGCGCCTTGCAGTTGCCGCGTGAACCTGCGAATTTGGAAATGGATTTGAACATCATCGGCGCCGCCTTTGTGGTGGTGGTGGTGGGCGGCATGGGCTCGATTCCGGGAGCCTATCTGGCGGCGCTGCTGATCGCCGAAGTCAAAGCCGTGTGCATTTGGTTGGGCATGGTCGATGTGTTCGGCGTTGCGGTTTCTTTTTCCAAACTCACCTTGGTGGTGGACTTTGTGGTGATGGCTGTGGTGCTGGTGTGGCGGCCTTGGGGCTTGCTGGGCAAGCCGCAGGCACCGAGCCGTTATATGGGTTTTCGCGAAGAGCCGCTGCGCCCGGCCAGCAAAGCCTATTTGGTGGCCGCAGCGTTACTGGGCCTGGTGCTGGTAGTCATGCCTTGGCTCACCGCCAGTTCCCCTTACACCACGGTGTTGCTGATCGACTTGTTGATTGCGGCCTTGTTTGCGGCCAGCCTGCACTTCATCATGGGGCCGGCGGGCATGCACTCCTTTGGCCACGCCGCCTATTTTGGTTTGGGCGCTTATGGCGCGGCGCTGCTGGTGCGTTCGCTGGGCTTGTCGATGGAAATGGCCTTGCTGGCGGCGCCCTTGGTGGCCGCTTTGGGCGCTTTGGTGTTTGGCTGGTTTGCCGTGCGTTTGTCGGGCGTGTACCTGGCCATGCTCACCTTGGCGTTTGCCCAGATCACCTGGGCGGTGACCTTTCAATGGGACAGTTTCACCGGCGGCAGCAATGGCTTGACCGGTGTTTGGCCGTCTGAGCTGTTCAGCGACAAGCGCATGTACTACTGGCTCACTTTGGGCTTGGTGATGGCCGGTGTGCTGTGGCTGCGCCGGGTCTTGTTTTCGCCCTTTGGCTATGCGCTGCGCGCCGGACGCGATTCGGTGTTACGGGCCGATGCGATCGGCATCGACGTGAAACGCATGCAATGGTTAGCCTTCATCTTGGCGGGGGGCGTGGCCGGTTTGGCGGGGGCTTTGTATGCCTTTTCCAAGGGCAGCATTTCGCCCGAGTCCATGAGTGTGGGTAAATCGGTGGACGGCTTGGTCATGGTGCTGCTGGGCGGCATTCAAACCTTGGCCGGCCCCGTGGTGGGGGCCTTCAGCTTCACTTGGTTGCACGACGTGGTGGCGCGCAACACCGATTACTGGCGCGCCATGTTGGGCTCCGTGATTTTGATTTTGGTGTTGTTGTTTCCGCAAGGCATTGCCGGATCGGTGCAGTTGTTGTGGGAGCGCTTGCGCCACAAAACTTCGCCGCAAGAGGGGGCCGCATCATGAGCAACGCACTCTTGCAAGTGAAGAATCTGGGCAAGTCCTTCGGTGGGGTCAAGGCGGTGGACGGCATCAGCTTTGATCTGGCTCCAGGCGAGTTGTTGGCCTTGATCGGGCCCAACGGCGCCGGCAAATCCACCACCTTCAATATGGTCAATGGCCAGTTGCGCGCCGATCAAGGCTCCATCCTGCTGCAGGGTCAAGAGCTGGTGGGCTGCAAGCCCCGCGCCATTTGGCGTCAGGGCGTGGGACGTACCTTTCAGATTGCTGAAACCTTTGCTTCGCTCACCGTGGTGGAAAACGTGCAAATGGCGCTGCTCTCGCATGACGACTTGTTGCTGTCGATGACGCGGCGCGCGGCCGACCATCGAAGGGGCGACGCGCTGGCCCTGTTGGACCAGGTGGGCATGAAGTCCCAGGCCGACCGGCCCTGCAACGTGTTGGCCTATGGCGACGTCAAGCGCGTCGAGTTGGCTGTGGCCATGGCCAACAGCCCCAAGCTGCTGTTGATGGACGAACCCACCGCCGGTATGGCGCCCAAAGAGCGCAAGGACTTGATGGCGCTGACCAAAGAACTGGTGGTGCAACGCGGCATGGCGGTGCTGTTCACCGAGCACAGCATGGACGTGGTCTTTGCCTATGCCGACCGCATGATCGTGCTGGCCCGTGGCCGCTTGATCGCCGAGGGCAAGCCGCTGGAAATTCGCGATCACCCCAAGGTGCAAGAAGTTTATTTCGGCACCGGTAAGACTTTTGAGAAATCTTCCACATGAGCGCATCCGACATCCTGCTTGAAGCCAAAGGCCTGGCCGCTTGGTATGGCGCAGCCCAAATTTTGTACGACGTGGACCTGCAAGTGCGACGCGGCGAAGTCGTGGCGCTGATGGGGCGCAACGGCGCGGGCAAGTCCACCACGCTCAAAGCCTTGATCGGCATGCTGGCGCGCAGGCGCGGGCAAGTGACTTTCATGGGCCACGACCTCTCGCGCAGCGAGTCGCACCACGCGGCCCGACTCGGCCTGGGTTTTGTGCCCGAAGACCGGCGCATTTTCACCGACCTCACCGTCATGGAAAACCTGGAGGTGGGCAAGCAAAACCCGCGTCAATGGCCTGATGGCACGGCGGCGCCGCATTGGACGCCGGAGCGCTTGTTTGAACTCTTTCCCAATTTGGGTGAAATGCCGCAACGCCCCGGCGGCAGCATGAGCGGCGGCGAGCAGCAAATGCTGACCGTGGCCCGCACGCTGATGGGCAACCCGTTTTTGGTGCTGCTCGACGAGCCCTCAGAAGGCGTCGCGCCGGTCATTGTGGAGCAGATGGCGCACATGATTTTGGCGCTCAAAGCCCAGGGCGTGAGCATCTTGCTGTCAGAGCAAAACATGCATTTTGCAGAGCTGGTGTCGGACCGGGCCTATGTGCTGGAAAAAGGTCAGATCCGTTACCACGCCCCCATGCACGAATTGGCCGCCAATGAAGAAGTCCGGCGCAATTACCTGAGCGTTTGAATTTCGGCGCGAGTTTTTTTCAACCAGGAGTGACCCATGAGCTTGAACACCCGCAGAAACTTTCTTCAGACCGCAGCCGCTTTGTCTGGCGCTGCGACTTGGCTTCCCGCCTTTGCGCAGGGGCGCATTCGGGCCAATGGGCAGTCGGCGTTGATCGTGGTCGATGTGCAAAACTGTTTCGTGCCCGGCGGCACCTTGCCGGTGAACAACGGCCAAGAGGTGGTGCCGGTGATCAACCGCATCGCCCCTGCATTTGAAAACGTGGTGGTCACGCAAGACTGGCATACCCCGGGTCATGCCTCATTTGCCAGCAGTTACCCCGGCAAAAAACCGTTTGAAACCACCCGGCTGAGTTATGGCCAACAGGTGCTTTGGCCCGACCACTGCGTGCAAGGCAGCGAAGACGCGGCCGTGCACAAAGACCTCAAAGTGCCACAAGCCCAGGTAATTTTGCGCAAGGGCTTTCACAAGCACGTGGACAGCTACTCCGCTTTTGAAGAGGCCGACCGCAAGACGGCCACCGGCTTGTCCGGCTACCTGCGCCAGCGCGCCATTCGCACGGTGTTTGTGACGGGGTTGGCCACTGATTTTTGCGTCGCCTGGACCGCACTGGACGCCAAACGTCTGGGCTTTGAGACCTATGTGATTGAAGACGCTTGTCGCGGTATCGACATCAACGGCTCGGTGGCTGCAGCCTGGAAAGAAATGCAGGCCAAAGGCGTCAAGCGCATTCAGTCCAGCGATCTGATCTTGAGCTGATCCGCGCACGGTATGCATTCCCCAACGGTCTTGCAGGTCAATCAAGTTCGGCGCGAACTGCCGCCGGCTGCAGGCCGTGCCAATTTGCTGCAGTTTCTGCGTAACGACTTGGAACTGAATGGCCCCAAGTACGGCTGCGGTTTGGGGGAGTGCGGCGCTTGCACCGTGTGGGTCGATGGCGTGGCCGCACGGGCCTGTGTGATTCCTGCCCACGGCGTGGCCGGGCGCGAAATCACCACCTTGGAGGGGCTGACTCCATTGCATGGTGTGGCAGGAGAGTTGCACCCGGTGCAACAAGCGTTTGTCGATGCCCAAGCGGCGCAGTGCGGTTACTGTCTCAATGGCATGGTGATGATGGCTGCAGCCTTGCTGGCACGCGAGCCTAACCCCAGTGAGGCCGATGTACGCCGCGAACTGTCGGGCAATTTATGCCGCTGCGGCACGCACATTGAAATTGTGCAGGCCGTGTTGTTGGCGGCCAAGCGGATGCAGGCGTCTCAGTTATGACCCGGCGCGCCGAGCAGCCACAACGCCGCGCTGATTTTCATGCCGCGCAAGGCGTGCTGCTCATCACCCGTGAACCACCGCCCGCGCCGCCACCCATCCAAGGCCAGCCCTTGGCCGTGCCAAGCAATCCGGCTGAGGGTGTTGAAATTTTGCTGGCCGTGTGGGACGACGGCAGTGTCACCGCGCTGAACGGCCATGTCGACCTGGGCACCGGCATTCGCACCGCCTTGTCGCAATTGGTGGCCGACGAGTTGGATGTGGCCATGGCCGATGTGCACATGGTGCTGGGCAGCACCACGCTGGCACCCAACCAGGGCGCGACCATTGCCAGTGCTTCGCTGCAAATCCATGCAGCGCCTTTGCGCGCTGCGGCAGCGCAAGCGCGTGCCTGGTTATTGGACCGTGCCGCGCAGCAGCTGAACATCTTGCCCAGCGCGCTGCAAGTGCAAGGCGGTGTGGTGACGGTCAAAACTGACCCAACGCGCCAGTGCCGCTACGGCGATCTGCTCACGGGCCAGCACGTGGCGCTGACTTTGGTGCTCGCCACGCCCCTTAAAGCCGCCAGTGAGCACCGTGTCATCGGTCAGTCGGTGGATCGGGTGGACATTCCGGCCAAGGTCACGGGCGAGCAGGTGTATGTGCACGACATGCGCGTGCCCGGCATGCTGCATGGGCGCGTGGTGCGCCCACCCTATGCCGGGGCGGACCATGGTGACTTCATTGGCAATACGTTGGAGTCGGTGGACGCCTCGTCGATCGCGCACATCCCTGGCGTGCGCGCGGTGGTGGTGATTCGTGACTTTGTCGGCGTGGTGGCCGAGCGCGAAGAACAAGCCGAGCAAGCCATGCGCGAATTGCGCGTGCAGTGGAAAGACTGGCCCGGTCTGCCGCCCTTGGGCGACTTACAACAAGCGCTGCGCAACAACCCCTCAACCCAGCGCCGCTTGGTGGATGAGGGCGATGTGGACGGCGCCCTGGCACAAGCGGCGCAGCGCCTGTCGCGCACTTATGTCTGGCCTTACCAGTTGCATGCGTCGATCGGACCGTCTTGCGCTTTGGCGCAATGGCATGAAGAAGCCGTGCCAGGGGCCCCGAATTTAACCGTCTGGGCAGGCACGCAAAACCCGCATGTGCTGCGCGCGGACTTGGCCAAGCTGATGGGTGTTAACGAGACGCTGGTCGATGTGTTGCGCATGGAAGCCGCCGGCTGCTATGGCCGCAATGGCGCAGACGATGTCGCCGCCGATGCGGCGCTGCTGGCCCGCGCGGTGGGCGCGCCGGTGCGGGTACAGCTCACCCGCGAACAAGAACATGCCTGGGAGCCCAAGGGCGCGGCGCAGCTCATGGATGTGCGCGGCGGCCTGAACGCAGACGGCAGCGTGGCGGCCTACGATTTTGAAACCAGCTACCCCTCCAACGGCGCGCCCACCCTGGCCTTGCTGTTGACGCGCACGGTCGAGCCCCTGGCGCAGGCCTATGAGATGGGCGACCGCACCGCGCGGCCACCGTATGCCTTTGACAATCTGCGGGTCAGCGTGAACGACATGGCGCCCATCTTGCGCGCCTCGTGGTTGCGTGGCGTGTCGGCCCTGCCCAACTCGTTCGCGCACGAAAGCTATATCGACGAGCTGGCCGCTGCCGCCGGCGTCGATCCGGTGGAGTTTCGTTTGCAGTACTTGCAAGACCCCCGCGCATCCGAGCTGCTGGCCGCCACGGCCGAGCGTGCGGGCTGGCAGGCGCGAACGGCGCCGCGTCAACACACGGTAGAGGGCACGGGCGGTGAGGTGCTGCGCGGTCAGGGCGTGGCCTATGCGCGGTATGTGCACAGCAAATGGCCGGGCTTTGGCGCGGCCTGGGCCGCCTGGGTCGCTGATGTGGAGGTGAATCACCGCACGGGCGAGGTGCATGTGAGCCGCGTGGTGGTCGGTCACGACGCCGGCATGATGATCAACCCGGCTGGCGTTCAGCAGCAGATCCATGGCAATGTGCTGCAAACCACCAGCCGCGCTTTGAAAGAAGAGCTGCAAATGGAGCCGCGTAAAAATACGGTGGCCACGCAGGAGTGGGGCAGTTACCCGATTTTAAATTTCCGCGATGTGCCGGTGATCGAGGTGGTGACGCTGCCGCGGCAACACGAAGCGCCTTTGGGGGCAGGGGAGTCGTCCTCGGTGCCGGGCACAGCAGCCATTGCCAATGCCATTTTTGATGCCACGGGCGTGCGCTTTCGCGAGCCACCGTTCACCCCCGAGCGCGTGCGCGCAGCTTTGCAAAGTCAAACCATTTCACCTGAAGTGACCCCGCCTGAGAAGGCCACTCAACCCCGGACCCCGTTGATGCCCGAAGGCGTGCGTTGGCCCTTGTCATTGCCGCGCTGGTCGCGCGTGGGGGCCTTGCTCGCGGGTGTGATCGGCACCACCATGGCCTTGCTGGGTGGGCGCGCCGTCATTGCGCCGGTGCACTACAGCCCCAGCGCGCTGTTCACCGCTGAGACGATTGAGCGTGGCCGGCAACTGGCCGCAGTGGGCGACTGCGTGGTCTGTCATACGGCACCCGGCGGTGTGGCCAATGCCGGGGGCCGCGCCATGAACACGCCGTTTGGCACCATTTACACCACCAACCTCACGCCTGATCCTGAGCACGGCATCGGGCAATGGTCCTTCAGTGCTTTTCAGCGCGCCATGCGTGAAGGCCTCTCGCGCGACGGGCGTCACCTGTACCCGGCGTTTCCTTTCACGTCCTTCGCCAAAATGAACGACGACGATCTGGTCGCGCTCTATGCCTACCTGATGGCGCAACCGGCGGTGGCCTCGGCGCCGCCCACGACGGCGCTGGCCTTTCCGTTCAGCCAACGCGCCTTCATGGCCAGTTGGAACGGTTTATTTCATGACCCTCAACCCTTTGTGCCAACGCCTGGTCAATCGGTGGAATGGAACCGTGGCGCTTACCTGGTCAACGGCGTGGGCCATTGCGGCGCCTGCCACACGCCGCGCAACGCCTTGGGTGCAGAGCGCAGCGGCGCGGCCTATTTGAGTGGGGCCATGGTGGACGGATGGGAAGCCCCTGCCTTGACGGCTTTATCACGCGCGCCCGTGCCGTGGAGCGCCGACGAGTTGTACCGCTACCTGCGCCACGGCCACACCGAGCATCATGGCATGGCGGCAGGCCCCATGACGCCGGTGGTGCAGCAACTGGCGCAAGTGCCGGATGCCGACATCCGCGCCATGGCCACTTACTTGGCCAGCTTCAATCCACCGGCCGCCGCCACCGACACCGAAACCGCCACCCCAGCCAAGCTGCTGGTGCAGCAAGCGGCCGAGCAGCGCAGCAGGTTGGTGGGCAGTAACGGTCAGCGTTTGTTTGATGGCGCTTGCAGTGCCTGTCACCACGAAGGCGACGGACCCAAACTGCTGGGCGTGAACCGCCCCTTGGCGCTCAATACCAATATGCACAGCGCCCAGCCCGACAACCTGCTGCGCGTGATTTTGGACGGCGTGCAAGACGTGCCGGGCCCGGATGTGGGCTTTATGCCCGGCTTTCGCCACGCCTTGAACGATGCGCAGATCGCCGACCTGGCGCGCTATATGCGCCAGCGTTATGCACCGGCGCAGCCCGCTTGGTCAGACCTTGAAAGCACGGTTGCAAGGGTGCGTTCGACCCAACGCACCCACTGAGTCTCAAGGTAATGACCTGGATCAAGGCGCCGTGTACGGGCCCGCGTCGCGATCCCGTATGGTCAAATGCGCGCAGGAGACGAAAATGCAGCTGAAAAAAATGTTGGCTTAGGGGCATCGGTTCTGTTGGCCGGATGGCTGGGCCTGTGGGGCACTTGTGCCGCCGAGCCAGACGAAGAGTTGCTCGGCAAATCGGCCGGTTACCCCCTCGGTGCGCGTTGGTCGGCCATGGCCAACCGGGTGGGTTCTTGGTCTGCACTGGACAAAGTTCCCGGTGTTTTGGGCCAATTTGTCCAACGAGGCGATGCGGTGAGTCCACTGCCTAAGGCCGCGAATCCGCCGGACATCCAATACCGCTATCGCAACCTCGCTTACTCGGTTGACGAGTACCTAGAGCGGCGCCGGATCACGGGTTTGCTGATTCTCAAAGATGGCGAAATCGTGACCGAGCGTTACCGCTATGGCCGCACTGAGGAGGCGCGGTTCTTGTCGTTTTCGATGGCCAAAAGCGTGACCTCCCTGTTGATCGGTGTGGCTTTGGAAAAGGGCTTGATTGCATCTTTAGATGACCCTGCCGACCAATACGCGAAAGACCTGGCGGGCAGTGCCTATGGCGCCACGCCCATCCGCCATTTGTTGCGCATGAGCTCGGGCATCACCTTCACCGAGCGCTATGACGGGCAGGACGATGTGTCCAAGTTGTCTTACAGTTTTGCCACGGGCAGTCCCTCGGTCCTCAGTGTGTTGCGCACTTTTTCTGACCGGCACAGCCCATCGGGCGCGAAGTTCGTGTACGCCGGCGCCGAGACCGAAGTTCTTGGTCGTGTGTTGACCGGCGCCACGGGGCGCAGCATGGCCGATTTGACAACAGACTGGTTGTGGAAGCCCTTGGGTGCAGAAGCTGATGCCTTTTGGTGCCATGGCCGGGACCGCCAAGCGGGCGCTTATTTTTGCTTTAACGCGACTTTGCGCGACTGGGGCCGTTTGGGACTGTTGATGGCCAATGACGGCAAAGCCGGGGGCAAGCAAATCATTCAGGCCGAGTACCTGCGCGAAGCGACGGACATTGCCAAGCAACCAACCGCATTTGCCCCTTACAAAGCCACGCCGTATTTCGGCTATGGCTACCAGTTTTGGTTGCACCCTTTGAAAGAGCGCAGTTTTGCTTTTCTAGGGGTGCATGGTCAGTCCGTGTTTGTTCAACCTGCAACGGGTATTGTGATGGTGCAAACCGCGGTTTACGCCCAAGCCAGTGGGGCGCAAGACCCAGAGCCCTATGCTGAAAGGACGTCATTGTGGCTGGGCGTGCTGCAGTCCTTGGGGGGTCGCACTGAGCGGTATTGAGCCGGTTACTGAAGGCCCTCTTCAGGCGCCCTTGTTTTGGGCTTGAAGCTGCAAAAGGCCGCCACACCGCACTGATGGCACAACGGTTTGCGCGCTTGGCACACATAGCGTCCGTGCAAAATCAGCCAGTGATGTGCGTGAACCAGGTAGTGGGCAGGAATGCGTTTAAGCAGTTTCATTTCCACAGCCAAAGGTGTCTTGCCCGGTGCCAGTCCAGTGCGGTTACCCAACCGAAAAATGTGAGTATCCACCGCCATCGTCGGCTCACCAAAAGCCACGTTGAGCACCACGTTGGCCGTTTTGCGGCCCACGCCGGGCAGGGCTTCAAGTGCTTCGCGGGTTCTGGGGACTTTGCCGCCATGCTGCTCGACCAAGATGCTGCAGGTGGCGATCAAGTGACGTGCCTTGCTTCGGTAAAGGCCGATGGTCTTGATGTAGCCTTCCAGCCCCTCCAAGCCAAGGGCCAGCATTTTTTTCGGTGTACGCGCGACCGGAAAAAGCTGGCGTGTGGCCTTGTTCACGCCCACATCGGTGGCCTGCGCAGACAGCAGCACGGCAGCAAGCAACTCGAAATCGCTGCTGTACTGGAGCTCCGTCACGGGGGTGGGATTGGCCGCTTGCAGGGTGGCAAAAAAGGATTCAATTTGAGCGGGTTTCATGTCACATTCGGAAGTTGGCAAAATGGCGGTCAAGACAATCAGAAAGATACACCATGTCCAACACGCCCTCCCTGCAATTTGCTGACCGACTGAACAACGTTGAAACCTCCGCCATCCGTGAGCTCTTCAAGCTCCTGGGCAAGCCCGGCATCATCAGTTTTGCCGGTGGCTTTCCTGACAGCGCCATGTTTGACGTAGAAGGCATCCGTGAAGCCAGCAATGCAGCTCTGACGCAAGACCCCGGTGCGGCCTTGCAATACGGTGCCACAGAAGGCTTTGGCCCCTTGCGCGAACAACTGGCCCATTTCATGGCGGAAAAGGGCGCCAAAGATGTTGCCGCCGAACATTTGATTGTGACCACCGGCAGCCAGCAAGCGCTGGATTTGATTGGCAAGACCATGATCAGTCCCGGCGACAAAGTGATCGTCGAAGGCCCGACCTTTCTGGCCACCATCCAATGCTTTCGTTTGTACGGGGCCGAGTTGATCAGCGCCCCGGTCGACGGCCATGGCGTCAAAACCGATGAACTGGAAAAACTGATCGAAGAGCACCAACCCAAGTTTGTCTACCTGATCCCCACCTTTGGCAATCCCAGCGGTGCTTTACTCAGTGCTGAGCGACGCCTTCAGGTGCTGCAGATGGCGGTCAAGCACCAGACTTTGATTGTCGAAGACGACCCTTATGGCGACTTGTACTTCGGCGAGCCCCCACCTCCCAGCTTGCTGGCTTTGAGCGCTTCGGTTCCCGGCAGCCGCGAGTTGCTGGTGCATTGCGGCTCTTTGTCCAAGGTGCTCTCACCTGGCCTGCGTGTGGGCTGGATGGTGGCACCCGAAGCCTTGCTGTCCCGCGCCACGATGTGCAAACAGTTCAGCGACGCGCATACCAGCACCTTTGCCCAAGCCACTGCGGCGCACTACCTCAAGGCGGGTCGCATGCCCGCCACGCTGGAGAATGTGCGCAGTGTCTATGCCAAGCGGGCCCACACCATGGGCGAGGCTTTGCGCAAACAACTGGGTGATGCGGTCGAGTTTGTGCAACCAGAAGGCGGGCTCTTTGTGTGGGCGCGCCTGACGGGGGAGGGCGGCAAGGTGTCGGA
>Ga0214919_10009496_pt1 | contig 12525 bp, 12 predicted proteins | sample LL1503_MetaG_FD_177994 | JGI IMG/M metagenome (GOLD analysis project Ga0214919, IMG submission 177994) | Freshwater microbial communities from Lake Lanier, Atlanta, Georgia, United States - LL-1503 | ecosystem: Environmental > Aquatic > Freshwater > Lake | place: USA: Georgia | collected...
AATAAATTTAGATGATGCCATAGAAATAATTCCAAAAAAAAAAACAAAAAAATATACTCCAAAACTCAAAAAAAATACAAAAAATATCAAATTTATTATTGATAGCGCTAGCACAGAAATAATTTCAGATAAGTATAGTGAACAGCTAATTGTTACGACATTTTTACAAATGTTAAATACTGTAAAATTATATCATTGGAAAACTACTAGTTACTCACAACATAAAGCAACAGATGAGCTTTATAGCAATTTAAACAAAAATATCGATTCTTTTGTTGAAGTAATGCTGGGTAAAACAGGTTCAAGGGTAAACTTAACTGGACAAAAGACCTTACCATTATTAGATTATACTAACCTAGAGGATTTCAAAAAGGAGATAGAAAAATACAAGGTGTTCCTAATTAATATGAATAAAGACGCTGGTATCAACATAACTAACAATAGTGACCTTTTGAACATTAGGGATGAACTTCTAGCAAACCTTAACCAATTCACCTACTTATTAACTTTTAAATAAATTATAAATAAATTAATGTTTTAGCGATGCAATAAAAAATTAATATGTATTTTTAATATAATGAGCGAGCAAAACAAGTATATTAGATCTATCACTGAAATTATGCCTGATGATTTTCCCACATTAACTCCTTTACCTGAAGGGTCTATAGCCTCTACTAGTAGTAGTAATAGCAGTAGTTCCGTTTTAGACTTTTTCTCAAATGTCACATGGCAAACTTGGTTAATAATAGTCTTAATTTTGGCATTACTTGGAATAAATATTTTTGTTTATTTAGCAAAAGGTACAGAAGAAACTGCCTCTATTTTTGGTCAAATATTTGGACCATTATTGAGATTTTTCGGTTATAGTACATTAGAAACAACTAAACAAACCGTTGAAACAAGTGCTACTGGAACTAAAGCTGGTGTAGATATTGTTGCTGGAGCGACAACTGGTGCTATTGATACCGTCGAGCAAACAGCACAAAATGGTGGATACCCTACAGCTACAAGCGGAACTTCTGTTGGTGTTTCTACATCTAATTCCAGTGTTCAAGGTCAACAAGCAACTTCTTCTTTACCGGTTCAAGAAAGAATACAACAAGCTGGAGGCAATATAGATCAATGGCAACAAGATTCTTTAGAAAAAGCATTATCTAATGCTAGTCAAAGTGCGAATCAAGTAAACCCTGATGATTCTAGAAGCTCTATTCAAACTACTGGTAAAGCCGGTTGGTGCTTTATTGGAGAAGAGCAAGGTATCAGAACATGTTCTGAAATAGGAGTAAACGACGCTTGTATGAGCGGAGATGTATTCCCTAGCCAAGAAATTTGTATGAACCCCAACTTGAGAGCATAAATAAACTCAATAAAAATATAATCATATTATAAATTATTTTCTTATTATAATCTATAATGATTAATTGTGATAAAGGATATAAACCAAGCACTAGCAGAAGATGCGTTAAAATCATAAATCGTTCTGTATGTAGTAAACAAGGGAAAATTTTTTCTACAAAAACTAGAAAATGTCGAAAACCGTGTAAAAATAATGAAACGAGAATTATGAGAAAAGATAAAAGAGGAACGAGGTGTAGATTAAAATGTAAATCAAATCAAGAAAGAGGTTTTAAATATTGTCGTAATAAATGTTCTTCTAGTCAAAAGAGAGTTTACAGAAAAAATTCAAGAAGAACATCTAGATGTGTAAATAAATAATATAAAATGTGAAAGGAAATTATAAACATAATACCTAAATACTAACTAAATACTAACAATATTAGATGGATCTGAAATAACATTTCCACTGGTTACGCCTATTATAAAAAAACTGTCAATGGAACTATTTTTAAAAACTTCGGTTGTAAACACAGTTCCATCTACTGTTTTAACAGGTGCTCCATCTTGATAAATATCAAATCTGGAAACAGGTAAACACGTTTCGTCTTGTGTCCAAGTCAATGTAACTGTTGTATCTACTAAACTTACTGACGTAATTACAGGAGGATATGGTTTAATAGAGCTAAATAATGTCGCATTAACTGGCCACTTGTTTGTACTATTCGTCATAATATATCTAGAACGAGGATACCACGTTGGGGTCCCATCGTTCCAACATAGTTCTTGTATTGTTCCTGGAACATCGGAATCACTAGTAGGATTACATAGTTGCTGAGATATCGTGCTTTTAGTTTCTCCAGTGCAGATATTTTCTTGAACAGAGCATATAAGAACACCTCCGTCTTGAATGACAATTGGTTCCACAGGAGTTTCAGGTATAATGGGTGGAAATGTATTACTTCCCTCTGTTGGCTCCACTGGTGGAGGTATATTTGGATCATCAACGTCAGAACCTCCTCCACCATTAGCAGGTAGGTCATTATTAATTGGAATAATAGACTGGGGGCAAGTTGGTGGCGCAACAGTTGAACCAATAATAGCTCCAGTAATAGGATCTATCGCCACATTTATATTTCCGGAGCGTTTCAAACTGGTTGTGTTAGGATTTGTGTAGCCACGGGTAGATTGTGTTGCCCAAGTAGTATTTCGATTAACCCATTGTCCCTGAGCAATTTTGGAATACCTTTGTGCTTTTGTAAGGTTTGAGCTATTAGCCTTATATTGTAAAACATTTCCTTTATTCAACATAGCAAGCGATTGTCCTAAAGAATACACTGGTATAATCGTGTTAGAATACGGTAGTTTCACAAGACCGCTATTGCTATCATCAGTATTAAGAGAACAACTATTTTGAACCCTAGACCAAGCTCTAGGTGGATTAGGTAAATAACATTTATTATTATAACAAGCCATCTTACTATTTATAATAATAATATAAAATAATAATAAATTAACAGTGTGTAGAAAACGGTTGTTGTTGCGACATACAATGAATATTACCACCTCCAAGTAATATGTCTCGGGCATAGATGCCTATTACTTTTCTGGAGGGAAAAACTTTTGATAAAACCTTGATGGCTTCTTTATCGCTGGAACAGTCAAAAGTAGGAACAACCACAACTTTATTGGTAATAATTAAATTTACGTGAGATGCATCTAGTCGTTCGCCTACTTTACGAGCATAAGACCCTTTTACGTGAGGCAAATTATCGACATCCTTTTGTGTATATGATATGATAGGTGGATGAGGGACTTTATAAACAGTAAATGAATGTCCATCACAATCAGTAGAGTTTTCTAACACATGTAATGCTGCTAGAGATCGTTTTTCTTGTTCTTTATCAATACATTCAGGAGTACCACAACCCTTTGGCCACGATAGGATAACTTTACCAACACCGACGAAAACACACATATTGTCGACGTGTCCATCAGTGTCAGTATCAGCGGCAACCCCATATGGCAACCAAACAATTTTACTAACATTCAAATACTTGTAAAGGACATTTTCAATTTGTGTCCTTGAAAGATTTTTATTTCTATTTTTGTTTAATAGACATTCTTCTGTAGTAATTAGTGTTCCTCTTCCATCAACGCTATATGAACCACCTTCACAAACAAAATTGTAATTTTCATAAAATGGTATAGCAAGCATTTTGCTGATTTTCAAAGAGACGAGCGCGTCTTGTTCATAATCGATGATGTTAGGTTTACCCCAACCGTTAAACTTCCATCCAAGACCTCTTAAATAAGTAGTTTTACCGCTATTTTTAATTAAAAATGTTGGGGCAATGTCTCTTAACCACGAATCATTGTCTAAAACTTCAACAACAAAAATGTTGCTATCATTGTTAAATAGATCAACGGTTGGTTTCCAGGTTGATGGAGGAGCCACAATGTATACGCGTTGATATTTAGAAATAGTGCGAGCTACATTTTCAATAGCTAATTGTGCTTTTTTAATGTTAAATGTGCCTGGATTGCTAGGCCATCCCAACCATGTAGCCGCTTGAGTGTCAAATTCGGATGGCATATAAAACCCATCTTTTTTTGGATAAGTAATAGATATAGATTTACTGTGATTTTTTCTTGTTTTATTCATATATAATAAAATAATAAAATAATAATTTTTGAATTAACAATAAAATAATAAAATAATAATATATATATGATAATTTTAGGTAATAGAGTTCCATATGAATATTTTATAACGAAAGGAAAAGGTGAGTCTAATGCTGGCTCAGAAGGTCTTCCTTATGAAACTGGTTCATATGATGCTGCATTAACTGAGGCTGGAATACAAAATACCAATGTAATTGAATATACTAGTGTTATGCCAACAGAAGCAAAAGAGATTACTAAAGAAGAGGGATTAAAAAGATTGCAATGGGGTGAAGTCCTTGAATGTATAAAAGCCCAGGCAAACGGTAAAAAGGGTTCAAAAATTAGCGCGGCAATAATGACAACAACTATTATAGACCCAAAAGGCAAATATTTAGGTGGGTTTGCTTGTGAATATTCAGGTTCAGGTACAAGAAAGGAATCCGAGATTTCTTTATCAGAATCGATAGCTGGAATGATAAAACGAAGAGGATACGGTAACATTAAAGGTGATATTCAGATGTATAAAGATAATAAGACAGATTCTGGATTTATAATTCATCCTGGAAAAATATTTGTCTATGAAAATTTGGATGTAGTACAAGAACACGGTTCGGTATTTACAGCCATATGTTTTGTTAGTTACAGGTTTCCAACTCTTTCAAAATCTAGAAGAGCAAGAAAGAGCTCGAAGACTCGTAAGCATAGGAAATAATAATAATAAATATAATTATTTATAAATTATATTTGTTATAAATAATTAATCTTTTTACATTGTTTTAATATTGATTATGGATTGTATCCATCGCTGGCACCGTAGAAGAACCATCTCAAAGATAAATAGTTGTTATTTTTAATATTGATACCATTAGAACCTCTCATATAAGTGTTAGGTCCTTTACTAGATATTCTGGAAATCTCAGCTGTTCCTAGCGCATAATTATAATACCACAAATTAGAAATATAACCAGAAAATCCGCCATTAGGAGCAACATATACATCCCCATAATTTTGTTTTGGAACACCATGTAACTGATGGCTTTTAATAATAGTTCCATTTATATAAACATCAAGTGTGTTATTTTGACATTTGATAATAACATTGACCCATTTATTTAGAGGAATATCATCTACGTCTATTTCCTCATTAATAACATTAAAAGTGTTCATCATAATTACTAATTTGTTAGTATTGGGTGCGATGTAAAGACCGGGAGCATTATTAGGAAAGTTTAGTCCTTGACTTTCTTGGTTTGTCGCATTAGGGTTCTTAGCATAATCATTTCCTTTATAGAAAACACATCTATAATTACCTGAATTGTATGTTAAATCATCGATATATATCCAAACAGACCAAGTAAATTCTATACCATCAGTAGCATTAACAGACCTAGAAATTGTAACGGAACCTTCAGACTCAGGATCTTGAGGAATGACTATTAATTGTTTAGCATCAACCATTCCATCAATTAGTTTAGGACTTCCACTAGGAGCTAAAAAATATCCTAAAAGTGATATTCCTAAACGTAGTAAAATAATAAATACGAATAATACAAGTAATAAAAAAGCAATCTGAGCAACTACGCTGTTCGAATTTAAAAATTCCTGTGTAGCATCAATATATGAATTTGTTGTAAATTGATTAAATGTAGAACCTTGACCAGTGTTAGAATAATCCATCTTATATATATATTATATAAATAATATGGATTAATATAAATTTATTTCAAAAAAATATGTCGATTAAAGAGACCAACTGGATTCTTCAGTGTCTCCTTCCATTAAAGATATCTTGACAGTATATTTGCCAAATAAGTTGCCTAATAAGCTGCCACCATATCCAGCCTTATATATGTTCCAAGCTTTCTGAGGATCACTAGAATCAGGCCAGTATTGGAATCTAGAGGTCCATCCAGAAAAGCCACCCATTGGTGTAACATAAACAGGAGCAGAAGCGTCAATTTTGGCTACACCAGGTAAAACACATGTTCTCACTAATTTACCGTCGAGATATAAATCTAAAGTACGACCATATACACTGATTAATACATTACACCATCTTTGAATGGGAACATTTGCTACAGGACAGTTATGAACAATATAATTAGTTCCGTCCTCAGGTACTTCATCTAATCCAGGGTAAACAGCTAAAGAAACGACGATATTATTTTGGATAGGACCTAAAACAACAGAAGGGCAAGGTTCTTTTTCTCCTGAACTGGAATTCATACGACCAAAAATAACTTTGGGTTCACCGTAGCGATAATTCCAATCATCAATAAAAAACCAAATAGAATATGTGAAGTTACTTGTATTCCCAGATGCATCAGAAGGAGCTAAATCAGCAGGTTCAATCTTTTGCATAGTTTTTCCGGATGTTAAACTAGACAACGTACTAACATCTTTTGTTATATATCGAATTACAATTATTAATAAAATAACAATAATTACAAATAGTAATATATTCTTGACTTCCATTATATTATACACTTAGAAATTTTCTTATAAAATTATATTTGTTAACTAAGATATAAAAGATACTAATGTTTCTTTATTTTCTTGTATAGACGGGGGATTTTTGTCTTTAAGGGAATTATATAATGTGTGGATGGATAGAATATCTAATGGTTGTTTAAAATATAACAAGTTTGCTATATTTCCACTAACTCCATTTTCTGATCCAACAGTCAATGTATCCAATTTCATATATGGAACTACTTCAATAGCAGATTTAACTAATTTACCATTATAAAATACATCTAAAGTTCCCCCATTATAATTTAACACGATGTGATTCCACTTTTGTAACAATACATCTTGTTGTTTGTAAATTATTCTATGTCCTTCTGCATCAATATCATTTCCAAATGGCATAGATTTTACTGTTTCAATGGCAGATGTAATTTTGTCCTGCGATGCTTTCCATTTATCGATTGTTTCTGGATTAATTTCTTTTTCCTCTGTTTGTACATAATCAACTACTGATTTACCTTCTGTATCCTGTTTAACTGTTATAAATAATGTGTTTGTTTCTGAACTGTATTTTATACATGGGTTTTCGCCGTATGACAGAAGCGGAACAATTTTCATATAAGATGAATTAGTGCTAGGAGGAAAAGCATCTAAATAAAACCAGAATGATAACGCATATTGATAGTCTGGTTTATCGGTACCAGATAAAGTTTGATATGATGCCACATTTGTTAGAACATCGGTTGGTATTGGTTGATTAATTAATTGTTTCCCACCTTGTTTTAAATATTTATTACTTAAATAAGGTTGACCCAAAAATGTCCATAGAAAATATCCACTTAACAATACTAAACTTAAAATTAACATTTTGATTTCAAATGGTTTTGGAGGTGTAAATGCACTGCTATCTCCAGGAGCTCTATTTATTAGACCAGTTATTTGACCAATATAATTAAAAATACTAACTAACAAACAAGGTATATATAATAATGTATTAAGGAGTAAACGATAATAAGGATTTTTATCTAGAAATCCGCCGGCATTTGCTAATTTATATACTATTCCTAACATTGCACAGAATACTAGTACGTTAAAAATAATATGTCCCCACGATTCCGGATTAGAAGCATTTTGATCAAAAATACCCATCATTTTAAGGGCTCCATAAATCAAACCGCCTGATATTCCCAAAGCAGCCAAAATATATAACCCTTTTAAAAGATATCCCATAAATCCTTGTTCATTTGAAAACATATTTGCTTTTGAAGGATTAGACATATAATATTGATAAACAGTAATCATAATAACCATAATCATCCCAACAAATAAACTGAAAAATAATACAGGACCGCCATAATTGGTCATTACTCCCCAAGGATTAAGAAAATATAATATAACAATTAAAATAGCAAATATAGCAAACAATAAAGTATATTTAGTTCTTAATGCGAATACATCTTGAATAGCCCTAGGAAGAGTTTGTAATACAGTTTCATCTTTTGTTTTACTATTTTTATAAATTAAGCCAGCTATAATAAAAAATAACATTATTATAAAAAAATTTACGATCATAGCAGTGTTATTTTCAGGAGGTTTTTCAGAAAATACACCTCCTATTGCTAACATCGAAAAAAATCCTGCTAAACCAATTAATATGGCTCCTAATACAATAACTGGAAAAAACCAATTTTGATTGGATTGCGGAAAGGCAGAAAACCAAGAGGATTGTGGATTATTTTTAAAAACAATGATCTCTTTAATTAGTATTCCAAAAAGTATTAAAAGTGGTCCTGTAATAAATATTTCATATCCAAATATTTTATTAAAACCGTTTGGATTTAATATATACATCAACAAAACCAAAAATATGAAAAGAGATAAAAAACTTATTAAAATGTTATAAGATGTTAACATTTGTTCTAAAGATAATGGTAATTTAACATTCATTTTTGTATTTGTTTGGTCCATATTATATACCTTTAAGAAAAGTTATAAGAGAATATAAAATCAAAAAACAAATACAAAATAATTTATTACATATTTTCCATAGCAGTTTTTTCTCCGTGGCATTCGCGACAAAGTGCTACCAAATTAGTTACATCATTTCCGCCACCGTGTTCAAGTCTTATTTTATGATCTACTTCAAATGTATGTGATAATTTTTTGTTACACTGTCCACATTTCCAATCTTGAATTGAAGCAACATATTTTTTCTTTGTTTCGCTAACAGAACGTTTTACGGGTTTAGGACCTGACAATAAATTACGCTGTTGTTGTGCTATTATGGTAGGATCATAATTGAATCCAGGGTTTAGTTCAGTGTTAAACCCTTCCATAAATCCTCTACTTTTGGTGGATAAATCGAAAATCGGAGAAATCATATCCATAGACGATTTATCAATTGGCATATACTTAATCATATTGTTAGTATATAATAGCATATTTTTGGTTTGAGAGGGATTTCTTTTGATCATTATATAAAAACATAAAGCAATAAATGCTATAAATGCCATTTTATAATATTTTTTATATGATAATAAGATCTTAGTATATTTCCCGTCATGATAAGAATTATATAATAAAAATGCTGTTATTCCAAATACTACTAATTCCAATCTCATATATTATTATAATATAATCTTTATTAACTTCGCATTTTTCTGGTTTTACCTATTTTTGATAATTTGCGTTTTTTTGTAATTTTGCGTTTTTTTGTAATTTTGCGTTTTTTTGTAATTTTGCCACCATTTTCAACATTCGTTAGATATTCTAGTTTCTTGGAACTATGATCAAGCCCAAAATTTTCAATCAATAAATTTAATTTTGTTAGTTCATCAACTAAAGAAGATACATTTATTTCATTAATTGGACTTTCGTATAAAAAATGTATGATAATATATTTTATTTTACTTATGAACTGTATCTGATATTCGTTTAACTTTTCAAATGATGAATATAAATATTCATACAGAGATATATAGATCATAACGAAACCCCAAATATCTATATTTTTTAGAAAGATGGTATTAAAATACGTCATTAAATCTAAATTGCCATTGTTAGTATATTTTTCTAAAATCTTTGATAAATATTCAACAATATAATAATAAGTAAAGTCATATTCGACCAAGTGATCTTTTATTTTTTTCTTTTTAACTGAGAACAATTCTTTTACTGTTAGTTTCTTTACTATATCATTTATTGCTGATAAATGACCAGGGCCTCTTATTTCATTCCATACAAAAATATAATTTACTACAAATTCTCTTATTTGAAAATAATCTGGATTAGGATACAGCTCCAAAAAATCATAATAAGTTTTTAACAATTCCTTATTAAAAAGAACGGATGAAAATGGAACATTATATTGGAACGGTCGTCTATATAGTTTTCTAGGAATTCCCTTTTCTGATGTATGTATTATAGATAGGCCCCAATCTATTAAACGGCAATGCAACCCTTTTTCAGTAGGATCTACCAATACATTAGCATCTTTAATGTCGCAATGATAAACATTTAAATTATTCATTGGTACAATACCATTAACTAACAAGTCAATAAGTGAATTATTGAGTCGAATAACAGTTGAACTCGTAGAGTTATACGCAAAATAATCATCAATAAATTTTTCGACATCTATTCCTCCATTAGGCATATTTATAGATAAAATTTTATCAAGGGACTTATTTATGTTTTTAACAGTAATATCTTTTTTATTTAAAGCTTTACATTTTTGTTTGTATCCTTTTAGATCTTCGGTTGTTAGTTTAGCAGGTTTACATAATGTAAAATCGTCCAATAAGAAATACCTATCATAATTTGGTATTACTTTTAAAATATTTTGAAACTTTGTAATTTGGTTATATTCTTCTGTTGCATTTTTAGATAACATTAATTTACTTATTTTATGTGGTTCTCTAGAGACAGCATTATCGCATTTTAAAGCGGGTTTAAAAATACATCCAAACCCGCCAGATGCTATGATTTTCCCCCCTTTTTGTTTTTTAGTCATTAATTCGTATATTATAGAGATATTATTATTTATTATACAAATAAACAATCAATCCAGTGGCTCCCATAACAACCAAAGTATAAATAAGTTTCTCTCGCCATCTATAGTACTCTTTCATTTTAATGTCTTTCGGTTTATATTCTTCATAATACCTAAAATAAAAGTCATTAAGTGTAATTTTTGGTTTTTCTAATTTTTCATTAATCTTATTATGAATAAAATGCATCCATCGAATTAACGATTCTCTTGAATCTAAATAAGCCGTAACCGGATATTCATCTAATAATTTTTCAAAATCGCTACCAATAGCTTCGACTGGAATAAATAAAGGTAAATTTATAATAAGCTCATAATATTTCTTTTTAGTAACCGCATTGGGATGATGGGGATAGGACATAGCCAATGTATGTAAAAAAAACCAAAAGTGAGGACCCCATACAGTTGGGTCTAAACGAATAAAATTACTAGCTAAAGAAGGCATTTAAATTAAAACAACATAAAAACAACTTTCTTTAAACATATAGATATTAGAAAATGAGTAAAAATATATGTAATAATTGCGGAAAACAAGGCCACCAGTTTCACCAATGTAAATTACCAATAACAAGTTATGGAGTGATTTTATTTAGGTCATCAACTAAAGGCATACAATATTTAATGATTAGGCGTAAGGATAGTTTTGGTTATATTGATTTTATAAGAGGTAAATATGTTCTAAATAATTTAGAACACATACAAAGTATGTTTAATGAAATGTCTATGTCTGAAAGAGATAAAATAGCTACTACTGATTTTGAAACATTATGGAAAATGATGTGGGGAGAAACAGCAATAGGATCACAATATAAAGGTGAAGAATTGGCATCACAAAAGAAATTCGAAGCATTGAAATCAGGAGTTTTGATGGGAGTAAATGGTGAAATAATAACTTTAAAAAATTTGATAGACAGCTCAACAACAAAATGGACAGAAACGGAGTGGGAATTTCCAAAAGGTAGACGTAATTATCAAGAAAAGGATTTGGATTGTGCATTAAGAGAATTTGAAGAGGAAACAGGGTTATCTAAAAAAGATATAAAAATAGTGGAAAATATATTACCCTTTGAAGAAATATTCTTAGGGTCTAATCACAAGTCATACAAACATAAATATTTTTTAGCTTATACAGATAAAACAACGGATGAATTGCATAATTACCAGCAAACTGAAGTATCCAAATTGGTGTGGAAAACATTAGAAGAATGTTTGGATTCTATTAGACCATATAATTTAGAAAAAAAACAACTGATTATAAATATAAATAAAGTTTTACAAGAATATAGATTATATTAGTATATATAAGTAATGAGTGTAGAAATTAAGCTAAAGCCAAAAAAAGGAAAAAAAGAAGAAGATACAGATGAAGACCTAGATACTGAAATGGATATTTCTAGCGAAGAATGTAATTTAGATGACATAAATAATCTTTACAGTAAGAAATGTGGTAAGAATAACAAAGAACAATTAAAAATAGAGTCAGAAAACAGAATTGAATTATCGAAAAATCCAAACCAAGACGAATTTTTGTATCCAGTTTTAGACGACCCAAACTTTAATATTAAAATAGCTCAAAAAAAGGAATTTAGCGATACTAAGTATGATGGTGATATTTATCCTGTTGAAAAATATGCAAATATTTTAAAAACAGCCGAATATGAATTGTTGCCTCAGCAAGCATTTGTTAGAAATTTTCTATCATTTCAAACCCCGTACAACAGTCTATTATTATTCCACGGATTAGGTTCTGGTAAAACTTGCTCGGCTATTGGTGTATGTGAAGAGATGCGAGATTATTTAAAGCAAATGGGCATTACTAAACGTATTATTATTGTTGCTAGTCCAAATGTTCAAGATAATTTTAGATTACAGTTATTTGATGAACGTAAGTTAAAAGAAGTAGACGGTATTTGGACAATGAAGGGATGTTTAGGAAATAAACTATTAAAGGAAATAAATCCAACTGGAATGAAAGGCTTAAAAAAAGAAAAGGTTATACAACAAGT
>Ga0214919_10009498_pt1 | contig 12524 bp, 5 predicted proteins | sample LL1503_MetaG_FD_177994 | JGI IMG/M metagenome (GOLD analysis project Ga0214919, IMG submission 177994) | Freshwater microbial communities from Lake Lanier, Atlanta, Georgia, United States - LL-1503 | ecosystem: Environmental > Aquatic > Freshwater > Lake | place: USA: Georgia | collected 2015-03-15
CGCCAAGACTGCCAGCACCAAAAGAACGCCGTAAACCAGTTTTTTCATGTCTGCCCCTTTGTTGGGGCGCATTCTAAGAAGGCGGATACAGAAGATGCCCAAGGGCTAAGCCCGGCGAGGCCAAGCGCTCTTGCAGGCCATGGGTAGCGCACTTTGGCACCAGCGCCAATGCGGACCGCCATCTTGACCGGGGACTGGCATGCCACTGCCAAGTATGGGTCATTTCTATTGTTGAGTAAAAACAACAATAGTATGGCAATGCATAAGGGGATACCATAATTAACATTTTTTATATATTTAATAACATTAAACTCAAATTAACCGATTAATTTCTAGTTACGCACGGCGTAAAAAAACCGATCTCTTTATAGTTTCCAGCGTTCATGCGTAACCATCCCGAAAATCGCCCTGTTTTGGTGCGCTGGCCGAAGCCAAAAGTGAACATGCTGGGCGTCAGCCCGGCGGGTTTGCGCCGCATGCTCTTGCAGGCGGTCGGGGGCGCAGCTTTGCTGTTGTGGGACGTGGATTCCGCCTGGGCCGCCTGTAGTCCGGCAGCGGCCAATAGCGTGGTGGCCATATGCTCGGGCGCCATCTCCAGCCAGTACGGCAGCGGTGTGGAAACTGGCGGCGACATTACCGTGGATGCAGGCACGAGTTGGAGTGTGGCGGGCAGTTACGCGCTTTATTTTGGCTCGCTCACCAATGTGGCTAACAGCGGGACGATAAGTGCCACAGCGCCCACGAATACCAGCGCTTATGCCATTTATGCCGCCACAACGGCCACCGTCAATAATTTCTCAGGCGCAACGATCGGGGCCAACAGCAGCGGCACAGGCGCAGCAGCACATGGGGTGTATGTTCGCGACTCGACCGGTACCATTAGCAGTAACGCGGGCACGATTTATGGCTCCGCTGGCACAGCAAGCGCCTATGGGATTTTCGGTCTGATGACAGACGCTAATCTCATCGTAACAAGCAATACTGGCGATATTCGTGGCGTTTCGAGCGGAACCGGTGTTGGTACCGGTATCTACGCAGTCGGCTCTAGCGTCGTCATTGGGACTAATGCTGGAACGATAACCGGAACCAGTGCGACGGGCAACGCTCGCGGCGTTTTGGGCAATACATACGTCTCCATCACGACTAACAGCGGCACCATCAAAGGGCAAACCAGTGGATCAGCTTCGACAACTTCAGCGTACGGAGTAGCCGCAGCCTATTCCGACATTACGATTAACAACAATTCCGGCTTGATAAGCGGCGCCAGTACCAATACCAGTGGCACTGGAGCCGCTTACGGTCTGTATGCCATCAGAACGGGGGTCAATATCAATGCGAACACTGGCGTCATTAGTGCGGCTGTTTCCGGCTCTGGTGCGGCCTATGGACTATATGCGGCGGGTTCCACGGCCACGATCTACAGCAACACTGGTACGGTGTACGGTTTCTCAGCGTCGGGCGCCGCCTATGGCCTTTACAGCGCAGGCGCGTCCGCCAACATTACCATCACTACCAATACACAAGACATTTACGGAACTAGCCTTGGCGATTCCCGCGGTGCGGGTATTTACGCGTACGCGTCTAACGTGACGGTCGGGTCCAATTCGGGCAATATCAGCGGTAGCAGCGCCACGGGCAACGCCTTCGGCGTTAGAGCCAGCACCACTGCCAACATCAACGCGAACAGCGGGATCATCAGCGGTTCGAGCGGTAGTAGCGGCCTGGTCTACGGTGTATACGCTGGGACTGCGGCTTATGTCACAAACTCAAGCAACGGAGAGATTTCTGGAACAAGCTTAGGATCCGGCTCGGCCTATGGGACATATGGTGCCGATTCGGTAACCATCAATGGCAACGGCGGCACGATCAAGGGTACCAGCGCCACCGGCAACGCTTTTGGTGCCTATGCGGGCGCCTCTGCCCTGACGGTCATTTCCAATGGCGGTAACATCAACGGAGTAAACACTGGTAGTGGCAGTTCGGGCTCAGCTAATGGACTTGTGGCCAATGCCAGTTCAATCTCGATAAGCGCCAACACCGGAACCATCAGCGCATCCGCTGCGGGCTCAGGGGTCGCCTATGGCGTGAACGCCGCCACCTTCGCCAACATCACCAACAGCAGCGGCGGAAGCATAAGCGGGGCCAGCGGAACAGGCTCCGCCTATGGCGTTAAAGCCTCCACCATCGCAACGGTGAGCTCCAACAGCGGGACCATCAGCGGGTCAAATGCCGGTTCAGGCCTGGTCTATGGCGTCGTCGGATCCACGGCCTCTGTGGGGAACGCCAGCGGCGGATTGATCTCAGGAACCAGCACAGGGTCAGGCACAGCCTCCGGCGTCTTCGGCTCCAGCTCGGCAACGGTGACCTCCAATGCGGGATCAATCATGGGCTCCAGCGCCACTGGCTATGGTTATGGCGTCTATGGCGCAAGCGTCACTGTCGCCAACGCAGGCGCCATCACCGGGTCCAGCATCGATTCCAGCAGGTCAGGCTTGGCATTTGGGCTCCAGGCGACCTCTGGCGCGGCAACGGTGACGTCGAACGCGGGAACCATCAGCGCAATGGCGGCTGGATCAGGCGCCGCCTATGGCGTTTCGGCCTGGACCGACGCCACCGTGACCAACGCCTCCACCGGCTCGATCACCGCCACATCCAGCGGCGGCGGTGAAGCTCTTGGCGTGTTCGCGTCCTGGAGCGCCACGGTGACCAACAGTGGTCTGCTCTCAGCCACAGGAACCCGCGCCTATGGGGTACAGACCCAGGGCGATATGTCCGTCACCAATTTCGGACGCATTACGACAGTCGCCAGCACGGGCGTTTCCATCGGCCTTTATGACAACGGCGGCTTTGCGACGCTGAAAAATTCAGGCTTTGTCGAATCCGCAAGCCAGGCCTCCGCCTATGGCGTTTCCGCCGACACAGCGGATGTGACCAACTCCGGCTCAATCACCGCCGCGAGCAGCGCGGGCGGCTCGGGCTTCGGCGTCTGGTCCTTTGAGGCAACAGTTATCAATTCGGGTACCATCACCGCGAGCAGCGCGAGCGGCGCGGCCTACGGTGTTTATGGCGTCAGCTCGGCCACGATCGCGTCCAACGCGGGAAACCTGACTGCCACCAGCGGAACGGGCGCCGCCTTTGGCGTCTATTCGGCCTCCGCCGCGAACGTGACCAACACCGGCGCCATCAGCGCAAGCAGCAGCAGCGGCGACACCTTTGGCATATACGGCGGCTCGGACGTGATGGCCAACCTGGCCATATTGCATCCCGGCTCCTACAGCGCCAATGCAACACTCGACAACGCCCTTAACGTCAGCGCCTCCACTGCAGGGCCTGGCAAGGCCTATGGCCTGTATGGCGGCACCTACGCCACACTCACCAACCGCGCTGGGGCTACGCTGTCGGCTATTGCAACTGGCAGCGGCAATGCTTACGGCCTGCAAGCGGGCAGCTACGCTACGGTGAGCAATGCAGCGACGGCCAGTATCAGCGCCAGCAGCGTCTCCGGTAATGCCTACGCAGTGCGCAGCAACGACGCCAGCACCAGCATCAACAACAGCGGCTCTATCAGCGCCACCTCTGCCAGTGGCTTGTCTTATGGCCTGTACCTCAGCGGCGGCGCGGCCAGTATCACCAACACCAACACTGGCGCGATCAGCGGCCAGACCGCTAGCGTCTATGCGGGCGCACAAGTAGCCAATGTGCTTAACTGGCAAGGCGGTAATGCTGCGGACGCCAAGAGCAGCGCGCTGACCTGGAGCGGCACCTTGCCCGGCCAGTACACCTTGGGCGTGCGCTCGCCCACGCGCTATGGACAAATCTGGTTTAGCAACCCCAGCGGCACCATGGCGGTGAACCTGGACAGCAGCTCTACCCTGGCCCTGGGAAGTTATGCCAAAGCAGTGACCGGTGTAAACGCCTCGGCCATCAGCAGCGCCACCGGCACGTTGGGCTCGCTACGCTGGCAGTTGTCCTTGAGCGATAGCAGCAATTTGTACTGGGATTTGCTTGTCACCCCCAACGGCATGGCCACCGGCGAGACCAAGCTGGTCAGTGCCTTGAACCAGAGCTTTATGCCCTACTTCTTTGGTGGCACGCTGCAACTGGACGCCAATACCAGCACCGTGAGCGATAACTTTGTGCTCGATGCATCGAGCACCAACACCGTGGCGCTGGGGGGTAATAGCGCCACCTTCAGTGGCGTGTGGTCTGACGCTGCGGGCAGCGCCGGGCGGGTCAGCTTTGGCGGTGGCACGGCCGTCCTGACGGGTACGAACACTTACAGCGGCGGCACCGGTATTGACAGCAACACGGTATTGCAAATTGGCAACGGCGGCACCACCGGCACGATCGGCAGCGGGGCTATCAGCAACAGCGGCACCTTGGCGGTCGCTCGCTCCAACGCTTACACACTGGCCAATGCAATTTCAGGTTCGGGTCGTCTGCGCCAGCTCGGTAGTGGAACAACCACGCTGACTGGCACCAATACCTATACGGGTACTACCACGATTAGCGCAGGCACCTTGCAGGTGGGCAATGGCGGCACCAGCGGCAGCTTGGGCAGCGGTCAGGTCACGAACAACGCTGCCTTGGTCTTTAATCGTAGCGACAGTTTGGAAGTACTTGCAGGCATTGCAGGTACAGGCAATTTATTCCAGCTAGGGGTCGGCACGACGACACTAACCGGCACCAATACCTACACCGGCACCACCACGATTAGCGCAGGCACGCTGCAAGTGGGCAATGGCGGAACCAGCGGTAGTTTGGGCACAGGCGCCGTGGTCAACAACGCCACTTTGCGCTTTAACCGTAGCGATGCCATCACGGTGAGTAACACTATGAGCGGCAGCGGCACGCTGGTGCAGCAAGGCAGCGGGGCACTCACCCTCAACGGTGTGAACAGCTATGCGGCCATCGACAACCAAAGCACGATTGCCAGCCTGACCAACTACAAAGGCGGCAGCGGCAGCGGCAGCGCCAGCAGCGCACTGCAATACAGCGGCGCACTGCCTACCAATTATTGGGCGTACCTGACTTCGCCAACGCAGTATGGGCAGCTGAGTGTGACGACCTATTCAGGCAGCATGGGTTTTGGAATTGCCAGCGGCTCGACCTTGACGCCAGGCCGCTACGCCTCGGTACTAAACGGAATCAGCGCATCCGCACTGAGCGGGGCCAACTTCGGCATGGCAGATGGAAATCTTTGGGTGCTTAAAAGCCCTAGCGCAAGTTCCAAGCAATGGGACCTGGTTGTTAGCAGCCTAAGCACGGGCAATGGCACCGTGCTGCAGGCCAGCAACTGGGCCAATGGTGTCGATGTGAACTTGGTCGGCGGCACCTTGTCACTCGACCTTGGCGGAATTTTTAGCAACCGTATCCAACTACAAGGTGCTAACGTGAGCACCTTGCAATTAAATGGAAACACCACCGAGCTCTCTGGCACGATTGTCAACGCTTCGGGCGCAAGCGGATTGATCCTGAGCGGCGCAGGTACGGCTGTCTTGAGTGGCACCAACACCTACACTGGAAGCACCACGATCGCACAAGCTTCTACGCTGCAAATTGGCAACGGCGGCACCACCGGCACGATCGGCAGCGGGGCTATCAGCAACAGCGGCACCTTGGCGGTCGCTCGCTCCAACGCTTACACACTGGCCAACGATGTATCGGGCAGCGGCAGCTTGCAACAAACAGGCAGCGGCACCACGGTGCTAACCGGCACCAATACCTACACCGGCACCACCACGATTAGCGCAGGCACGCTGCAAGTGGGCAATGGCAGCACCAGCGGCAGCTTGGGCACAGGTGCTGTGCTCAACAACGGCACACTGGCCTTTGAACGTTCTGATGCTGCACTGGTTCCTAACGCTATTTCCGGGTCCGGAGAACTGACGCAGAAAGGCGCAGGAACCCTCATTCTGAGCGCTGATAACAACTACAGTGGCGGCACCACCATCAGCGCCGGTACGCTGCAAATCGGCAATGGCGCCAGTACGGGCACTATCGGCAGCGGTACGGTGAGCAACCAGGGCCTCTTGCGCGTCTGGCGCACAGGCACCCTGGCGCTGGATATGCGTATCCAGGGCAGTGGCAGCCTGGCCCTAGATGGCGGTGGCATCACGACACTGGGCGGCGCAAACAGCTTTAGCGGCGGTATTGCGGTCGCATCGGGCAGCACCCTGGCCATCGCCAACAGCGCAGCCCTGGGCAGCGGCCCGGTGGCCTTAGTGGGTAGCAGCACCGTGCCCGCCTATTTCAAAGTTACAGGCAGCACCAGCATTGCCAACCCCATCAGCGTGCAAGGCGACCCGGTGTTTGATGTTGCCCCCGGCGCAACGGTAAGCATCACCGCGCCCATCACCGATGGCGCAAGCCCCGGTGACGTGGTGGTGCAAGGCGGCGGCACCCTGGCCTTCTTGGCTGCCAATACCTATAGCGGCCCCACTGCCATCGTCGCAGGTTCGGCCTTGGAACTCAGCGGCGCAGGCAGCATCGCTAAGAGCAGCAGCGTGAGCAACCAAGGCAAGCTCGATCTGCGCGGTGTCGCTGGCCATGGCGTCTCGCTCGCCCAGTTCAGCCAAGGTGCTACCGGCCAATTGCTGATGCGCACCAGCGCCAGCGCTGCGCAACTGCTCAGCGTTGCCGGTACGGCCAACTTGAACGGCACCCTGGCAATCAGCGCCCAGCCGGGTAACTACAAGTCCGGCATCTTCAAACTCATTAGCGCAGACCAAGTGAGCGGTGCCTTTAGCAGCATCACGGGCGATTTGGGCAACTATGTGCGTACCTACGCCCTGCTCTACGGCCCGCAGGGTGTGGACCTGGAGATGGTGGTCGGACCCGATGCCGCCAACAGCCGCCAGGCTTTGGGCACTATGGCCAGCGCACAAGCGGCGTTGATGAAGCAGCGCAACCAGTTGTTATCCGACCTACTCAGCCAAGAGTGCCTACCCAGCCAGGCCGGGCAAAGCTGTATCGCGGTTCAAGGGCGCTATGGGCGCAGCACTATGGGCAATGAGGGCACCGGCTTGATCAGCGGTGCCTGGCAGGTATCGCCCACGCTGCGCATGGGCGGCTTTGTGGAGCAAGGCGATGTCAAGCTGCGCAATGGTGGCGTGGGCTTTAGCAGCAACGCGCCCAACCTAGGTGCCTTTTTACGCTGGAATGCCAACACAGATGGCAGCGGCTTGCAAGCGCGCGTGTCCTTTGCAAGCCATATAGGCAGTTTGCAAATGACGCGTGACAAAACGCTGGCCGATACCGAGGCCGGTAGCGGCATGGCTTCGCTGCAAAGCTATGCGCTGGGCGCTGAGTTGGCTTGGGCAATCCCGGTGGGTGCCAACACCGTGCTCAAGCCTTATCTGGGTTTGCAAGACACGCGCAGCCAGCGCGGGGCCTACACCGAGGCCAGTGCAGCCGATGTGGCCTACCCGATCAGCTACGAGGCCTTTGAACACAACAACCTGTACACCATTGCGGGATTGCGCATGAGCGGCATAGCGAGCGACCGGTTTAGCTACCAGTTAAGCGGCGGTTTGCAATACAAGGAAAAACGCTATGGCAGCGATTTGAGCGGCAGCAGCCCGATTTACAAGCTGGACGCCTTTGCCCTGGATATGCGCGATACCAGTGCCAACCCGGAGTTTGTGGGTTCGGCTGACGTGCGCTACCACTTCGGTAAAGACCAGCAAGTGACGGCTGGGCTGGCCCTGCGCGGGCCGATCAGCGATGCGCCGCAGGTGTTTAAGGCCACGTTGGGGTATCAGGTTTCGTTTTAACGGAAATCCCGGCTGCCTGCGGATAAATCACCCAGCCAATCGGTCAAATCCACCAGGCGCTTGGCGATCAGGTGGCGGACTTGGCCGCCGCTGTCTTGGTCGCGTTGCCACACGCCATAGACCGCCAACAGCCGCGCGCGCAATAGCTCCGCACGCTGTTTTTCTTTCAAGCTTTTCCAGACGATCACGTTGATGCTACCGGTCTCGTCTTCCAAGGTCACAAAGACCACGCCTTTTGCGGTTTGCGGTTGCTGGCGCATGGTGACGATGCCGCAAGCGCGCACCAAACGGCCATGCGGCAAGTCGCGCAACTGCGCCGCACTAAGCAGGTTTTTAGCAGCCAGGCGCGCACGCAAAAACGACAGCGGATGGCTGCGCAAAGTCAGGCCGGTAGCGGCGTAGTCAAACACCACTTCTTGCGCTTCATGCGCAGCGGCCAGCACCAAGGGTTTTTCATACACCGGCGCACCTTGTAAAAGCGCAGGCGCACGGTGCAGCGCCGACGCGTCCCACACCTGCTGGCGGCGATGGCCGCTGAGCGACAACAAAGCATCCGCGCTGGCCAAAGCTTTGAGGTCGCCCGCGTCCAGCCCACAGCGCAAAGCCAAGTCCTCGGTATTGGCAAAAGCCCCCTGCCTGCGCGCCGCAGCAATACGCAAAGCCACACGCTCATGCAAACCCGCCACCATGCGCAAACCCAGCCGAATGGCCGGTTGCAACTCCGAGTCATGCAAATGGGGGTCAGAACCTAATTTTTCGAGCGAGCAATCCAAGTCGCTATAGCTCACGTCAGCGGGCCGCACGGTCAGGCCATGGCGGCGGGCGTCTTGCACTAATTGGCTGGGGCTGTAAAAGCCCAGTGGTTGGCTGTTGAGCATGGCGGCCAAAAAGCAGGCGGGTTCGTGGCATTTGAGCCAGCAGCTCACATAGACCAAAAGCGCAAAACTGGCGGCGTGGCTTTCGGGAAAACCGTATTCGCCAAAGCCTTCGATTTGCTTGAACAGCGCATCGGCGTAGTCTTGGGTATAGCCGTTGGCGACCATAGCGCCGACCAGGCGTTCGTAAAAATGCTGCACCCCGCCCTGGCGTTTCCACGCGGCCATGGAGCGGCGCAAACTGTCGGCTTCGCCACCGCTGAAGTTGGCCGCTGCCATGGCGATTTGCATCACCTGTTCCTGAAAAATTGGCACGCCCAAAGTGCGCTTCAAGACCTCTTGCAAAGCTGCGCTGGCGTAGTGCACGGCTTGCGGATTAGCGCGCGCTTTCAGGTAGGGATGCACCATGCCGCCCTGGATGGGGCCGGGCCGCACGATGGCCACTTGCACCACCAAATCGTAAAAACAACGTGGCTTGAGGCGCGGCAGCATGCTCATTTGCGCACGGCTCTCGATCTGGAACACGCCCACGGTATCGGCCTGGCAAATCATGTCGTAAGTCGCCGGGTCTTCGGCGGGAATATCCTGCAAGCGCAGCGGCTTAGCGCGCCACTGGCCTATCAAGTCCAGGCAGCGGTGGATGGCGCTGAGCATGCCCAGGGCCAACACATCCACCTTGAGCAAGCCCACGGTGTCCAGGTCGTCTTTGTCCCACTGGATGATGCTGCGATCGGGCATGGCCGCGTTTTCTACCGGCACGATGCGCGTGAGCGGCCCTTGCGTCAGCACAAAGCCGCCTACGTGTTGGCTCAAGTGGCGGGGGAAGCCTTGCAGCTGGGTGGCCAAGTCAAGCCAGAGTTGTAGGCGACGGGGTGGTGGGATGGTGAAGTCACTTGCTTCGTCATATGCCTGGGCGGTAGAGCGCTGTGCTTCGTTTTCCTCGGTGGGCGCCAGAGCGGCAGAGCGCTCAGCTCCGTGTCCCCCGCCCGCTGCGTGGGCTCCTCCTTTACCTGCGCTGTGCGCTCTGCCGCTCTGGCTTGTGGCACACGAAGAAGTAACAGTTGCGCTTACCCGCTCTATCGCACTTTGCAAACGTTCAGCCAGCACGGTGCGGCCGTACATGCCAGGATGCTCTTTGGCTAACGCGTTGATCAGCGCTTCGGGGATTTGCAGCGCGCGACCTACATCGCGCAGCGCGCTGCGTGGCCGGTAGCGCGTGACCACGGCGGTTATCGCGGCGCGCTCGCGGCCATATTTGGCGTAGATGTATTGGATGACTTCTTCGCGCCGCTGGTGCTCAAAGTCCACGTCAATATCGGGCGGCTCGTCGCGTTCGCGCGAGATAAAGCGCTCAAACAACACGCTCATGCGCGCAGGGTCCACCTCGGTCACGCCCAGGCAATAACACACCGCCGAATTGGCCGCCGAGCCGCGCCCCTGGCACAAGATGCCGCGGCTGCGCGCAAAGCGCACGATGTCGTGCACCGTGAGGAAATACATCTCGTACTTCATCTCAGCAATCAAGGCCAATTCATGCTCTACCTGCGCGCGCACGCTATCGGGCATGCCAGCGGGGTAGCGCACGCACGCGCCCTCCTCGGTGTAATGGCGCAGCGTCTGCGCCGGTGTCTGGCCTGGCAGCACGGCCTCTAGCGGGTAGTGGTAACGCAAGCTGTCCAGCGAAAAATGGCAGCGGCGGGCAATCTCCAAAGTGTTGGCCAAATGCTCCGCATCAAACAAGCTCGCCAAGCGTGCACGGCTGCGTAAATGCCGCTCTGCGTTGGCCTGCAAACCGCGCCCGCACTGCGCTACCGGCAGGCGCATACGCACAGCGGTGATCACATCATGCAAAGGCTTGCGCGAACGCACATGCATTTGCACCGCGCCCACGGCCACCAGCGGCAGGCCGCTCAGGTGTGCAATCTGGCGCAAGCGCAAAGTGTGCAGCGCATCTTGCGCGCCCAGGCTGCGCGTGGCGCCCAGCCATACCTGCGCGCCATAGTGCGTGCGCGCAGCAACGGCAATCGCACAGGCTTTTTCTACCGACAAAGCAGGCGGCAAGAGCAAAATAATTTCATTGCCCGCCAAGCTCGGCCAGGCCGACCAGCCGCCTTGCGCAGGCTGCCAATGCAGCGCGTATTGCCCCTTGGGCGCAGCACGGCGTGCGCTGCTGATGAAGTCGCACAAATTACCCCAACCCTCTACATCGTGTGGCAGGGTGACAAAGCGAAACAGCGTCTCCCCCGCCACCGCAGGCACCCCAAACGCAGCACCCGGCAAGAACTGCAGGCCCGCCGCACGCGCCGCCTCGTGGGCGCGCACCACGCCGGCCACCGAGCATTCATCGGTCAGCGCCAGCGCCGCATAGCCCAAAGCCTTGGCCCGCGCTACCAACTCTTGGGGCAAAGATGCGCCATGCTGAAAGCTGAACGCACTCATGGCGTACAGCTCGGCATAGTCGGGGGAGGGGGTGGCGGCGGGCACGGGGGCTTCTTTGGAAATGCTGTATAAAAATACAGTATAAGCAGAGTCCCGACGTGAAAAAACGTGGGGCACGCAAAAGACTACTTGTGCCATGCTTCAAAAAAATATATATTCGATATATATAAATTAGGCTAACCTATGACAAGCACAAGCGACAACTTACTCGTCAAATTCCGCGTTAAAGACACGGCATTGGGCGTGACGCGCAGCACCGTTAAAGCAATCGCCAAAGCGCTAGAGGTGAACGAAACCCAGGTAATCCACATGGCGCTCTCCAAATTCGCCGCCGATGTACTGCCCGCCTATGCACCCGACGACGGGCCGCTCAGCGCCAAACAAATCCGCGCTTTGCGTGAAGACGCCAAAAAGCATTTACCCCAAGGCAAAACCCTGTCCACCGAGAGCTTGTTTCCATGAAACCCCGCTGGGCGCTTCCAGCCCCTGGCGACATCGTGTGGTGCTTGTTTCCCGAAGTGCCTGGCATGGAGCCCGGCCCCAAGCCCCGACCGGCGCTGGTGATACGCATAGCGCGCAAAGAAGATGGTGATGTCCTCAGCGTGGTGTACGGCACATCGCAAAACCTGCATTCACTCAGGCGCGGCGAATTCGCCATCACCCGCGACCAACATCCCAACGCCTACGCCTTGGCAGGCTTGGCCTATGACACCAAATTTGATTTCAAAGTGATAGTGGACCTTCCTTGGTCCGAGCGCTACTTCAAAGTACCACCCCGAAGCCCGCATGGAAACACACCCAAACTAGGAACCTTGCATGCGACGGTTGTGCGGGCGGTGGAAGCGGCTTATCGGGCGGCGGCATCGACGTAGTGTGGCAAGGCTTAGCGCGACACCGACAGTGGCTGGCCTGTAGCGCTGAGACTTTAAAGCCACTCTTAATGGCTCTACCACGCACTTGCGTTTTCTTGCCTTTCGCCTGCGTTCAAATCGCCGCCAAGCGCTGCACCATATCTGGAAACTGCGCCACCATGCGGATCAATAGCGAAGCCTGGGCGTTGGGCTTAGCCCGGCCTTGCTCCCAGTTTTCAAGCGTACGCGGGTTGGTGCGCAAGTAGCGCGCAAAAACTGGGCGCGACAAACGTAGTTGCTCGCGTACTTGCTGCACTTCCTGCGCCGAAAGCAAGGGAGCCGGTTTGATTTCGGTTTTGAAACTTCGCAAAGTCAGCTTGCCTTCGCGCTCGGACTTCAAGGCATCAAAGCCTTCTGTCAGTTCTGCAAAAATTTTGCTTTTAGATTGCATTGGCACGCTAAAAATGTGGCAGCTCAACAAAAATTGCACGCATCTCATAAATATACGTTACTTGCGTATGTTTTGCAAGTTCAAAAATATCTATTGAGACGACTGGGATTCCTCTTAGGATGATCCTTCCACA
>Ga0214919_10009499_pt1 | contig 12523 bp, 21 predicted proteins | sample LL1503_MetaG_FD_177994 | JGI IMG/M metagenome (GOLD analysis project Ga0214919, IMG submission 177994) | Freshwater microbial communities from Lake Lanier, Atlanta, Georgia, United States - LL-1503 | ecosystem: Environmental > Aquatic > Freshwater > Lake | place: USA: Georgia | collected...
TGCTGATGTCGCACACGCCGGGCGCCTACCGCGCGACGATCCGGCCGCTGATCGGGTCACTGGTGCTGCAGGCGATCGACAAGTAGCTTCAGCCATGATCGAACACCACCTCGACCTCCCCACGCCTGACGGCGTGATGAACACTTTCGTCACGCATCCCGAAGAAGGCGGCCCTTTCCCAGTCGTCATCTTCTACATGGATGCCCCCGGCAAGCGCGAAGAACTGCACGACATGGCGCGGCGCATCGCGACCACGGGCTACTACGTGGTGCTGCCGAACATGTACTACCGCAAGACGCGCGAGTTCACGATGGTGCGCGACGAGGAAGGCTTCAAGAAGATGTTTGCGCTGATGGACCACCTGACGATCGACCTGGTGATGCGCGACACGCAGGCGATGCTCGACTTCGTGGACAAGCAAAAGGAAGCCAAGGCGAACACGATCGGTGCCGTGGGCTACTGCATGAGCGGGCAGTATGTGGTGGCGGCCGCGGCGCGATACCCGGACCGCGTGAAGTGCGGCGCGTCGATCTATGGCGTGCGCCTCGTGACGGAAGGAGCCGATTCGCCGCACCGCCTCGCCGAGAAGGCAAAGGGCGAGCTCTACTTCGGCTGCGCCGAGACCGACAAGTACGCGCCCAAAGAGATGATCGACCAGCTCGAAGCCCACCTCAAAGGCATCCCGGGCCTGCGCTCGCGCGTGGAGTGGTACCCGGGTACCGAGCACGGTTTCGCCTTCCCGATGCGCGAGGGCATCTACAACAAGCCGGCCGCCGAGCGGCACTGGGAGCGGCTGTTCGCGCTGTTCGGGCGCAATCTCGGGTAGGCGCCTTGGTGGTAGCATTTGGCCATGATTGACTGGTCTTCCTGCCCGATGGTCGAGCGAGACCCCGACCGCGTCAGCGGTGCATGGCTGTTTCGCGGCACCCGCGTGCCCGTGGCAGCTCTCTTCGAAAACCTAGAGGACGGAGCTCAGGTATCCCAGTTCGTGGAGTGGTTCCCCGGCGTATCCGAAGAACAGGTTCGTGCCGTCCTGGAGCACGCCGCGCGGAGCGCATTGGCGCCCGTCTGAGTGCGCGTCCTGTTCGATCAAGGCACGCCAGTCCCTCCGATACCACAACAGAACCTGTCGTCCCGGCGCATCGCCATCGTGGTGCTTTCCACACCGAGCTGGCCGCGGGTTCAGCGCGCTTCTGCGGAAGTAGCGAGCGCAGTCGATGCTGCTTCGTCAGGAAGTTATGTTGAAGTCCGGATCCCCTGAGGCGCAACGCAAGAGCAGCCTCTGGCTGAGATGGGTTCGGCGCTATTTGTGAACATTTTTTAGGAAACCCATTGCCAGGAGCCAGTTCCATGGCAAATTTGTTCCAGTACCGGTACATCCTACAAGGACATTTCATTCCATGAACAGGCGGGACGCGATACTCGCACCGGCCGCGTTGGGCCTCGTGCCCCTCCCGGGCCGCGGCCAGACCGCCGGCATGCGCAAGATCGGCATCCTCGGCCTATCCAACCCGGAGCCGGGCCTGGGGTACCTGCGCGAGGCGCTGCGCGAGTTGGGTTACGTCGAAGGCAAGAACATCCAGATCGAAATCCGCTCGGCCGCCGACAAGCCAGGCGCCCTCCCCGCCGTCACGGCGGAACTGGTTGCGCTTAAACCGGAAGTCATCGTGGCATTCCTGACGCCGGCGATCCGGGCGACAAGCACCATCCCGATCGTCATGGCGAGCTGCTGCGGGAAAGAGCCTCGGCATTGCAGTTCAGGCAGCCTCGGTACGCGACAAGGAAGACTACGACACGGAATTCGCCAAGTGGGCCGCCGCCCGGGTCGACGCCGTCATCGTCCAGCCGAGCCTGCCGCGCGCTCATGCGATCCGACTCGCGCTGAAGCACAAGCTCATCACCGTCTCGCCCAGCGGGCCGTTCGTCGAGGCAGGCGGGCTGCTCTCGTACTCGCCAAGCGTCAAGGAACGCTCCCGCGCCGCGGCCGTTTACGTCGACAAGATCCTCAAGGGCGCCAAACCCGCCGACCTGCCCGTGGAGCAGCCCACCGTGTTTGAACTTGTCGTGAACCTCAAAACCGCCAAGGCCCTTGGCGTGAAGATTCCCCAGTCAGTCCTCGTGCGCGCCGACCAGGTGATCGAATGAACCGGCGCGAGGCAACGCTCTCAGATCGCCGCCAGGCGCTGCACCGTATCGGGATAGCGCTTGACGAGGTTGATCAGAAGCGCAGCCTGCGCATTGGGTTTCGCCCGCCCCTGCTCCCAGTTTTCCAGGGTGCGGACGTTGGTACGTAAATAAACGGCGAACAGTGCTTGCGAGAGATTCAGGCTTTCGCGTACGCGCACCAGTTCCTTCGGTGAAACCTCCGGCGCGGGCTTGATTTCCACCGTGTGCGTTCGCAACGTTCTCTTGCCCTCGCGCGATTGCGCCAAGGCTTTCATCCCTTCGGACAATTCCGCGAACAGGTCGCGCTTGGGAGGCCGCTTTTGCTTCACAGGTGCCTTCATCTTGCTCTCCTCGATATTGGCGCTCGAAACCGGGCAGTTCGACGAAGACGGCTTTCATGCAGACTTTGTACGCAATCTGCGTATCTACGCAAGTTGCGTAGACTAGGAGGTGATCGAGAAGCGCCGGCCCGCTGACCGAGCGGATCGCGAATCTAAACCGTGCTAGGGCTCCGGGTACACCGCCAGCGCCGCGGCTTCAATACTTGCGGCCTGCGTCGATCAACTGCCTGATCGAAACCGTGCCGCCCAAGGTGGTGCCTTTGCGCAAACGTTTCATTTCGGCGAGCCACTGGCCGCCCGTTTTCGCGGGCCGCGCGGGCGCGACGGGAACGAGCACCGCCACCGGGCGGCCATAGCGGGTGACTGGATCCGCCCTCCAGTGATACCATAGTGATACCCGAGTTGCGGAGTTCGCGATGGCCATCTCGATCAAACTTCCCGAAGACCTCAGAAAGCGCATCGCACGCGTGGTCGAAGACACCGATCAAAGCGCGCATGCCTTCATGGTCGAGGCGATCCGGCAGGAAACCGAACGCGCCGAGAAGCGCCGCGGATTCCTTGCCGATGCCTACGCCGCGCGCGCCGAGTTCCAACGCACCGGCACGGGCTATGCCCTGGCGGAAGTGACAGCGCATTACCGCGCGAAGCTGCAGGGCAAGAAGACGCGCAAGCCGAAGTTGCGTTCGTGGCCGAAGTAATCGTTGCGAAGGGCGCGGACGCCGATCTCGAAAGGCTGGTGACATTCCTGCGCGAGGCGGAACCTGCGGCGGCGCTCGCGACCTACGACCTCGTGCTCGGCGGGCTGGAGGTGCTGCGAACGTACCCCACCATTGGCAGACCCGTGGACGATGTCCTGAGGGAGTTGGTGATCTCGCGCGGCAATACGGGCTATCTGGCGCTCTACGAGTACGATACGCGAGCCGATCGGGTCATCGTGCTTGCGTTGCGCCACCAGCGCGAGGCAGGCTATCTGGAACGGGGCGCGACGGAGTGATCCGGGAGTAACTTTTCGCGGTCTTTCAAAGAGGCAAGAATGATGTCTGATGCGCACGCCAAAGAGCAAGCCCTCGCCGCCGTGGACCGCTACCTCGCGGGCCTCAACGCGCGCAACACGGAAATGATCCGCTCCGCGTTCAACTTCCCGCACCTGCGGATCGGGACCAAAGGCAACCTCGCGCGCTTCGAAAAGCCCGAGGACTACGATTTCAGCCACTTCCTCAAGTGGACCAGCGGCGATCGTTGGCACCACACCGGGTGGGACAAGACCGAGGCGGTGTTTGCGACCGAGGGCAAGGTGCATGTGGCCGTGGATTTCACCCGTTACCGCGAGGACGGCTCGGTGATCGGGCACTACTTCTCGCTCTACGTCGTCACCTGCCAGGACGGGCACTGGGGCATCCAGGTCGGGTCCGGCAACGGCACGTGAAGGGCGATCCTGTCCCGGCAATCACCGAAGCTGCGGCCACCGGCGAGACGGCGCTGATCTTCGCCGACTTGCGCGCCACCCTTGGGGTCAACGTGGTCAACCTGATCTGGCGCCATATCGCCACGTTTCCCGGCGCGCTGCCGTGGGCGTGGGGCACGGTGAAGCCCGTCTATGTTTCTGGCGGCGTTGCGATGGAGGCCCAGCGGCTCAAAGCGGGTTTGTCGATACCGGCACTGCCGGATTGGCCGAACGCAGTACTTCGCTGCGCAGGAATCGACGCCGCGGGCGAAGCATCCATCCGGCGGATCCTAGCGTCCTACAACCGCTCGAACGCGATGAACCTGGTGGCGCTCTCAGCGCTGGTGCGCCGCATTGACGGGGCGCCGGCCGACACCCGGACCGACACGGCCTTTCCCGAGCAGCCGCAGGAGGCCACGATCGAAGGCGCGCTCCCCAAGCTGCTCACGCTCGATGAAGTCGCCGCAGACACGGCCGACCTGGTGCGCCGCATCAACCTGCTCGGCGACCGGGACCAGGGCCGCATCCTCGCCAGCATGTACCGGCACCTTGCCCATTGGCCGGGGTTCCTCGCGTTGGGTTACACCCACCTGGCCGCGTTCGCGGCCGATGGGCGACTGGAAAAGATGGCCGCCCAAGCAATCGACCTCGGGGAACGCGCGGGCGCTCGACTCCAGGCCGGCATGACAGTCCTGCCCCCACCCGATACCACTGACGAAATCCGCCGCGCCGCAACAGACTTCATCGGGCACGCCATCGGCAAGATGGTGCCCGTCGCCGCGCTGCTCATGGCGGTCATGCCGAAGCAGGAATAACCGGAGCAAGCATGTCAAAGGAAGCGGTCGACCGGATCAACGCGCTGCCCGGCTGGGTGAAGGAGATGGGGATCGTGATCCTCACAGCCACCACCGAGGAAGTGACCTGCGAATGGGAGGTGCGCGAAAAGCACCACCAAGTCTACGGCATCGTACACGGTGGCGTGCACTGCGGCGTGGTCGAGACGCTCGCCTCGATCGGTGCGGCCATGGTCGCTCATCCGCGCGGCCAGAACATCGTCGGCGTGGAGAACAACACCTCCTTCATCCGCGCGGTGCGCTCCGGGACATTGAGGGGACTCGCCAAACCTGTCACCCGAGGCCGCGCGAGCCGGGTGTGGGAGGTGTGGATCCGGGGCGACAAGGAACAACTCGTGGCGCAGGGGCGCGGCGTCTGCTCTGCGTCGACAAGGATCGCGCGCTCGGCTGAGCGGATTGCTTCGGGTGTCGCGGGTCCTTATTGCGACCAGAGTTCGGACAACGGCACGGCGAGGATGCGGCCATTCAGCGGCGAGGACACCGTCCAATCGCTGGTTAGGCAAGCGTCCAATTGCCGGTTAACGGATCGGAGAATTGCCTGCCGCCACCCGCGCGCCGCAATCCCGGAGCAACTACCCAGGGCTTAGAATGGCCGCATCAACAAACGCGACGCCTTGTTCGCGCTTCTCGCCCTCGGCGCCGCGCCGCTCGCCTCCTACGCCCAGCGAATGAACCGCTCGATCCGAAAATCAGTCTTTCGGCAATCCGAGCATCCGACGCACATTGTCCCGGAGCACAGGCAGATCCTTTTCGACCATCGCCCAGACGGCATCGAGGTCGACTTTGAAATACGCGTGGATCAGGCGATCGCGCGTGCCGGCAATCTGACGCCAAGGCACCCCGGACTCACTGGCGAGGAGTTCCGCGCCGAGGTTCTTGACCGCTTCGCCGATGATCTCGATCTGGCGGACGACGGCGCTCTGGGTCTTGAGCTCCGTCATGAATAAGGCCCGACCTTCCGTCGTGAAGGATCCGATTGCCGCAATCGCCTCGAGGACGTGACCGAGGTAAAGCCGGTCGCGTTCGTTCATAGCGGGCGCGCTTCCGTCAATATCCGGTCCTTCAGCGCGGGATGCAGTTCGCGTTCCGTGCAGAGGTCGACTTTCACGCCCAGCGCGTCCTGGATATCCTGCTGCAGCCCGACGATGTGCAGCAGGGAAGTCCCCGGGGGAAGATCCACAAGGAGGTCGAGGTCGCTTCCCTCCCGGTCGAGGCCTTTGACCACCGACCCGAATACACGGACGTTGCGCGCACCGCATGCGGCGGCGAGGCCGATCACTTGCTCACGGCAGGTTGCGAGGGCTACTGAGGGGCGCATCGGCGCATTTTCCCAGTTTTTTGGCGCCGGTGCGTACTCTCGCGCGGACAAGGTGATCGAATGAACCGGCAAGCAGGCGCATTCAACCGACCCGCCAGGACCTCGTTGCCAAATTTTGCCAAACTGCCTATCATCGTTTCATGAGCACGATGAACATCTCCCTGCCCGACTCCCTCAAGGCCTTTGTGGACGAGCAGGTCAGCGAGCGCGGCTACGGCACGAGCAGCGAGTACGTGCGCGAACTGATCCGCAAGGATGCCGATCGCCTGCGCCTGCGCGGCCTGCTGCTCGAAGGCGCCGCCTCCGCCCCGGCGGCGCCGGCCGATGCCCTCTATTTCGAATCGCTGAAAAAACGCGTCCGGCGGCACGCCCGGAAGTGAAATCAAAGCCCGTCGTCCCGCGCTCGCTGGCAAACCGGGATGTCGAGGAGGCGATCGAGCATTACCTTGGCGAAAAAGCCGCACCGGCCGCACTGGGGTTGATCGAAGCACTGCAGGAAGCCTACGCCCACATCGGACGCCATCCCGCCAGCGGATCGCCGCGCTACGCGCACGAACTGGACCTCCCGGAACTGCGCTTCTGGCCCCTGAAGCGCTATCCTTATCTGGTTTTCTACGTCGAGCGCGGCGACCACATCGACGTGTGGCGCGTGCTGCATGGTCAGCGTGACATCCCGGCCTGGCTGTCGGGCAACCTGGGGAGGGAAGAGTGAACCGTCGCCTCAGCCGACCGCAATAGCCTCGATCTCGACGCGCGCCCCGGCCACCAGGCCCGCGGCCTGAAACGTGGTCCGCGCCGGCGGGTCCTGCGGGAAGTAGCCGCTGAACACCTCGTTCATGGCCATGAGCTCCCCGAGGTCGGCCAGGTAGATCGTGACCTTGGCCACCTCTCCCAGCGAGGAACCGGCCGCTTCCAGCACCGCCTTGAGGTTTTCGCAGACCTGCCGCGTCTCGGCCTGGATCCCGCCCTCGACCAGACGCCCGGTTTTCGGGTCCATGCCAAGCTGGCCCGAGGCGAAGACCCAGCCGCCCACCTTGATCGCCTGCGAGAGCGGGACCCTCGCGGGCGGCACCTTGTCGGTGTGCACTACGTGTCGTTCCATGGTTTCTGCCTCCTGTCGGCGCGATGGCCGCCTGTGCCTCCGACTATACTTGCCCGGCCCCAGCCCGAGGAGACACGGCATGGCGAGCATCAAGCGAATCGATCACGTGGGACTGGAAGTCGACGACCTCTCATGGCCCTGTCTGCGCCAGTGCCTCGCGCACCATCACCTGCATGCGCTCGGGCGTGGTGCCCGGCGGAAAGAACGCCACATAGCGCCCTTCGCGGTCGATCAGGTAGATGAATGCGGTGTGATCGATGACATATCCCTTCGCGCCGGGCGGATGCACCTTCTCGTAAAAGGTCCTGTACAGCGTGGCAACGCGGCGGGTTTCCGCCTCGCTTCCGCGCAGTGCGACGAACCTCGCATCGAACGCGGGAACATATTGGCGCAGCACCGCTGCGGTGTCGCGCGCCGGATCGAGGGTAACGAACACCGGCTGAACCATGTTGGCGTCGGATCCCATCAACGCCATCAATTGCGCCATGGCGAGGAGGTCCGTGGGGCATACATCGGGGCAGAAGGTGTAGCCGAAATACAGCAGCACCAGCTTGCCGCGAAAATCGGACAGGCTGCGCTTCCTGCCGTCCGGGTCGGCCAGTGTGAAGGGGCCGCCGACCTGCCCCTTGCCCGACATGAGGTCGTTCATGAATTTCGCAGCTTCGGCGCGGCGCGGCGCTTCGCCAAGCACATCACCCATCAGACCGAGCGCCAGCGCGCAGGCGACGGCCATGCGCACAGGCCGCATCAGGCGCCGAACTGGAATTCCGTCCCCGTCGTGGATGTCACCAGACGGTCGGCGAGCAATTCGCGCATGGCCGTGACCATTCCCGGCCCGGAGCAATGAAGCGGTATCACAACCTCTGGATTCAGTGCCTTGAGCTCATTGACGGTGCGCACGAGATAGTCATCCGGCGCGGCGAACAGGTGGAAGCCCCCCAGCACGGCGTGCACCTTCGTGACACCCGAGGCTTCAATGGCCTGGTGCACGGTGTTGACGATGCCCGAGTGGCCGCAGGACGAAATCACCACCAGACCGCGATCCTTGAGGTTGAATACGGTGCCATGCTCATCCAGATGCTCGTCAGCGACGAACTTGCCCTGAGCCTTGGCATTGGCCTCGGGCATGTCGCAGCCGATACCGTCCTTCTTGCTGTACTCGACCAGGGTATTTGGCAGCACGCGCTCGAAGCTGCGGCGCTTGATGGTGCCGGTGGTGAAGGCATGGCCTTGCACAACGGTGGCCTGTCGGCAGTACACAAGCTTGACCTTCAGCGCGTCCAGCTCGCGTCGGTCGAGCACGCCCCAGTCGGCAAAGTGCCCTGGCGCGCCGCTGGCGGTCTTGCGGTTGCAGAAATTGTCTTCGCCGCCCACGTAGAGGGTCAGGTCGGCCGGCAGCCTGCCGCGGTTCTTCTGCAGGAAGGCGACGAGCCCGCCGAAATGATCGAAGTGGCCGTGGCTGAGAATCAGCGCCTGCTGCTTTGCCGCCTCCACGCCCATGATCTCCATGTTGTTGAGTAGCGCGGCGGGCGTGTAGCCGTAATCGAGGAGCAGGTTGCGTGTGTCCGTGCCGATGCGCGATTCCAGCGCCAGAGCAAGGCCCCATTCGTTGTGCAGTGCCTTGCGGTAGTCGGTCGTTGAGATGAACGGTGTGCGCTTGATCTTCACCCATTTGTTGCTACCGGGCCGCGGAGTGTCGTAGCTGCTGTCGGTCAGAACCTTGATGCTGAGGCTGTCCACGGTTGGAACGGCACCCGCTTTGAGGAACTCGGCGATCGCGCCGCGCGGCAGTCCCAGCTGCGCAAGCAGGGCGGCGCTTCCGAGGGCGAATTGACGGCGGGTTACCTTTTCCATGGTCTTTACCTCCAACTATCCGTGAGTGTGGGCAATTTGCGCTGCACCCCGAAGGGGTGTCAAGCACGTTGATAGTAACGTTGATAGCAAGTAAGTATCCTATCCCGATCGAATTCCAGATGCATTGCCGCAGCGCAGCGAGCAAGCGTGAAACGCCCCTATCGGCGACAGCCGACCTTGGCCCGCGAAAGACGACCCACCGGGACGACCAGCTTTTCACCAGTAGCGGGGCTCGACGCAACATAATCCCCAGTGCGGCGCCGCGCGGCCATTCAGGCTGCAGGCATCCGTAGGAGGACATATGAGTAGCGACGCAACCCTTCGCACCGTTGTGCAGTTCTATGACAACCATCCGATCAACGAGGACCAGATCCTGGGCGCGCTGGCGGCAAAGGGCATAGCTACGCATGCGATCACGGAGGATCATCTCAAGGAGTTCGACCAGGACCACTACGGTGGGATCGCGGCCCTGGAAAGCCTGGCCGCGGAAGCGGGCATCACCCGGGGCCAGCACGTCCTCGACATCTGCAGTGGCATGGGCGGCCCCGCGCGCTACCTTGCCCACACCGCAGGGTGCCGGGTTACCGGGATAGACCTCACGCAGAGCCGCGTTCACGGCGCGACCCGTCTTACGAAGCTTGCGCGACTCGAGCAGCTGGTCGACTTCCATCCGGGCAATGCGCTCGAGCTGCCGTTCGCCGACAACTTCTTCGATGTCGCGATTTCCCAGGAAGCCTGGGCGCACATCCCGGACAAGCCGCGCCTGGTTGCGGAAGCCGTCCGGGTGCTGAAACCCGCAGGCGTGATTGCCTTCACCGACATCGTTCGCCTGGGCCCCTTGTCCGCGGACACGGCGCAGAGGCTTCGCGATGGAATGACTTTTACGGAAATCGAAAGTCCCGAAGGCTACAGAGAGTTGTTGGCGGAAAACGCCTGCACGGTCGAAAAGCGCACCGACCTCGGGGGCGAATGGACGCGGATCCTGCAGCAGCGACTGGCCATGTACCGCAGCCTGAAAGATTCCACCGTTGCCAAGTTCGGGGTGGAAGGCTATGAACGGTACGATGCGGCCTACAGTTTTTTCGTCTCCCTATACGAGGGCGGGATGCTCGGCGGGGTGCGGTATGTGGCGAGGAAGACCGGATGAATCGACGAGACGCGGGACTTGCACTGCTGGCGCTCAGCGCCGTGCCACGGTCGGTCTTCGCGCAAGCCGCCAAGCGCGTCTATCGCGTCGCCGTCGTCTTCAACGGCTCGGTCGATGCCGATCGGGTGTCACTCGATGCGCTCAAGCAGGGCCTGCGCCAGCACGGATACACGGAGGGAAGCAACCTCAGGCTTGAAGTCACCTACGCAGAAGGACGAACCGATCGTGCCATCGCCTTGGTCCAGGAGGCTGTTGCGCGAAAGCCGGACGTGCTCGCGATGCAAGGCTCTGCCAATGCGGCAGCGGCAAAGAAAGCGACCTCTACCCTTCCGATCGTGATGGGGTCGGTCGGGGACCCCGTGGCACTGGGCCTGGCGGCAAGCCTGGCGCGGCCGGGCGGGAACTTCACCGGGAACACGATCCTCGACGCATTGTTCCTGCCGAAGTCGCTTGAAATCATGCACGAGACCTTTCCCGCAGTGCGCACCTTCGGGGTCCTCACGGACCCGGCAATGCCCGCGATCCAGATAGCGTGGCCGGCGCTCGAAACCGCCGCAAAGAACCTGAAGATCTCGCTCGAACGCTTCAACGCGAGTACGCCAGAGGAAGTCGACCGCGTGCTGGCAGACCTGGCCAAAAAACGCCCAAGCGCCTTGCTTGTCGTCACGATGCCGCTGTTCTACGCGCATCGCAAAAGAATGATTGAGTCGCTCTCGAGCGCGCGGATTCCGCAAGTCTGGTCGACCGTGGACGCCACTGACCTGGGCGCTCTCATGAGCCAGGCACCGACCGCAGCCGACATGTGGCGCAATTCTGCAAATTTCGTCCACCGCATCCTGCAAGGCGCCAAGCCCGGCGACCTGCCGTTCGAGCAGGCCGCGAAATTCGAGTTCAGCATCAACCTCAAGGTCGCCAAGGCGCTTGGGATCAGGATCCCGCAGTCCGTGCTGCTGCGCGCCGACCGGGTGGTCGAATGAAAATGCCGCCGGCTTGCGTGGCATCGCAGCGGCGCGGATAATGTGACCATGGACATGACCATAGTCGCATAGGAACTCCCGATGAAAACCATGAAAGCCTCGGACTTCAAGGCCCGCTGCCTGGCGGTGATGGACGAGGTGGCCGAGCACCACGAGCCGGTGCTGATCACCAAGAACGGCAAGCCGGTGGCCGAGTTGCGCGCGCACACCGGGCGGCGCGCCAAATCGCCGATCGGCCTGCACCGGGGCCAGGTGCGCATCAAAGGCGACATCCTCGCGCCGCTGGGCGCGAAGTGGGAAGCGCTCGATTGATCCTGCTCGACACCCATGCGCTGGTGTGGATGGACGCCGACGACGGCAAGCTCGGCCGCGCGGCGCGGCGCGCGATCGATGCCCAGTGGGAGGCTCAGCAGGTGGGCGTGAGCGCGGTGAGCTTCTGGGAATGCGCAATGCTCTGTGCAAAAGGGCGGCTGGAACTGCCGCATGCCACGCGTAACTGGCGCGCCGATCTGCTCGCCGCGGGCCTGATCGAGTTTCCGGTCGACGGCGAGATTGCAGTGCTAGCCGCGGAGCTTGATGCGCTGCACGGCGACCCGGCCGACCGTTTCATCGCAGCGACGGCGATCGTGCGCGGGGCGACGCTGCTCACTGCCGACGAGAGGCTGCTCGCCTGGAAGCATCGGGTAAAGCGCCAGGACGCGCGGAAGTAGCTTGCGCGCCGACCGGGTGATCGAATGAACCGGAGCGAACTTGACTAAGTCAAAATTCACAGCATCGAATTGGAGATCCGGTCGCATGCCAATCAACGTCCATGATGCAAAAACGCACTTTTCCAAGCTGCTGGAGCAGGCGCACGCAGGCCAGGAAATCATCCTGGCCAAGGCAGGCAAGCCCTATGCACGCATGATGCCGCTCGCCCCCGCAGCACAGAAACGCCAGCGCGGGCGCGTGAAAGACATCAACGACGACGCCTTCTTCGAATCGCTGCCCGATGCGGAGCTGAAAGCCTGGGAAGGCCGTTGAAGCTTCTGCTCGATAGATCGCGACCCGTTCGACCGCATGCTCGCCGCGCAATCCATCGTCGAAGGCGCGACACTCGTCACCGACGATGCCGCGATGAAATCGTTCAGGGTAAGGCGTTTGTGGTAGCGGCTGAATCAGGATCCCGCAGTCCGTGCTCCTGCGCGCCGACCGGGTGATCGAATAGCAGCCCGGTTCAGACCTTGACGATTCCCAGGTCGAGCAGGCACCGCGCAGTATCCACAATGCTCTGCTCGATGGGCCGCGTGGTCCAGCCAAGCACGGCCTTGGCGTGCGACC
>Ga0214919_10009501_pt1 | contig 12522 bp, 10 predicted proteins | sample LL1503_MetaG_FD_177994 | JGI IMG/M metagenome (GOLD analysis project Ga0214919, IMG submission 177994) | Freshwater microbial communities from Lake Lanier, Atlanta, Georgia, United States - LL-1503 | ecosystem: Environmental > Aquatic > Freshwater > Lake | place: USA: Georgia | collected...
AATATTTCTACCGTCAGAATTTAGTGTGATGCCATTTCCATTATTGGTAGCGATCACACCATGTTGCCCAGTACGCTCATTAATTGCGGCCACAATCTTGTCTCGGCGGTCTGTTGCCTCTTCGCCGTTGACCAAATTAACTCGACACTGAACACCGTTGATGAATAACGATTGAATGCCCGTATCTGGACCGTATCGATCGGTCTGGATACCCTTGATTACTGCTGGATTAGCTACAGCTCTTACACCTGTTACAGCAGAACTATCGTTGATCGCATTTGTGAGAGCAATTGCACTTGCTGCTCTACTACTGCTATCTGCAATTGGACTTGAAAATAAATCATCAGCAGTTGTTGTTGGACGAATAGTAAAACCATTAATCTTTAAATCATTGGCGCCCAAAACTTTGTAATCAGGTGTTTTATTAGGTGTCACCACTTGATTATCGATACTTCCTGTAGCTGTCGATGTTTTATCAGTTGTTAATGTAAATGGAATTCCAGGATTCATTGCAGTTAACAATAACTCACCGTTGGCCATACCTGCAGACACTTTTACACCCGTGTAAGGAGCTGATATGTCATTAATTTGGTCAATTAAATCCTGTCGAATTTCTTGAGGTGAAGCGTTATTAGGCAATGCTGACTGAAATGCATGGCCATTAATCGTTAATGTGTATTGGTCCGCCGTTGTGTCGATCGGCCCAGTAATTGTGACCTTGTTCACTTGAGGATCAGCATATACAACAGGTGGTCGAGCTACCGTGTTGTATACAGATTGATTCTTTGAAAAGTTGCCTGACATCAATCCAACGCGCGAAATATCTCCATTAGGTGTGCTTGTAAGAACCACTGGAGCTGGAATCTTTGATTCCAATGAAATGGTTGAGCTTTGAACACCTTCTCTCATACCAATACGATCGCCAAAAATACTCGAGTTGACGTTGGTCTCAAACTGAACTTCAATGTTTCGGCCGTCTGCAGCTACAAGAGTAATACCCTTTTCTACAGAACCAGAATCAATTGCCTTCACACCCGTTTTTGAAGTAATCATGTTAATGGCACGAACAACATTATTTCTAGTCTCTTGTGGATTATTAATAGTTGTTGTGATGTTTGCTGATGCAAAACCATTGATAAATACAACACCTGTAACCGCTGAAGTTCCACTTTGTGACTTACCAGTAAAGACGTTTTCGTTGACCTTAGCGTATACACCTGTACCTGGCACCTTGGCACCAAATTTTGATGTGACAGAGGGCGCACCCAAGATATTAGATGTACCAGAATCAACTTTTATTAAGTTAACATTCCCCTCAGTAATTGGATAATCAATATTAACAGTTGTACCACCACTAGCATATGTAATTACACGCTTAGATGATGCTCCAAATTCAAAGCTGGTCTGCAAGCTACTTGCAATTTTGGCTGCAACCTTTGTTGCCGTATCTTCATAACGCGTAATTAATACGGGTACACCACCAACTGTTATCGTTGTATCCGCAACAGGGTTTCCAGAAAAAGTAATTGATTGCGATTCGCCTCTGGATGCTGCTGAATCCGAAGCAACACGGTTGATAGCTGCAGCTTTAGAGATAGCGCTACCTGATGCATTGTTTGGAGGTGAGACCAAGTCATCCACTGCATAAGAACCGCCAACGTTGGTTCCATTAATCAACAAATCACCGGATTGCATTGCAGGTATTGCACCAGAAACACGAGTCTCCATGGAGAAATCACGATTGTTTAGAATAACAGGGACGGGATCTGGATCAGCCGTTTTCTTGAGATTCAAGACTAAGTTGTCTGAAAAAATCAATCCGTTAGATCCAATTAATTTATCAAATGAAACCGTTCCATTTGCCTCATCTAATACTGCATCCAAATTGATGGTCTGATTGTCATCAGTAACAAATTTTGCTGCAATACTGGCTCTAGCAGCAGCATCGTGAGTTGTACTAATAGTTAGTACGCCACTCTTCAGATACTTACCATTTCCAGTAAAGGCTTCTGTACTAATTGTTATTGCATCTCTCCTAGGAATATTGTCTGTTGCCACAAGTCCTGTACCGCCATCATCAAAACTGATTGTTGGAAAGGCAGCGTTGGGATTTGTTTTTTCAACGAGTATTCGCCCGGCTGAAGGAATTGATACGGTTATACCGTCTGCAATGAAAGGAGCCTTCAGAAGCAATGCAGTACGTACTTTGGTAGCTATTGCTGTAGCAGTGTCACCTGCTGCCAAATCAACCGAAACACCACCAACGTTAATTTTAGGTGTTCCAACAATTGCAACACCCGCAGGAAGTGAAAACTGTATCTCTTGTACTTGTTTTAATAAAACACCTGTACTGGTCGTATCAGTCATGCTGATATCAGGGTAATCACCATCTGATATTGTTGATTTAACTGTAATTTTATTTGTGGTTGTTGTACTTGGATCTGTTAATGTTCTACCAGAACCTGCAGAATATTTATCTGTAGCAATTAGTGCTTGATAGACCTTGTAGGCCACGTCATTAGCTGTATCTGTATGGTTAACTGCGACGTTGATACCATCAACAACGATTGTTCCATCACCACTTGCCGCTCCAAATTGAATTGTTTGAAGTTTTCCTGCATCAGTACCAGAAATTGAGCGCGTTGTTTTTGGATCAATAAAAACACCGCCATATAAATTTTGCGACGTCGTTTTAAAGACAGGCATCTCACCAACCTGCTCACCCGCCATACCATTGAGTAACGAAAATCCGTTCCACTCTGTGTTATCAGAGATTTGCACAATTTGTTGCTTGAGTTGTTGAAACTCTAAGTCCAAATAACTGCGCTGTGCGTTGTCGTTTGTATCGTTGACTGCCTGAACAGCTAGTTCACGCATGCGTTGCATCATGTCCGTGATCTCGTTGGTCGCGCCTTCAGCGGTTTGTATTAAGGAGATGGCGTCTCCTGCATTTCTCACGGCCATGTTTAAGCCACGTATTTGCTGCGTCATGCGTGTAGAAATTGCCATACCTGCGGCGTCGTCGCGAGCTGAGTTAATTCTCTTGCCCGTTGACAATTGCTGCATCGCGATCGACGATTTTCGTTCAGTGCCATTTAATGCCACTTGCGAAAACAACGCCTTCATATTGGTATTGATGATAGCCATTTACTTCTCCAGACCTACATGGTCAAAATTGAATTTAATCTTGTTATGCAAACAGTGTGCCAATTCATTTGTTTTCTTTAAAAAGCTTTTAAGTACTTGAAATAATTGATGATTGCCACCCTTTTTGAGAGGTGTGGCAACTTGTGGTTGCCACGTGGCAAGTGTTTGCCTTGTTAACATTGGATTACTTTTTTCTATTAAAAATTACTGAAAAGATTCGCTAAGTACCATCACATCTGAAAACTCATCCAGAGAAAGTTTCTCTGAAACAAGTTCCAGTTGATCAGGATAAAGAGCCAATCCCTCACGCACAACTTCGAGTGCACGTGCAGGATTGAGATTGCATCTCAAAGCACGAACCAACATCACAAACGTAAAGGGTTGTGTTTGATCACCCTGAATCGCTTTTAAGTCTTCCAACATTTCCACAGCTTGTGGCCAGTCGTTGCGCAAAATTGCCAACAAACCATTCATTGCCAACATGTCTTCGCTTTTAGGAAATAAACTCAAACCTGCATCACCTAATGCATAAGCCAATTCGTTTTGCTCATTAGCAATCAAGTTTTGAATAGCTTCGCGAATTTCAGTCGGTGTGAAACGTTTGATCACATCGCTGGCACGGAAACCTTCGATATTGTTTTGATTCATTAATTCTTGAACGAGGGACATGGTGACTCCTTGAAATTTAAAATGAGTTAATAAAGCTTTGCCGCTTCATTGACAGTGAGAATACTTATGCAATAGTTATGCCAATCATAAAATCTATTGAAATCAATAGGTTGCGTCATTATTAGACTGGCTCGAACTTGGGGTTGATATGAAGTTTGATGAGTTCGCGAATACGCTCGACACTCAAAAAATCTTCATTACTACCTGACTCGTAAGCAAAGCCTTGCCGCACTTCTTTGGCATGCGTTTTGTCTAAATAAGCCATTTTTTGTTGCTTTGAGCTCGTGCCCAAAATAGCGTAATAACCGCCTAAATCGAGTGTGTTGGGGCTATCGCTTTGCGTAATCATCTCTTCGTGCAGTTTTTCACCGACACGAATGCCAACCACTTCATGTTTGCAACTCGGTGCAATGGCTTGGGCAACATCCTGAATTCGATAGGATGGAATTTTTGGAACTAATATTTCGCCACCCATGCCGTGCTCAAGCGCCCAGAAAACCATTTCTACGCCCTCATCCAAAGAAATATTGAAACGCGTCATCTCTGGATCCGTGATGGGCAAGACACCTGTTTTGGCTTTTTCTAAAAAAAAAGGAATCACAGATCCGCGTGAGCCCATGACATTGCCGTATCGAACAACAGAGAAGCGAAGATCCCTGTTGCCTTTGAAATTATTGGCGGCAATGAATAATTTATCACTACATAATTTGGTTGCGCCGTATAAATTAATGGGTGCGGCTGCTTTGTCGGTTGATAATGCAACGACACGACGCACATTCGCATCTAAACACGCTTCAATTAAATTTTGCGCGCCCATGATATTGGTCTGAATAAACTCAAAGGGGTTGTACTCTGCTGCTGGAACTTGCTTAAGCGCAGCCGCATGAACAACAGTGTCAATCCCTTCAAGCGCGCGCTTTAAACGATTTTGATCACGTACATCACCAATAAAGAAACGCAAAGCGGGATATTGTTCTTGCGGAAACGCTTGTTGCATTTCAAATTGTTTGAGTTCGTCTCGGCTGTAAACCACCAAACGTTTGATTTTTGGACAGTGCTCTAAAACCGTTTTGACAAAGGCTTTTCCAAACGAACCTGTACCCCCAGTGATGAGGATTGACTGATCGCAAATATCAACAGATTTTTTCATACAACAACCGCCGAATAGTCGACGCAATAAGTGAAAGATCAACCTTTAAAGCATTAATCATGCCTTATATAAAAGAGTACTTTTATATTGATTAAAATAAATATATAATTTTTAATGACTATATAATTAATATATGGTCTATTTATTGCTTTTAATAGAAAAGCCGTTAATTCGACAGCCCCTCACAATTGCATCCAATGACCGTAAACACCGCAAACAACATGCCAAAGGCCATCCCTTATGGCAAACAAAGCATCACAGAAGCCGACATCCAATCGGTGGTTGATGTGTTGCGCTCTGATTTTTTGACCCAGGGCCCAATGGTGCCAAGGTTTGAAACAGCGGTGGCAAATTATTGCCAAGCCCAATTTGCCGTTGCCGTTAACAGCGCAACGTCTGCTCTTCACATCGCCTGCCTCGCTCTTGATTTAGGACCCGGTGACTGGCTGTGGACCAGCCCCATCACTTTTGTCGCATCGGCAAATTGTGGCCGTTACTGTGGTGCGCAAGTTGACTTTGTGGATATTGATTCGAAGACATACAACATGTGTCCAAGCAAACTTGAAATCAAACTACAAGCAGCAAAAAAAGAAGGGAAGCTACCAAAAGTGGTCGTACCTGTCCATTTTGCAGGGCAGAGTTGTGACATGGTGGCAATTCAAAACTTATCTATGCAATACGGATTCAAAATTATCGAAGATGCATCTCACGCAATTGGAGCTCAATACTTAAACCAAACAGTTGGCAATTGTAGATACAGTGACATCACAGTATTTAGTTTTCATCCAGTCAAAATAATTACAACTGCAGAAGGTGGTATGGCAGTTACAAATGATGCTCAACTCAGCAACCGCATGAAAAAGTTGCGCAGCCACGGAATAACAAGCGATATATTTGAAATGGCCACTTGTCCTGTAGACGAAATATGGAATTATAAACAAAAAGATTTGGGCTATAACTATCGAATGACAGAAATGCAGGCTGCTTTAGGTATAAGTCAGATGAACAGACTTGATTCGTTTATAGAAAAACGCAGACTTCTTGCAAGTATTTATGATGAAAAGTTAAAAGAACTTGGATTAATCATACCGTTTCAATCCAATGATGGCGCATCTGCATACCACTTATACCCTATATTAATAAATATACAGGAAGCAAATGTACAACAAAAAGAATTATACAAATGGATGCATGAAAAAAATATTCAAGTAAACCTGCATTACATACCTGTCTATTTGCAACCCTATTATCAAAAAACAGGATTTATAAAAGGCTATTGCCCAATTGCAGAAACATATTTCAAAAATTGCATGAGTATTCCACTATTTTCAAGCATGACAACCAATGAACAAAATTCAGTATGCGAAGCACTAAAAGATGGGATTCAAATGCTAAGTAAGAACAAAAATTTAAACTTAACTAAAAATGGAGAAAAATATGCTGGAGTTAAATAATTTAGATTTAGCGGTCAAATTACTAAAAAAACAAAACGAGATGTACCAACCCACCTCTTTTTGGGCCGAGGCAAGTCATCAGATAAACAAAGAAATTATTGAGGTAGGAGTTGAGCAATTCCGTCGAACACCTACAGCACTGAGTTTTTTTGTGCCAGGATATGGACCACCAACCAGTGGATTAAGCGAGAACCAAGTTGATTCATTATTGCAAAATTGGGAAACTGCATATCCAAAAGATAAAAAATCAAAACAAACTTTGAAGCACTTTCTAACAGGTAAGCAATCTGCGTTATCGGATTACCGAGTGTTCCTAGCTAGTTATCAAAAAAACAAACTGCCTGCATTACATAACTTTAGCGAAAGTACATATGGGCAACCCGTAGAGCAATTTGAATGGGACGGTAAAAGATACAGTCGCTCGGCACTCAACTATCTTCTAGGAATGAGTTTCTTAAAACAACATTTAGATCATGAAATTCCAAAAACCATATTAGAAATTGGTGGCGGTTTTGGAACATTGGGTGAAATATGGTCACAAGCTGGGATTGAAAATTGGAAGTACATCGATATTGACATTCCACCCACACAATTTGTAGCCGATTATTATCTCAAATCTATTTTGGGTTCTGAAAATGTAACCAGCTTTGAAGAAGTAAAAGATCACGAAACAATTGATATCAAGAAATTGAAGCCTGCTTCTGTTTTATGTTCCTGGCAAATTGAGCATCTAGTAGGTGAGGTTGATTTATTTGTAAACTTTATTTCATTTCAAGAAATGGAACCACATGTTGTAAAAAACTATTTAACACATGTTGAACGATTAAATACAAAATGGATTTTATTACGTAATATGCGCGAGGGCAAACAAATTCAAAAAGATGGACATGTAGGCGTTCGTACGCCAATTCGTTCAGATGATTATGTTTCAATGCTACCCAACTACGATTTTGTTGAAAGTAATGTTCACCCCTACGGATTTGAGACAGTAGATGGATTTCATTCCGAACTTCAACTTTTTAAAAGAAAATAAAAAAGTTATGAGACTCGCAATCATCCCAGCTAGAGGAGGTAGCAAAAGAATACCTCGGAAAAATATATTGCCATTTGGCGGTAAGCCAATGATAGGTTGGTCTATTGAAGCCGCCTATAAAAGCAAGTGCTTTGATCGTATTATTGTTAGTACAGATGATGCTGAAATTTCTATGATTGCAAAAAAATATGGCGCTGAAGTTCCATTTATTCGACCACCAGAGTTATCTGATGATCACGTAGGTACAATTCCAGTCATTAAACATGCTATCGAATGGATTAACAATAATTCGATTGTAGTAAGTGAAGCATGTTGCATTTATGCGACAGCACCATTCCTTCAACCTGGAGACATAAAAAATGGACTCGATCAATTAATTGCGGGTAATGCAGACTACGCATTTTCGGTTACAAATTATCCATTTCCAATTCAACGCGCATTGAGAATTTTACCCAATAATCATGTGGAAATGTTTAATCCAGAACAATTTAATACAAGGTCTCAAGATTTAGAAGTGGCTTGGCACGATGCTGGTCAGTTTTACTGGGGCAAGTCTAATTCATGGCTTTGTGAAAAAAAAGTATTTAGTTCATATTCGTTACCACTAATACTGCCAAGATCAAGAGTTCAAGATATAGATACTCATGAAGATTGGATTCATGCTGAATTATTATTTAATTCACATATTTTAAGAAATAATTTAAATTCAAATTATGAATAGAAATATTAATTCACATATTGTTTTACTGACTGAAGGTGGTATCGATGTAGGCATGGGACACGTCATTAGGTGCTCAAGATTGCTGCAATTATTGAAAAGACCTTTTGAACTTTCAGTTGTGAGTTGTGGTGCATCGCTCATTAAATATTTTCCAAAGGCAACGCACAAATCTGTTGATAGCTGGTTGCATATTAATTGGTCTCACTTTAATTTTGAAAAAGTAGATTTTATTTTATGCGATATACCAATTTACAAAGAATGTAATTGGTTTCAATTTCGTTACAAAGACGCAATTGTTATTGCCATTGATGATCACGGCGGAATGGTTCCAGCAGACATTATTTTTAATGGGACAGTAATGCCAGAATATCATGTGTATGAAAATGTGGAGATGAAAAGAACTTTTTATATTGGTTCAAAATATTCATTAGTTCACCCTATTTTTTCCTCAACTCCTTGGACAGGTTTGTTTTCTGGTATTTTAACTATTCTAATTGGTAGCGGTGATGATGCGCGTAATTGGATACTAAACATAATAAGTCATCGCACTGAACGATTCGCTGCAGCTAAAGTAAATTTAATTATTGGCAATGCATTTACAGGCTTTACTGAATTAGAGAGTTTATGTAAATTAAGCGATGTATCTCTTTTTAGGAATCTAGAAGCTTATGAAGTTGCACATTTATTTTCAACTTCAGAAGTTGCTCTGGTTACAGCTGGCACAGGTCTTTACGAAGCCGTGGCTACTGGTGTGCCTGTAGTAGCATTTCCTCAAATTATGGATTTATGCCCGCAGGCTACCTGGTTTTCAGAACGTGGAGCTTGTCACAATCTAACAATAAATCAACCAAGTCCTAATTCTGCAATTTTGGCTGTCAATACGTTAATAAACAGCCCAGAAGATTTATTATTTATGAGTACCTGTCAAAATTCATGCTTTGATGGACAAGGGATGATTCGTGTAGCTTCGATATTAGATCAATTATTAGGAGACTTAAATTGATCTTGTCTGGACATCAACCGGTTTATTTACCCGGCATTATATTTTTTAATAAATTAGCTCTTTCTGATTTATTTATGTACGTTGGCCATGTCCAATTTAGTCCCAAAAGTTGGCAGCAAAGGAATCGGATTGCTCTCAATGGCAAAGAACATTTACTCTCCGTTCCCGTCATTAAGGCCGATAGATTTGGCCAGTGTATAGATGAGGTTCAATTAAGTGAAGAGCCTTGGCGTCGTAAGCACTTAGGCTCGATACGTCAAGCGTATGTGAAGCGACCATTCTTCAATCAATATTACCCGGAGTTAGATGATGCCATCAATCGCAAATATGACTCATTGGGTCACCTTAATAGATCACTGATATCACTAATTTGCAAATGGATCAATATTAAAACACCTACAGTTGAGAGTTATTTATTCCCTCAAATATCCGGAGCAAAAACTCAAATGCTTATTGAGATGTGTCAATCTGTAGGTGCGGATCACTATTTATCTAATGAGGGTGCGAGAGATTATGTTAACGAATCCCAATTAGCTTCTCATAAAATTACTCATTGTTGGCAGAACTTTACTCACCCTGTTTATTATCAAGGCAGTAATTTCCTAGCCAATATGTCTACATTAGATATAATTTTTAACCTTGGACCTGAATCTAAAACTGTGATTTGTTCTTCAGGAACTATTGATTTATGCAAAAGGAGCAATTTACCATGAATATACTATCCCAATTAGAAGGGTTAAAGTTTCCCGATGAGATGGTAACCAGATTTTTTTTCAAAAATGGTTTTCATAATAAAACTGGACGCGTTCTTGAATTAGGATGTGGCAATGCAAATAATTTATCACTTTTTGCTGCTTATGGCTGGGAATGCATAGGCTTGGACATGGCTACTCACCTCATTACTCAAGGCAAACGAAACTTTGAATTACAGGGTTACCCACCGGCTAGATTAGAAGTTAAAGACATGAACGATCCTTTGCCTGACTTTGGTACCATAGATGTTTTACTTATGCCCGGCAGTATTTACTATATACATTTCTTAAGAGCTCGCGAAGTAATTCAGCAATTTGGTCCATCAATCCGAGCTGGCGGATATGTTTTTTGTAGATTCAGAACTCCTGAAGACTATAGATTTGGAAAAGGCACTAACCTTGGCTGCAATAGTTTTAGATTAAATTTAAAAGAGACTTCTGAATACAACTGTATTAATGCATTCTACGATGTGCAATCCATGTTGAATCTATTAGAACCTTGTTCAATTGATTTAAATAAAATTTCAGTGATGAAACTATTTTTTGATAATCTTGGACTTGAAGGAAAAATGATTGATAACAAAGAAATGGTGCTTTGGGGTCAAACTAATATTTAATTTTCAAATAATATTATTAACTCAAAAAAGTATATATGTTTTCTATGCAATTATCTGATTTTAAAATAAATGATCATTTTATTGGAACAAACTTTTTGCCCTATGTAATTGCGGAAATGTCAGCCAATCATAATGGCAATATTGATACTGCTATGCGAATCATAGAAGAAGCTAAATCAGCTGGCGCTCATGCTGTTAAGCTTCAGACATACAAACCCGACACAATTACGCTCAAATGTAATACTGATGAATTTTGCATAAAAGGTGGTCTCTGGGACGGTCGAACTCTTTATGACCTTTATGAAGAGGCACATATGCCCTGGGAATGGCACAAACCATTGTTTGATCATGCAAAAAAAGTGGGAATTACTATTTTTAGTTCACCCTTTGATACTACAGCTGTTGACCTATTAGAAAGTTTAAATGCCCCTGCATATAAAATTGCTTCATTCGAGGCTATTGACTTACCACTAATCCGATATGTAGCAAAAACTGGTAAGCCGATGATTATTTCTACCGGTATGGCTAGCGAAGTTGAAATACAAGAGGCTATTGACACTGCAAAATCTTCGGGGTGTAGGCAATTAGCCATATTGCATTGTGTTAGTGGATATCCAGCTCCTGCATCAGACTATAACCTTCGAACTATTCAAGATATGCGAGAACGATTTGGAGTTGTTACAGGTTTATCTGATCACACTCTAGACAATACTACTGCAATTACTAGTATTGCAATGGGAGCATCGATTATTGAAAAACATTTCACATTAGATCGTCGTGGTGGTGGGCCCGATGATTCCTTTTCATTAGAGCCTGCTGATTTGAAAGCCCTTTGTTTTGGCGTAAAAACAGCTTGGGAAGCTTTAGGAGATGTCAGCTATGAAAGACAGGCCAGTGAATTGGGTAATGTTAAATTTCGTAGATCTTTATATTTTGTAAAAAATGCTATAGCGGGAGAAATCATTACAGATAAACATATTCGAAGTGTGCGTCCTGGTTTTGGTTTGCCTCCTAAATTTTATGATCTTGTACTTGGAAAACGCCTTTTAAAATCCGTAGCGTATGGAACACCAGTAAGTTGGGATTTATTAGATTAATTAATTTTTAGCTATATTAATCTATATTCAACGATTATTATTTGCTATTTACATTTACTCATTTTGATAAACGGCAATTTATTGCCGCTTTTTTTCTTTTTTTTTGATATTTATATTATTCACTAAAGCAATAGCTATCTATTCCGATTCCTGCATTGCGTGAAGGAACCTCCTTCTATTTAACAACACACTTTAAAGGAAACACCATGTCGTCTGTTGTAAACACCAATGTGAAGTCTTTTGTAGCTCAAGACTCACTCATGAAAGTTGGCCGTGATTTATCAACGGCTATGGAGCGCTTGTCTACTGGCAAGCGTATCAACTCCGCCAAGGATGATGCAGCTGGTTTAGGTATCAGCAACCGCATGACCTCACAAGTCCGTGGCCTTAACATGGCCATCAAAAACGCCAACGACGGCATTTCTTTAATGCAAACCGCTGAGGGTGCATTAGATGAAGTCACTAACTCTTTGCAACGTATGCGTGAACTCGCTGTTCAAGCAGCCAACGGAACCAACAACTCTTTGGATCGCGCTGCACTTGACGCTGAGGTTCAGCAGTTAAAGTCTGAGATTGACCGTACTGCCAAGACCACACAATTTAACAGCATAAACTTACTCGATGGCACTTTCCAAAACAAGAAATTGCAAATCGGTGACAAAGCTAACCAAACATTAAACATAGGCATTCAAGGCGCTAAAGTTTCTGACCTAGGCATGGGTACAGCAGCAGCGGGCGGCAATGTATTTATTGGTGGTCGCTTGGGATTTACTGATACTGCTAGTACGATCTCAGCCCTTTTTGCTAGTGCCGGAAGCTTAAACCTCGTGATTAACGGGACCGTTATCTCTAAGATTAAGTCTGACACAAGTGGTGCAG
>Ga0214919_10009502_pt1 | contig 12520 bp, 15 predicted proteins | sample LL1503_MetaG_FD_177994 | JGI IMG/M metagenome (GOLD analysis project Ga0214919, IMG submission 177994) | Freshwater microbial communities from Lake Lanier, Atlanta, Georgia, United States - LL-1503 | ecosystem: Environmental > Aquatic > Freshwater > Lake | place: USA: Georgia | collected...
AAATGTAGCAGTACCTATTGTTCTTGGTGGAATAATTGGAGCAATCACAGCAGGAATTGCTATTGCCGCCGATAAGGGTCATTATAATCCTTTCGTTCCTACTTCAAATGACGGTACTGGGGGCGGGGGCGGTGGTGGCGGTGGTGGTATTTATGGTACATGCCCATCGGGAAAGCAAGAGACTGCATCAGGGGAGAAATGCGTAACATGTCCTTCGTCATGTACAGTGATTGGAGAAAAATGTGTATGCGATGACCCAGCGATTCAGCCGCCTCCACCCAATACTCCGACAAATAAACCTGGTCTACTAGCAGGACACTCTCAGCCCGTCCAAGGTGGAGGAGATGAGAACACCTTTGTTGCTGAATTGTATAAAAATGGTCAGTTAGTAACTTCTACTCTTGCTGACTAGCCTGCCTCAAAATCTTGTAATAACCTCCGACATTTGTCCCAGTATGTGAGTGAACAACGCCAGTTGATGAAATTGCAACAATCGTTGGAACAAACTTCACTCCAAACTTCTGCGTCAATCCTTCTGGGTCAGCCTTAATATTCACATGTTTCCATTGAAGACTTGAGAATTCCTCTTTCAAGTCTTCAAATACAGGTTTCAATTCCTTACAAGGAGGACATATCGGAGAAGAAAAGATATATGCACTCATTCCTCTTTTATTATTGTTATGCCTTCTTTAATTAAACCTGTAGTCAACCGAACAAAGCGTGTATTGCTTATCTTCTGTATTTCTGCAGAATATCCGTTTTTAGTTACCGTCTTCTGAAATGCCCCAAACAATCCAACTTTTAGTGCTTGGGCATCAAGCAAATCTAAATGGGTCTTACACCACTCTATTATATCCTTCTCCTCCACTGGTGGTCCCATCAATGATAACCCCAAATCTGGAAATATTCCTTCCGTTCGCTTAATTACCTTTGGCGGTTGTTCTGGCATCAATACAGCAACCGCCATCTTGTCTACAATATCATTATTCAGGCTGTTCTCATCCTTCTTGTCAGTATGAGCCTTCACATAAGTTATCGTGTAATCCTTAAACTTCGTTAATCGAGTTGCTAAGTGTTCTATCAAATCACGGTGTTTGACATCACTGCCCTCAGCCGTCTTCCATTTGTTTCGTAACCAACCTGGCAACCATGTAGTCAAACAATTTTTGGAATACATGGAATCTGTATAGACATGAATAGATGTCTCTGCAGGACTCCCACACTTGTCAAATATTACATCTACAGAGTCGTGGATTGCCTTTAGTTCGGCTCTCTGATTTGTTTGCATCTCTGAAGCAGGCATCTTTGTTGCAAAAGACCATTCCTTGTTATCGGGAAAATAGCCAGCATATGCTGCATCTGCATTTGCTTTACCATTTGCTCGACATGCTCCATCTGTGAATACGCGAATCATTGTATATATGCTTCTTATATTCTAAAAACTATTTACGTTTTCTATTTTTATATCAGAGTTTGAATAGTCTGGCATTTTTTTCACAATACATCTGCTTATAATAGCCGACTGTAATGCACTTGGGTCTTCTACATGAAACCATACTCTGTTCTTGAATGAACGTTGTTCCAATTGACGACGCAACATTTGCTGACATGCAAAAGTCAAAAATTCAGAATGCCAAATTATTAGTATTCTTAGACGAGTTGATTGCTTTGTAGGAACGCTCGAAATCCACATATCAAACCAAGGAGCAAACGTTTCAACAGAATACATTAATGCAGCATTAACTTCGTGAAATTCACAAGTATCGGAATGGTCTTGTTTATACCCTTCCCATGCTTGTATTGTCTCTTTGTCATTCAAAGGTTCAAATAAAACATAGTGGGGTGGAGGATACTCCATTAAGTTATTCCTTGGTTTCCTCTGTAGACCCCATCACGCGCTTAATCGGAATTCCTGCATCCACAACATACAAACTATTCTCAGTCATCACAATGTAACAAGTATCGCACTTAAAAACAGTCTGGATTGTTGACGTATATTCTTCATTCGATTTTACAAGATATTTAGTTGTGCCTTGGACACCAATACAGCATTTCTTCTCCAGACTATCGCGATAGTAATCAAAATATAGAGGTTTGTCCTCATCAATGCTTACCTGAGCCGCCCGAAGCAATACAGTGGCAGATGGTACAGACATTTATTGACTCACAACCTTTGTTTTAACAAACCTTAACGCATTTTACAGCATCTTCAAGCTTGAATCGGGAACGCAGATTCAAACTTGGCAGTTCAGGACGAGGCCTGTCCAAGATACCCTCTACATTGCTCAAAATCAATCCACGCAATTCTACTGCCGTCGCCTTCAGCAACTTAGCAATCTCGTAAATGAAATCAGCAAACTGTGTCACATTCTCTTCGCTTTGCTCACTCTTTGCTTGAACCAATGTATCTTTCAAATCCATAAGAACCTTCTGCATCGACTCTTGTAGTGCTTGGCCCGACACAAGTTCACGGCTATATAGGTGAGTCAGAAATCGAGCATATCCGCGACGAACATCCTTCTGCTTCGCCCACTCAACAACCTTGTCGTCAAATTCTGGTTCGTCAATTTTGGGAAACGTTAGAGTATCCTTCATGTCATACAACGTTCCAAACATCTGAACATGAATCGCCAAATCTTCTGATACTTCGGGAATCTTAGCATTCAATATCATCGCCAAATCAGCCATCACTCGAGCATATGCAGAACCACGAATCGCCTTATCAAACAATAAAGCTGTCACACGCAGACGAAACTCCTGATCGCGTCCTACCAAAATAGCAATTGCCTCCTGAGATAGTTTATCCATATTTTGGTCAGCAATCTTATTGAAGATGCCAAACATCTCATCGTATTGGGTATCAGTCGTTTCGCGAACCTTGCGAACAATATCTGCAATAATACTTGACCGCCAATTCGCCTTGTCCAGCGGAGTATACTCTCGCTTGGCACGCATTGGCCTCGCTGGCCGATATTGTGCAGGAATAACGCGAAGTTGACCAATCCTTGCCTTCATTGCATCAGGTAAACATAACTTCGCCTCAAACCGCAAAGAATAGATTAGGGCACTGGTAACCATTGTTTTCTTATTATGTCCCAATATGAAAACGAATTCGTTTTGAACCTACACATTATAACCTAACACAATACATAACCATGGATTCCACAATATTCAAGAACACTTGGATTTTGTGGTATCATGATCCCGATAACAAGGATTATTCCTTGGCAAGCTATATCATGCTTGCAGATATATCCAACCCCCAACAATTCTGGACAATCGTCGATTCTGTTCCCAAAGAAGCATGGGAGTGTGGTATGTTCTTCTTCATGCGCAAAGGATATCGCCCGCTCTGGGAATGCGAAGAAAACAAAAATGGTGGTGCCTGGTCCAAAAAAATTGATGCCTCACAAGCACAAACCAGCTTCATCGACCTAATGGTTCATTGTTGTTCCAATGAACTTCTAGTTAAAAACCAAGATTCACTTATTGGCATTTCCATCTCCCCCAAAGGCCAGTTTCACATCATCAAAATCTGGAACGCTTCCACTAAGGTATCCGAGAAATCTAACCTAAATCCCAATCTCACTTACTATAAGGTAACTGATGATGTCACGTATACTTCCCATACAGCAAGACCTAAGTAAGGATAAATGATTCTAACGATAAATTTAGACAAAAAACATATCCAAGAATCGTTAGAACTATTTTTGACTAAGTTATTATATTATATTTATAGTTGGTTATCAAATGATGGAGAAGTTATTGGGTATATAATCGGTGTGTTTCACGTGCTAATTGCTACATCAATCCCTATAATTATCTTTATCTCTCACATGATTTACCCTAATTTTTGGCTTAAATTATTTAACTTCGTTTGCTTGTTCATCATTTTTATACAACACATCGTATTCAATGTTTGTCTTCTAATACCGATGGAAGAAAGACTTACCAAGCAACAGACAATTTTTTACCCGTTGCTTGAAAAAATGCTAGAACCAATCGGTATCAGTATAAATCAGTTTATTACATATTTGGTAATTTCGGAAGGAACGGCTGTTATTTGCTTTGGTCTTGAATTGCTTTCACACGTTTCCAGATTTGTTTACACGTATTACGGGATAGATATCTAAGCAGTGCAAGGCATCAAACAAAGTTTGATTTCACCAAGATTTGCTACCACATAACGAATCATCAGAAACCAACCATTCTTCATATGAACCTCCAAGTTATTGCACAGATTGGTACACTTCGTAAACAATACCAAATGAGGCAAAGAAAACTGGCCACTCACAATCTCATCAGAAGTTTTTTTATGGATATTAAAATCAGCCTCTCCATCACCCATCACAGTTGTCCGTGAAGCAAAATGCCCCTTGCAATTAAACGTCAGTGTAGACCCAACATTCGTAATCTCAACAGTCTTTGCATTTAACAACGTCATGTCACGACAAATCTTCTGGAAGTCCAATGAAGGCATAGTAATACGTGTACTGAACTCAGTATCAGGCAATTGGAGATCAGGCTCATCGCGGTCAAGCAAGTTTAACTTATATTTGTGTACTTGCTTCTTCTCGCCGTTCTCCATCAGAATACCCAACGAATTAGGATCTTCCTTGTCGACATAAAAGGATAAGGTGTCGTCGTTGGTAGCCGTGCGAACAATTCTGTAAAGGTGGTCAGTGTTTACACCAATCACAAACTTAGGCGTATTGTGATTATAAGCATACTTTTCAAACTTATCTGCATGTAGACGAAGGTGAACAAGAACAGTACGAGTGTTATCCATTGCTACCATACGAATTCCATCCTTGTCAAAAAGCAGAGACATCTCCACGAGAATAGAGCGAAGAGCCTCAATCAATGTCCGGACAGCTCCAGTCTGTACGGTCTTTGCTTCAACGGTGAACATTTCTATTTCTTCTGCTAGTGCGTTTAAGTTAAAAATTGCCCGAAGGCTATCACTTGTAAGCCCTCATCATTCCGACCTGGGGATTGGTCGGTGGACTCTTAGGCGTGTTTATCGGCTGTTGAGACTCTACACCTGGTCCAGGCATGGTCCTTTGGAGGCTGGTTGCTATGGTCTGTTCCGGTGTCATTCCTTTCTGACAAATGTATGGTGGGTCGACTCCGTGGTAGTTCGTAACGTCGCAGTTCCTGCAGCACTTATACATAGTGGCACTAATCGTTTTCTGTAATTTAATATTCCGTTTTACAAAAAATTGCCTTTCGGCGTATTAGCTCAGCATCCGACTCTCGTGCTCCAGTTCGGCAATCTTGATGATTGCTTCGTAGGTGCGCTTGCGTCTGCGCTCGTTGGTATCCTCGTCGGTTGACGGATTTGCCTTGATAAGCTCTTTCCAATCCTTGAGGGCCTTGCGCGCCTCTTGGATGGAGTATGGTAGCTCCAGAATCCGGAGCCGCCGCTTTGTTGCCTCGTCGGGGTTAGACATCTTCGCGACGAAGTTGTTCCAGCCGTGCTTGGCTATGTAGTCAATGCAGCGCATGGTCCAGCCGTGGCTTTCACCGCTGTGGCCCTCGTACTTAACGGCCTTGTTAATCAGCAAGAACCACACGGGCATCTCGCTAAACATGAATCCGCCGTGTCCAGGCACAAACCCTTTCAGGTTAGCCCAGTTCTCGCTCAGGGTTACAGCTTTGTACATGTCTTCCAACATGTCTTTGCTCAACTTGTCTTTAATAAAGGAGAAGTCACCTGGAGTGCACACAGCAGCGGCCATGATTGTCAGTACTAATAATCATTCCTATAAAAAACATCCATTTTTATAAATGATATTAAAGATGAAGAACACCATAATGGAAGTGGATTCGCCTAATCTGATTTACGACGCATAGTATGATGCTTCTTTGATGACACAATGCGACCGTGTTTATTCTTGAGGAGGTCCTCCTTGCGTAAACCGCCGCAAGTCTTCTCTGCAGAACCATTATATACTTGACGACGAGAACCAACTTTGAGGGTTTTGTGGGGCATTTTGTATATATGCTATATAAAATGACAAGCAAGTCTATAGTTGCTAATATATCTTATCAATCTCCAATCAAAGACGATTTGGCTATTGGATTTGCTTTGTTTAACTATACCAAATCCAAACGGTTGGTGATAAATTACCTGTATACTCTCGAAAAGATGAAAGTAGCAAATATACCAACCTTCACGATTGAGTTGGTTATAGAAGGTCAACGGCCTACCATAAAAGATGCATTTCACGTGTATGGAACAAGTTACCTTTTTCTTAAAGAAAACTTGTTTCGAATTCTGGAAACCAAAATACCCGAAAAATACACAAAACTTCTCTTTCTGGATGCAGATATAATATTTGATAATCCCAACTGGTATAATATGCTTTCAGAGTCTCTCGATTCTTGCGATATTGTTCATTGCTTTAAAAATGCACAATGGCTCGATATTACCTATACAAAATTTATACAAAGTGAAGCAACAAGCTTTATTCTAGCCGACGATAAAATCAATACGCCACTAGGAGTAACAAATACAGGACATTACCATTCTGGATTTGGATATGCATTCACACGTTCGTGGTATAATGCAGTTGGATATATAGATAAAGCCATCGTTGGTGGAGGCGATTTACTGTTCACATATGGAATATTCGGCTTCAAATATCCAAGACAACACGGCCTAAGTATTTACGATTCGATACTTAAAAAATGGTTTCTAAATATTCAAACGGCTCGTGTTTCTTATCTACCAGTTACAGTATATCATCTTTTTCATGGCAGCATGAAAAAAAGACAATATATATCAAGAAATGAAATATTCAAAGAATTCGAAAATATAGAAGATGCAATTACCACGAATAATTATGGTGTATATGAACTTTTAGATAAATCGTATAATGACTTGCTTCTTATGTATTTTTCTGGAAGAGATGATGATTCTATCGAATAATTTGTATGTAGTAAGTAATGGATATTATTCAACAAATTTTATGGAACCCCCCAATACCAGAAGAGAAGTGGTATGCAAAGAGATTCAATTTGACAAGAAAAGTTGTAACTCCAACAGTCAAATATACTAAGCCTAAAGAATATAACAACCCATCCGACGTAAATTTCAGGTTACCTTCCGCTTCTGTAAAAGGTCTTTATCGACCCAAACAATCCGAGCATGTTTATAAAAGTAGACCAGACACTCTTGCTTTTACTTCTCCTAAATCCGACGTAAATTTCAGGTTACCGTCCGCTTCTGTAAAAGGTCTTTATCGACCCAAACAATTCGAGCATGTTTATAAAAGTAAACCGAACACTCTTGCTTTTACTTCTCCTAACTCCGACGTAAATTTCAGGTTACCTTCCGCTTCTGTAAAAGGTCTTGATCGACCCAAACAATCCGAGCATGTTTATAAAAGTAAACCGAACACTCTTGCTTTTACTTCTCCTAACTCCGATAGGAAAATTGTAGCACCAAAACCTGTAGGGTTGATAGAACCATCTGTTATACAACAATTGAACGACTTTAATCTACCAAATTTACCAAAGTATAATCCACCCAAAATATCGAAGAAAGTTCAAGATGAACCTGAAACCGAAATTAGCATAAAGATAAATAAAAAGAAGCTACCAGAAATCCAAAAACTTAGTTTACCTACTAAAAAGCGAGTTTACCTTGAAGAAAATACGTTGCTTGTCCCGAAAGAAACTGTTAAAATAAGCAGAGCATCAACTCCAAAAAACAAAAGGACATTTGTTCCCAAAAAGTATATAATTCCTAAATTCGTTGTAAAAAAATCCAAACTAGATGTTGAATCCAAACTAGATGTTGAATCCAAACTAGATGTTGAATATGCAGATATCGACATCTTTGACATATATTATAATGTTCCTCAAAGAACCGATGTTGCAGTAATGTTGGTCTTTTTTGATTATACTGGATCTGCAAGAATATTGATGAACTATCTTTATATGGTAGAAAAACTGAAACTTGCTAATATTCCTGTGTTTACGTTAGAGTTAGTTATTCATGGAAAACAACCAAGAATTAAAGATGCATTCTATGTTTATGGGTCTAGTTATCTATTTCAAAAAGAACATTTATTAAGATTACTTGAAAAACGTATACCTCCTGAATTCACAAAATTAGCCTGCTTAGATTCCGATATCCTTTTTGATAACCCCGATTGGTATGACATGGTTTCTGAAAGTCTAGAAACGACCAACATTGTCCAACCGTTCAGAAGAGCTTATTGGTTAAATTTAGATTATACTCAGATACAGAAGAAAAGAGGATCTTTGCGTGATTTTGACCCTAAATTACATAAACATTTTTGGGATTCTGAGTTGGGGTGTCATCCAGGATTTGGGTGGTGCTTTAGAAGAGAATGGTATAATGCAGTTGGGTTTTATGATTTAGCAGTGATAGGTTCAGGCGATACGGTATTTAGCCATGCTCTATTCGAATTTAAAAAGCTACATGTAAATAATCAAGAATTTAGATTATATATTGAATCATTATATAAGTGGTGGGAAGGTAATGCTAGAAATGCTTCATTCACTGATTTAAATTCAAACTTGTATCATATGTATCATGGACCATTAAAAAATCGCCAATACTATGATAGATTTGCCAGGTTTAACTCGTATAAAAATATCGAAGAAATCATTGCTAAAAATGAATATGATGTATACGAACTCACAGTTCCAGAACTCAATGATCACATGTCTAACTTTTTTAAAACACGTGAAGATGATGGCATAGATTAAATTAAACTCAAAAATATATGTTAATTTTAACACATATTTTTGATTGTTGTTTGATTTCCTATTATACTGCTTAGTTGCTGTACGCTAGACCACCCATACCAGACATCACGCGGAGCACGTTGTAGTTCAGGGCATATACGCGCACCTGGGCAGTGTTGAGCGCCAGCACCGTGTTGAGGGACACCGTCAGCTGGAGAGTCGCCTTGTCAATACGGGAAAAGTTGCAGGTGCCACTGGGCTGGTGCTCCTCCGGGCGGAGAGCAAAAGAGTAGCAGTTGATACCCGTAGAAGGCGTGCGGCAGTGGTGCTGGTAGGGCTGCACACGGTCGAAGTAAGAACCCTCGCGCTCCGTAAAGCGGTCCTGGCCGTTGAGCTGCAGCTTGCACACCTCTACAGGATTCTTGCCCTCGCAACGCACACCAGAGTCCAGAATTACCTTGGCCAGCAGGTAGTTCACGCCAGAGTCGAACTCCTGGTCCTGGCCTTGAGAGCCAGCGGCGCCAGTCGCTACGCCCGCCCCATTAGAGTTCGGACCAAGGGGCAGCTCAGCCGACTCGGGCGTGCCGCCTCCGCCACCACGAGATAGCAGAGACATGATGATACCCTCCGTAGAGAAGTCATCGGAGTAGTTGAACGGCTGCTGGCCACCGCAGTGGGCAATCCAAGGCTGGTAAGAGCAGTCCACGAATGAGTCACGCTGTACTACCCAGAAGAGCTCCTTCACGGGGTGGTTAAAGTTCAGCTGAATCTTGTTGGAAGAAGACGTGATAGACTCCGCGCCAGTGAACTGCACCTGCTCAATCAGATACTCGTGGCTCTGCTGGGCAAAACGACGACGCTCCTCCGTGTCCAGGTACACGTAGTCAATGTATAGGGAGGCACCCGCTAGAGCCAGAGCGTTAGGGCGTGCGGGAGTCGCGGTATCCTTCTCGGCATACGTGCAGTTCTCCCAAGTCTCGAAGTCTACGTTAATGCGTACCTCGTGGTACTGGAGAGCAATTAGAGGAATCGCTACACCAGGGTTGCGGCAGAACCAGAACTGTAGAGGCACATATAGAGTCTTCGCAGGAGTACCTGCGCGAGCAAGGCATGATAGGGTGTTCTCACTAGAAGCGCAAGTGCCATCGAGCGCCACGCCACCATCTGTCTTTAGCAGGGTCAGGTCGTGCGTGTTGCCAATTAGAGAATCAAGCGCTGCCGTAGAACCAGCCTCAGTAGATAGCTGCGTCCAGATTTGCATCCAGTCACCATACTGGCGGTCAATGCGCTGGCCACCAATTTCTACCTCTACCTGCTTGATTAGGCGGTGACCAATGTAGCTCACCCAGCGGAAAGCGGTCAGGTTCGAGCTGCCAGACTGAGCACGGCTACTGCCGTCCAGTGACACCTCAGGTAGTACTACCTGTACATACGTCTTGTACATTAGGTCAGCGTTACGGTTAATCACCGCCGTCACACGCTTGTTGAAGTCCGCCTGACCGTTGAACGTCACCTCAATAGACTCCATCGCGAAGTTCGTGTGACGCTTGTATAAAATCTTCCAGAACGTAATCTGGGGATTACCAGAAATGTAGATATCTTGTGCACCGTAACTTACAAGCTGCATCAGCCCCCTAAACTCCTAGAGTAGTATCTCAGCATACTACTCTAAAACCAAACTCTCCCCATAACATGGATGTCAACACGTTATAGTTCCTCTTGGTATACTTCTTTCGAAGCGGTTGGACTATATTTTAAGCTTTCGCCCACCGACATTTAGTCTCTGAACTGCATCCGTGCTTGCGCGACGGACTTGGCTGCGGATAATCCCTATTCACCAGCGTTGTTACCATACCCATCAAGTTTCCCTGAGGTGTCCGTGTATGCTCTTTCGAGGATAGGACGGTAGCTGTGACTTCACAGGAGTTTCCCGCAATTTGACGGTGTTGCCCTATATGACATCGGACTAGCAATACCTTTTCGTATTACTATTGGTGGCAGGCTAATTTACCACCCATTCTTTGTTATGATTACTAACAAGAAAAAATATTTCTGGAGTTTAGTCGAGGACGGCTGACTTTAGACCATCTCGTTTATTTACTGCACTTTCTAATGTTTTATGCCAAGAACGATGTTTTAGGTCATGTTTATTGATACGAAGCATAAATCCATTCACATACCTTGTTATATGAAGTTCTCCTGTTGTTATGTTAGTTGCCCAAGAAGTATCCTTTCGATTGTTACAGTTCTCCTGATTTGTCACCCATCGCAGATTCATGTAATTATTGTTTGTCTTATCTCTGTCGATATGGTCAATTTGTAAAGATGCATAGTTATCTGGAACTTCCAAGAATGCTAAAGCAACTAAACGATGAATCTTAAACCAGTACTTCTTGCGGTCTCCGAGTTTTCGTATACCTATCTGCTTATACCCATCGGAGTCTAAAGTAGAAGTCAAAGTTCTGCCATTACCTGCATTCTTAATATTTCCATCTTCGTTTATCTGATATCGTCCTTCAAACCCAGAAATGTCTTTCCACATCTTTAACACTTAATCCCAGCCCAACTCCAAATCCATTTCTAAGCAAGAAGTAAATGTCCTTCTGGTTTTACCCAACAACCAACGCTATCTTGAACACTTTTCTTCGTTCGATAGTCCTGATTCTATTCATGGTTTTTGGTCTCAAAACAAGCATATACTCTGCTTATTGGGGGGCTGTTGTTCACGATGCCATTTCTTTGATTCTTATCCGTCCTTATATCTAACCTGTTGACCCAAATCCTCCCTCGCCACGATTATCCTGAGCAGCAGGAAGTTCATTTACAATTAGAACACTATCCCAAGGCATAAAGTCATGTGAACAAATCTGGAAAAGACGCGAACCATTTTCTACAACACCATTACTCAACACATCTACCTTTGCTTTAACATCCCCACGATAGCCTGAATCAATCAGTCCAATTGAATTAGCAAGTCGGAAAGGTGTCCCCGAAATAGATGAACGAGGAACCAACAGACACGGTACAGGCACATTATGTTTCATTGCAGCAACCTTGATATGGAGATTAAAGGTATGCAAAGAAACTCCACCAACACTCTCTTGAAGCATAGGAATATCAAATCCAGAATCAGTAGGCCTACGATTGCTTACCTGATTCTCAAGCATCTGACGAACATCCTCATTGTCAGTATATACAAAGAGGATGCTCATTTATGTATAGATATTCAACCAATGTATAAATTATTCTATCTGAATTTTAGGCATCTTGTATACCAATACCATCGAAAATGCAGCCAATATCTGAACAACCAAAACTTTGACAAAAGTCTCAGAAGATAAACGTCCAAGCATATATTGAACCATACCTCCTAAAGGATTAAAATATCCTTCAGACTTACCATCAGCAATAAATAGAGCAGCCATATATGCTAAACCAACCATTATAGGATTAGCATGCGTATACAAGACTGCAGCAATAATCAATAGGGTCCCTGTATATTCTAGAAGTAATCCACGAAGCATCCTATTGTATTACACTCTTTTTAAAATAGTCAGGCCATTATTGTTTATCAATTTCTTTTCAACTGTCCATTCAGGATGACTTCTAAGAAACTCATCAATGGCTGGTCCTAGACCCTTATTAATCTCATCTACTGGGAATCCAAATTTCTTGCTTTGTTCATCAGCATTCCATCCAACACGAATTGTTTCACCCAACCATTCATCAACAGTTGTATCGTGCATAATAATATATTTCTTCACCGAACTATGCCATCTTGCTAGTTCGCGCTTTA
>Ga0214919_10009503_pt1 | contig 12519 bp, 11 predicted proteins | sample LL1503_MetaG_FD_177994 | JGI IMG/M metagenome (GOLD analysis project Ga0214919, IMG submission 177994) | Freshwater microbial communities from Lake Lanier, Atlanta, Georgia, United States - LL-1503 | ecosystem: Environmental > Aquatic > Freshwater > Lake | place: USA: Georgia | collected...
GTATAAGAAATTGACGCGGCAGTTGTGCTGTATAAATTCGCAGCATCAAATGTTTTAACATACCAAGTCGTGGCAACGCCAGCGGCGCCAGGAATTACAGAACAACGAGACACGTCGCCTTTGAAAATTGCTCCGGCAGTTCCCCAACCAGAATTTGCAAGTCGCACTTCATAACCAAGCACATCCAATTCCGGAGCATCGTCCCAATCCAATTGAAGGACTTGATTGGATATCGAAGCAACAAGATTGGTTGGTGAGCTTGGAGGATTAGTTTTCCCAACAACTGTATGATTGCTGGAATAAACCCAAGGCCCAGAACGGCCAAATTCCGTAGCATAACGAAGTCTGATTTTATATGCAGAACCTTCTTGAACATTACCGAATGTGATGCCGGACTCATCGATGGAAACTATTTGCTTTATCCAGTCCTCGGCAGTGGATGTCGTGTCATCAATTTCAGCTTCAACATAACGAACCGTCTCAGGAAGATTGGACGGATTGGTGAAAGAAAGTTTGATTGCGTATGAGTATTTGCCAGGAGCAAGCCGCAGCATTACTCGCTCATCGCTGATGATGCTTTGAATAGTCGGAGTGACAGTGATAGTTTGCTGAAGAAGTTTTGGCGGCTTCGTAATTTTGGAATTAAATGCTGGGATAGCTTCAGAATCGCTATTGTAGACAGCAGGACTGTAGTCAGTCATCGTGATTCTTGCAGAACCATTCGGGAGAGGTTCAATTCCTGTGACGATAAGATCAACAGATTCAGAAGACAGCGTACCAAAAATAAACAGCAAGCCAGTTTCAGCTTCAAGAGTGGTTACGCTAGCAGTCAGATCTATGACAGAATAAATTCCGTCAAAAGTTTTGACCGCGACAGTTCTTGTTATGTTGGTTGAATCGTTAAGCCGAATCCTGATTGTGTATTGAGTTCCTGCGGCCATGGCGACAGGTTCATCAAGTTCAATCTGCGTCGCAGAAAGTCGGTTCTTAATTCTTCCGCTGCCAAGCCCCCACATCGGAACGTCGTGCTGGACTTTAACAAGATCGCCGCGAGTACAAATCAAATGCTCAAGATCAGCATTAAGAGTATAGGTCTCCGGACGAAGTTTGATTTGTGCAAGATGAAATCTGGCGTGCTTATGAATCGCAGAAGCTGTCGTAACTCCCGGCAGCGTGAGCCCTTCAAACAGAGTCGCATTAGTCGCATCATATCCGTCATTGTACACGATTCGTTCGTCAGGCTGGAAACCTTTCTCAGAGTTATTGAACTGCACTCTGAAAGCGTGTGGCATCTTCGGAAGTGCTTTTGTAGATTCGAATCCCCAGCTATTGTGCGTTGTGAATAATTGCGCTACTGTAGTTCTAGCTTTGTCAACAACGATCGTCCATTTTCCATCGCGCAAAGTAGGAGATGCTCGTCCTGCCGCGCACACATCTCTAAGAACATCAAGCAAGCTGCGTTGGTCTGTGACGACCATGTCGAACATAAAAGCATTTGTTCGGCAGAAAGTATGCCAACTCTCAAGCGCAGTCAAATCGATCTGGCTATCCGCAACAGCTTGAGCATTTGCTGGGTGTTGAAGAATCCCGCGAAATAAACTTGCTGGATTTCTAGTCGGTCTTGTCACCCAGCTTGTGGTTGCAGAATCATAATCTTTGAAGACACTGTGGACGGTTCCTGAAATGCCATCAACAGTATTGTTGACTTGGTTGGTCGCCTTGAAACGAGCGGCAGTCATCGCCAATGGCTTGGGAGGATTTACGGGCTTGGAATTATTGTAGCCTGTAACGGTAACCAGATAACACGCGGCCATACGCTGGAAATTTTTGCCATCTTGAACAACATCAACATTGCTTGCAGAAACCTGATTGACTCGCACTTCATATCTTCCGAGCGGAACATAGAAATTTTTGTTGAGAGTGAATGCGTCTTTTCTGCAGGCATAGTCTTCGTCGACGCCGCCAATGCGTATCGTTTCGGAAGCAGTTCTAGTTATCGTTGCAGAAGCAATCGTAAACACTCTTCCGGAATATGTGAGTGCCGCGCCAGTTACTGATCCCGGTCTGAGGCTTGTTGTGTTATAAACTGCATCGCCAAAAATGCAAATTTTCCATAGAGAAACTTCGCTCGCAGGAATTGTAGGCAAAAGAGCGGGAGCGTTATACTGAAACGGAAAAACAAAAGCTCCTTGTCTCGTTGCTAAGTCTCCTGTGGGAGCGTTGTTCGGATCTGATGTAAAAGCGCCATAACGAATTTTGATATTGTTGACCGAATCTACAGAGACAACTGCCCAACGATAAACTTTTTCCAGCTGTTGATCGTTATCAATGTTAAACCAAGCAGAAGTCAAATTGAATCTTTGGGTGACAAAATTTTGCTCAACATTACCCCAAGAACCTGTCGGAGCAAGCGTAACAGGATCAAGAGAGCGCACTTGAATATTAGCGCGGAATGCATTCTGCCAAACCTTGCCAGCTTTCTCTCCCGAAGTCTGAACAAGCCGCATACCTTGCGGGAAATGCAAACAAATTTGCACTCTGCTTACGGTGTCTTGCAGAACCTGAGAAATCCAAGTGGAGGCAGGAGTTTGATCTGATCCGGCAAGTTGAGTATTGATTGTCGCTTGGCAAACATCATTCCCATAGAGAGAATTGAACCTTACGTAATCGTCTGTGCCGTATCCGTCAACAGTTTCATATTCGACTTCCTGCATATCATCAATCGGAGTGTCGCCAACTCTTATGTCTGAAACTTGAACAGGACCATATCCCCAAACAAGAAGTTCTCTGAGATAACTTTTGGTTGAGTCTGTTTCAGAATAAATCTGAGCACCCAACGGAGCAGTCACTCTGTGGCGACCAAGAACAACAGGAATTGCTCCGTAAAAATTTGCTTGATTCGTTCCGCCATAAAGAATATTCTGCGCGGCAGCAGTTCCTGGATCTCTCAATGCCGGAGGGCGAACGGGAAAAATCGCATTGATTAGCAAATTTCCGGCAACCATGATCGCAGCGCCAGCAGCTGCGGCCCAAGCGCCAGTAAGTCCCAGCGCAGGAGGAAACCAAACGCTAACAACAACAAGAACGATCAATGCAAGAATGCGGAAGAATTCGCCGCGAGCAACTGCGCGGTACTCGATGCGCGAACCTTTCGCCGGGACAAGATCCGTCCATTGGCCTTTCGGAATTAAAATTCCGTCAACAAAAACGACGCCATCATGCGGTACGAGTGAAGCTCCAGGAATTGATTCTACGATCTGCGCAATCGTCAAATTGTCAGGAACAACACCATCAATTCTTTGCGTCTTTAACGGATGTGGGGATGCATGAAGTGTTACGAGATCAGAGTTTGGCCGATACGCATATATGCCTTCTGTCCTACTCGACCAACGCACACCATCAAGAGGCTCGATAGTGCAGGAGCCACCTTCGCGAACGTGCAGAAATTTCTTATCGCCGATAAATATTCCTACGTGGCATAACACTCCGACGATGCGAAAAAGAACAACATCTCCGATTTGAGGAGTATCTGTTTTCTCCCAAGCATCTTTTCGCTCTGAAATGAGTTGAGCGATGTCGGTGTATTGTTCAGGTTCGTAGTCTTCAACATAAGAAGGAATTGCGATCGCAAATTGCTCGGCATAAACAAGCCGAACCAATCCCCAGCAGTCGAGTCCGTCGCGAGTTCTTCCTTTGTGAAGATACGGAAGACCGACATATTGATTCCACCACATTAGAATAATCCCGGAAAATAACCTGGAGTGAAAGTGTGCGCAGGAAACGGTTCAATCGTCAGAGCTTCAACCGTCAATTCTGCGGTGATGGAATCTGCAGTATAGTTTATCGCGCCAAGCAAGAATCCCGGAAAACTAACCTCAACCGTGGAAGGACTGCTCGATAAAACAAGCTCAAGCAATACCGAAGGAGCGGACGTGAGCGTGCGGATATATGGAATCAAATATCGAGTCACATCGTATATCTTAATTGTCGCTCGCGGCGCAGAGTCTACCTGTTCAGAAGGCAACGTGATTTCAAAAGGCAGAAAATAATAATTGGCACTTCTGCTCACAACGCCATACAGGATTTCGTCTTCGGTTTCACTTATGCGCTGCGTATAGTTATCGCACAATCGGATCGGTGTCGTGATTCCGGTTCCCGTGATTGTCAGAAGCGTAATGAGTGTTGTGTCTGCATCTTGAGCAAACATCGAGCGAAGAGCGGCAGCAGATAGTCCAGTTCTGCTCATGGCATAATCTCAAAAGTCATCTGGACTTTGAATCTTCCGGGAGCAAGGTATGCGATGTTATAAAGCACGCCAGAATCTTGAGGAAGAATTCTAACTTCAACAGACACGCCAGTTCGAGGATGAACAAAATTGAATCTGTATGTTCCGTATATCGTGCTCTCAATAAATGTTTGAAGAGTCGCTACTTGCGCAGTAGTCATATTGAACGACAACCCAAGCTGAGTTGGTTTCGTTCCTCTCTTTCGCATCTTTGCTGGGCCGCCGTCCATCGGAGATACAAGCATGAGCACGCCGCCAGACTCGGAGTAGTCTGTGGTCGGAGTTTGCGGAAGGCCAACAGGCCAATTGATTGTTGTGGCCATTATCTACCGACCAATGCTGGCGTGCTTCCGAATGCGCCTCTTATCGATTTGTTGGCGGAGCTTCCGTGACGAGCAATCTCTCCAGCGACCATGTCGCCAATTGTCACCTCGACTCTCCGATTGCCGCGACTGTCAGTTGTTTCTTTACTCGATGCGTTCGCGCTGGAATAATTCTGAATGTTCACAACAACTCCTCCGCCATTCCCGCTAGAAGTCATCTTGGTTCCGACAGCAACGATCTCGCCAGCTTTTGCGGTAAATGAAACTGGATGCTCCTGATTTCCTCCAGCCACTTTATAGAGTCCGCCAGTTGCATTTGAAAATCCGCCAAGAGCAAAGTTTGTGAAGCCGCTTGCCGATGATGAAATTGAACTGCCAAGACCCGAGAATCCACCTTTAAGAAATCCGCCAAGGAATCCGCTAACAATATCGCCAAGAGGATCTGTAATCAACTTTCGAGTAATCATTCGAAGGATGTCTTGCGCAATACCTTGCAAAACTTCAGAGAATGCCTTGCCGCCGACGATGGCGTCTTCGAATGCGCTGGTGAAAGTCAAACCTAGTTCATGCCCAATCTTGTTTGCTTTGTCCGCTTTATCGTATGTGTCTTGCAGAGTTTTCGCGGCAGCATCAATCCCACGATTCAGATTTGTGCTGTCAAGATCATACTCAAGAAGCTTCTTTACTTCCGCAGCATACTTCTCTTCTGGCGTCATCAAATCCAAAATCAACTTGCTGCGCTCCTTGTAAAAATCGGTCGCAGCTTTCTGCTCTTCTCGCGCACGCTCCATCGACTGCTGATAAAAATATTGCTGAACGTCATCCGTATCCTGAATAAGTTCTTTCTTTGTTTTCTCAGCCTCTTTAAAATAGTAAAGAACCTGATCGATCGCTTGCTGGTCTTTCTCTACTTTTACATTTGACGTGTCAATCTCGCCAGGAGGAGCAGTAACACTAGACAAGAGAGATTCGCCTTTGGCAGATTTGTTTAACTCCATCCACCTTTTCGTTTCGGCCTTAAATTTCTCGCGCAGAGATGCAAGCTCTTTTTCAAATTGAGCTATCTGTTTATCAGACAATTTCAGATCAGGAAACCACCAGTGTTCATTATTCGGATCGGTAGTTCCTGACGCCAGTTGAGCTCGTCGCAATTGTATCTGATCAAATAAATTTTTGATTCTCTCATTCGTAAGATCAATTTCGTTTCGTGGAGCGAATGCTTTGGCAAGGCGATTCGTTATGTCGGTTAGCGCAGGTGCCAAATCGGTGATCATAGACTTAGCAAGATTCTTGCTGGAAAGTGCAAGGTTTCCAAACGAATCATTCAGCGCATCAAATTTATCAGCCTGCTCTTTGGTTATTACGCCGCCAAGTTTATCAAAATCGTTGGCGAGAGTCTTTAGTCCCGCAGAACCTTCAAGGATTAAAGACGCATTCTCCTTAAATGTTTTGCCAAAAAGAGTCTGTCCTAAAGTAGCTCGCTCAAGAGGATTTTGAATTTTCGCAAGAGCGTCTCCAACCATTCCAAGCTGATCGGCGAAACTAACTTTAGCCAATTCTTGCGCATCAAGGCCAAGCCGCCTAAACGAAGCAGCAGCATCTTTATTTGTTCCGAGGACAGCGCCAGAAATTGCTTTGGAATATTTGGAGAATGTAGTGTTCAAAGATTCGATGGACGTGCCAGACTGCTTGGCAGCATAGTCCAGAAAAGAAAGCTGCTCAACAGACTGGCCTGTGTATCGAGACATGTCGCGGAGTTGATCACCAAGATCAACAATTCCTTTGACCATATTTCCGAACATGTCTGCTGCCGCGACAGCAGCAGACGCTAACGCAAGACCTTTGAATGCAGATTTGATCGATGATACGCTAGAGCTTACATTACGTTGAAATCCAGTCACAACGGAAGAAGCTTTGTCGAGATCTCGCTGGAGAGAGTTTACATCTGCCGCGAGTTTTACTACAAATTCACCGGCTATCATTTTGCTCTATCCGCTTTGACTTTTAGATACGCGATCCAATGAATGAATTCGGATTCGCTCAATTCCATTATTTCTGCGGCTGTTTTATGTAGATGCTCCGCTAATTGAAAAATGATGAAATCGTACGAATCCGATGTCAGTTTCCCTCAGCGATTTCCAGCGTGTCAGAGTTAAGAAGTTCTCCGGCGACACGAGCCATCACATCAGGATCTGCATTCGTCATAAGCTTGCGCTTGTCTTCCAACGTGAACAAAGGATTCCCAGTTGAATCTTTTGCAAGTTCAATCAGCGCATATGCAAGAAGCTCAAGACCGCTGGCTTCGTTTTTCGAAAGACGAGCAAGCTTCGCTTTCTGAGCAAGAGTGATTGGCTTTGCATAAATCAGCAAAGGGCCAGAGGCATCTCCCCACTCTGACACTTCAATCTTTTTGATCTCTTTCGCTTCAAAGTGAGCGACGACTTTATCAATAACGCTCATGCCAGAGTCGCCTTAGTCAAAGTGCCAGTCCCCGTAAAACTAAATTGAGCTTCAACCATGCCGCCAGTTTGAGCAGAGAACGTATAACTCGTGACGATTCCAGTTCCGGTGTAATACGTTTCAGACGTCGCAGCAGTTGCACCTTCAGGATAAAAATTGAGCACGACAGTGGCGCCAACAGTCAAAGCCATCTGACCATTGGTATCAAGTTCATCCCAGAAACAAGTTGCGCTGCCAGACCAAGATTTAAGTCCGGTCTGGTAGGTTCGTGCCAAATCGCTCAGCACCGTGTCTTCGATGGTGTCAGCAGTTTCCTGAAACTCCCACGAGCGGAGTTCTGCAATTGTGGCCGTGCCGCCAGTCGCGCCAAGTTTGATTAGACCTTCAGAGCCAAGATGATTCGCCATATCAGATCTCCATTAAAGCGTGGACTTGGTCAACGCACCAGTCCCAGTGAATGAGAATTGAGCTTCAACCATGCCGCCAGTTTGAGCGGAGAAGGTGTAACTCGTGACGATTGCGCTGCCAGTATAATAAACGTCGGTCACCTGATTACCTTCTGGCATCATATTCAAAGTGATGAGAGAACCAACAGTCAATGAGATTTGCGCAGCATCAGTCTCATCCCAGAAACAAGTTGCGCTGCCAGACCAAGATTTAAGTCCGGTCTGATAGGTTCGTGCCAAATCGCTCAGCACCGTGTCTTCGATGGTGTCAGCAGTTTCCTGAAACTCCCACGAGCGGAGTTCGCCAAGAAGATTCGTAGCGCCAATTCTGATGACGCCTTCTTGCCCAATATGATTAGCCATGAGTTATTCTCCTAACTCGAAATTGAATTCAAAGACGTCCGATATTGGGCAGAATATTCTGCAGAAATAATTCCTGCAGGTTGATCAGCTTCAATGAGTTCAAAAGTTACGTTCGTCGGAATCAGATTAACAACCAAACCTAAAAGTGTTGCGTTTGATTTTAATTTAGAATGAACATCAGTTACGATCGGATCCGCCAATTGGTCTGGCACGTTCCCTCGAACAATTACAGAAACTTTGAACGTAAGAATCCACTCAAAAGTATTAAATGTATCTTGCGTGCAAATATCACTTATCGGTTCAACGACGATGGCCGGAGATTCGCCGCGAGACAGAGGCTCGACGCGGCTGCGGTAAATTCGAGAACCGACACTTACCGTTCCTGAAAGTGCAGTCGCGACTGCCGCGAGAATCGTCTCTCTTTTGCTCACAACCTAAACCTTGGAAAGAAAAACCAAAGTGAAATTTCCGTCGTCTTGCGCGCGAACCTCTCTGACGGAATACGCAATTCCATTCACGGTGAGAGAACTGCCATACGCAAGCGACGGATAAACAGAAGACTTTATTGTGAGCATATAATCACTCATCAAGACCATTCCTCCACCAACCATTTCTGTCGGCATATCGAGGATTCCGGTAGTCGTTGTCGTACCGTTGGTTACGGCTACTCCAAAATCCGTGAGAAATGAATCTAAAGTCTCTGCAATGGCCATTTGTTATTTGGCGGTTTTTTCTGCCGCGACAGGAGCTTCTTCTGCTTTACGCAGCCGAATAAGAATCCCGGCTTGTTCATCCGGAAGATCATAGATCTTTCCTTCCTCAACAAGTTCGCCAGAACAAAAAGTGGTGCGAAGAATTTTAACTTTCATAAAAGTAGAGGGCAGTTTCCCGCCCTCTTCTCCATAGCCTATGGCTGTTAGGTGGTCAACGCATCAAGCATCGCAGCAAACGACTCGGGATGCCGGACAGCGATATCGATGTCCTGAAGCGTCACGATTCGGATGGTGCCGGCAGTGCTGGCGGTGTACGGATCGACCATCAGGTCAAGCGATCCCCACATGCCGACAAGCAGGTCATTGAAGTTGCCGAAGATGATCGCCGAACAAACGCTCGTGCTGGTACCTTTGGTTAACGTGCTGGAGACCTGATTGGTCACAGCAACAGGATAACCGTTCATGCGACCGTCCATGCCAAACAGCGGGATGTCGCCGTAGGTCGAGTTGCTGAATACTTGCTTGAGTTTGCCACGAACCTTGGTGTTCGTCAAATAAGCAAGCGCACCAAGATCGGCATTGTCGATGGCGACTTCAGTCTCAAGGCCAACGATGTGGCTGTGCGCGGGAGCCAGACCGTTAGTGCCGCCGACAACGGAGCCAATGCCGGAAACATTCACGATGCCGAGCGGCTGGTTGCTGGAACCAGAGCCATGAATCGCGGCACGATCAATTTCGATCGCGAGAATCGTGGCCAGATCGTTGCGCACGAAAGTCTCGACATCAATCGAAGACTGCAGAAGGAGCTTGCGGCTGATATCCGTGAAAGCACCAACAGTCTTCGGAGTCATGGTGACCTGATCGAAGGCCTGTTGGCTTTCGGTCGGAGAGGAATTTTCAGCCACCCAGTAGGCAGTGGCGCCACCAGTCTGGCGAGGAATTGCAACCTGACCATTCAGGCCAGTTAGCATCTGCGTGCCAAGACCCAAGACGACAGCTTTGTTGCGCAACACATCAATGAAAGACTGCGCGAGAAGATCGGTCTGAACGGTGTGGCCGCCAGCGGTATTCGTACCAACCAGCAAGTCTCGTTTCAGGACGTCCGACGGAATCATGATGCCGCGAGACTGTTTGCCCATTTTCTGAGCGGCAGCTTCACTGGCTTCGAACTCGAACCGAGCAGCTTCCTGAGCTTTACGATCCGTGGGATTGGCAAGCGCATTGATTGCGCGCATGAACGAGAAGTTGCGCACTTCGCGATCAGTCAGACCAACATCAGACTCTTTGCCAGTAATTGGCTTCGCATTCACGTTCATTTCCTCCAGGAAAATTGCACGAGCTTCATCAATCGCTTTCCCAGAAGAGATCAGCGAGCGAGAAAGATCCTGTTTTCCAAACTTGTCGCCAAGGGCAGTGATGGTTGCAATGCGACTGCGTTCGGCTTCGACAGCCTGCGTCGCAACAAGCTGCACATCAATTGCAGCGGTGTTGTCTTCCGACATGGATAACTCCTCTGTGGGTTGGATTTCCGCAGGCTGTGCGGATTCTTCTGAACGATGCAAAATGACATCGCGCTCACCTTCCGCTACGGAACGGCCAACACCAACGGTATTGTCTGCCGGAACCGAAACGATAGATACTTCAAATGGCTGCCAATCAGTCGCAGTATACGCTGGCTTGCCATCTTTAATCGACTCAACCATCTGATTGATTCGATAACCAAAAGAAACATTCTTAAGAATTCCGTCAGAAACCATTGACGAAATTTCTTGAGCTCTGGCCGTATTAGCAAAACGCACTTTTGCGTATCCACGACCATCAACAATTTTTGCAGACTCGACGACTCCGATCACATCATCAAGATTGTGATTGAAAAGCAGAGGAGCAGAATCGTTGAGGCGAGAAAGATCTGCCGCCCCAGACTTGTGCGATAAAATCTCTTGGCCGAAATATCGATCAACGGGAAGTTCGCTAGAAAATGGGAAGTCTAGCGTTCGACTTTCGTCAATATTCTCAGCTGAAAATTGAACAAATCGGTGAAGAATTGGCAATTTCAAAATCGATCACCTCACAGGCATTTTAGCCTTTAGTGGGAATTATGGCCTACTATTTCCAAAAAGAAAACATTATGCGTCTAGTTCAACTGCGATCGGCGTGACATCACCTTCATTTGAAGGAGCCAGAGTTTGCGTTGCTCCCGCAGAATTGACTTGTGAAGGATCGGTATCAAAAACAAGATTCATATTTTCCATCTTGTCAAGCTCGTCCTGCCTGTCTTCGAAAAGTTCATCTATGTCGCCGCCTTGCTGAGCAACAACTTCACGCAAAGTGGTAAAGCCACAGCGCACAGCATCTTTCATCGCTTGAATTTCTTTTGCGGGATCAACCCACGACCAACCGCGAGGAGTCCATTTCACTTCTTTGTAAAAGTCTGGATTCAATTCATAGTTCTGCAAAGGCAGAGCACCAGACATTACAGCGACATCCATCCAAGCATCATAGACGATTTCGTGAAAATTCTCAATCAACCAATTCTGCAAAACACGCCAATTGTCTCGATCATCCAACAAAGCCAAGCGACTGCTGGAATAGTTTGACATCGAATAGTCTCTACTCAAAGACTCATAACTGACTCCGACGCCTGCGGCCATAGAGCGAAGCATCGCTCTCACAAATGGTTCGAATTGTCCGCTAGGTCTATGCGGATTGGATTCAACAAACGTCTCTCCAGGCTGGAGTCGCTCAATTTTTCCAGGTTCGAAACTGGAGACCGCAACACCATCCCAGGTGCCGTCTTGCAGAACGTCTTCTTCTGGAGAGGTAATAAATCCCATTCTGCAAGCTTCTGCTCTCGCAGCAATTACTTCTGCTTCCGTATATCCATTGAGATGATGTAGGCGCAGAATCGAAGAAGCAAACCACGGCACGCCGCGACTCTGACCGGGACGCTCCTGCTTGTACAGATGAATGATTTCAGAAGCAGGAATTCGATATGCGTCTCGCTCTACAGTCGCAACGCCAAACGGATAGTCTCCGGGATGCTTGCCTCTGAAATGATAAGCCACAGGACGACCCCAGCTGTCGCGCTCAATCCCCATGCGGATTTCGTTTCCATTCTTGGCTTGAACATTCATGCGCTCATCAAGAAGATCAGCTTCAATGATTTCCAAAGCGAATGGAATTTTGCCACCACCAAAAGATTGACGAACCATGCGCACCAAAACTTCGCCAGACTCCGCAACTGCAGAAATAATTTGCCGTTCAATATCGCAGAAAGAAAGGATTCCTGCGGTATGACACGTCTTCTTATTACACCAGTTTTCCCAAGCAACATCGATCTGTTCATTCACTACGGCATCTTGCTTTCCACCACGACGCATTTTAACGGCAGGCTGCATTGTGATGCCTTGACCAACGACATTGTTTACGATATTGCGCATCGCATTTTTCGCATAGTCGTTATTGCGCAGCAGATCTCTTACTCTGTTCCGAAGAGCAGGGAGATCCTTGCGCAATTCAGCATCCATCGTTGTAGTGCTGGCGACCCAATCAGAGACAAGGCGATTATACATTGCGCCTTGAAAAGATCGGCGAGAAGGTTCTGGCTTCTTTTTGGTTTTGAAAAAATCCATGATGCCCATAAATAATTCCTCAGAATTTTACGTAAACTGAACGGCCAGAATCTAAACCTTGCTCAATTCGTTTCTTTCTTCGTTCAGCAGCAAGATCACTTTTCAATCTTAGCTCAAGATTCATCAAATCATTAACAGAAATCTTCTTTAGCGAGCGATTACCAATTGAATATTCTTGCACTTCGCCGCCAGTGATTCTAGCTCGAATTGCAGTCTGAACAGCTTCAAGATCAATTTCAGTTTGAGACCTTCCATCAAAGTTCGCTCCACTAGCAGGAAGAATCCCGACTAACTGAA
>Ga0214919_10009504_pt1 | contig 12518 bp, 12 predicted proteins | sample LL1503_MetaG_FD_177994 | JGI IMG/M metagenome (GOLD analysis project Ga0214919, IMG submission 177994) | Freshwater microbial communities from Lake Lanier, Atlanta, Georgia, United States - LL-1503 | ecosystem: Environmental > Aquatic > Freshwater > Lake | place: USA: Georgia | collected...
TACTTAAGAAGTGAGTGGAAAAAGAATCAAGAAGAAGAACGTCTACTTGGTGTAAGTATGACTGGTATTATGGATCATCCAGTACTTAGTCAACCTAATGAAGAAACAATTAACTGGTTAACGGAGCTAAGAGAATATGCAATTAAAACTAATAAGGAGTGGGCTGAACGACTTGGTATTCCTGTGTCTGCTGCTATCACTACTGTTAAGCCCTCAGGAACAGTTAGTCAGTTGGTGGGTTGTTCTAGTGGCATTCATCCTGCATATAGTGAATACTATATTCGGACTGTACGAATGGACAATAAAGACCCCCTCACACTCTTCTTTAAAAGCCAAGGAGTCCCTAATGAGCCTGATGTTACCAAGCCAAGTGACATTACAATCTTCAGTTTCCCGCAAGAAGGAAGCAAATCAGGAGTAACAAGAAACGAAACAAATGCAATAGATCAATTAAAACTTTATAGTGTATACCAAAAACACTGGACAGAACATAATCCTTCTATTACTGTATACTATAAAGATGATGAATTCTTGAACATTGGTGCTTGGATTTATAATAACTTCAGTGATGTCTCAGGTATATCGCTTCTGCCTCATACCGATCACGTTTATGAACAAGCCCCTTATCAAGAGATTACAAAGGAAAAGTATGATACCTTTGTAAGTAGTTTCCCTTCAATCGATTGGGGTAACTTAAAAGAGGAAGAAGACACCACTACAGGGACACAAGAGTTAAGTTGCTTAGCTGGTGCCTGTGACATTATAGGAGTACAAACATGATTACCTGGAGTCTAATACAAGGTTGTACCTTTGGTTTAGAACTAGTAGATGGTAAAATGGTAGATCCTAATAGTGACGCAGTGTATTTAGTATTAGATTTGTTTTTAATTAGAGCAGTAGTAAATATTTAAAGGAGAAAATATGCAGTATACGCAAGTGCAAATTAACAAAGTAGATAATGGTTATTTAGTAACAGCTAACAAAGTTATTTTTGGTCAACCACAACCTGAACAGACTATTAAAGTCTTTCATGAATGGGATTTAGTAGAACAGTTTCTAAATCCTAAAGCAACATTAGCATCAGTATAAATAACAAAGCCCCTTAATCGGGGCTTTTTTATTATTACTTATTCATTACATACATTGTAACTTCAAAACCAAATCTCATTTCAGTAGCAGCGGGTTTAGTCCACATAGTAATCTCCTTAAAAGTTAATGTAAAGTTTTCACTCTACCCAATAATTATACCATAATGAATGAAAACAATCATCAGTAAAACCATGAATCTATACTAAGTAGCTTGTGTTTGAGCTGTTAAAATACCATTAGTAAATGTCATGCTACCATTAGCACCTAATGTTGTTAACTTAGCTGTTGTAATAGTTACAGATAAACCACTTCCTAACCCTAGGTTAGTCCTAGCAGTAGACGCACTAGCTAAATCTGATAAATTATTAGCACGATAAGCATACGTTGTATCAGATCCTGTTGTAGAATAAGAAGTAGTATTCTGTGCAGCCATGGTACCAAGGGTAGGAGTACCTGTTAATACTGAATAAGGTATAGTTGCTGAGGCTGTAAAGGCACTTGTACCATTACCATATACATAACCTGTTAATGTTGTAGTACCAGTACCACCATTAGCTACGGTTAAAGGAAAAGAAGGAATAGCAGCTACAGCAGAATATTGAGCCAAACTTAAATGATAATACTGTGATGCAATACCACCTTGTATAGACTGTAAAGCATTATGTTGTCTAGTTTGAATGTTTAATAAATTAGATCCTGTAAAATCAATAGAGGACCAAGCAATAGAAGCTTGTTGCACAAGCAGTTGAGAAACAGCAAAAAACCAATCACGCCATACAAATACGTCCGTAATTGGGTTGTTAGGTATTGGAGGTAATTGAATAGCCATTAATTAGAATCCTCAATCTTCTTCATTTTATTCTCACGTGTTGTTTCTTTTTTCTGTCTCTTACGTTCCATAAGAACATCAGGACTTGTATTTTGTTTATTAGTCTGACCATAAATAGGAGTACCCACAAAGCTTGCAACTGCTCGTTTAAGTTTCTCACCCTTAGGTGCTTTAATAGCAGAGCTTACTTGGAATGGTAAGAAAGGTTCTACTATCTTTTCAGTTACATCAATAGGACCTTTAGTAGTATCTTTAGATATTTCCATTACAGTCTTAGGGAAGTAACCAAGTTTATTAGTTAATGTTTTCCATGGATGCATTACCCAGTGAGCAGCTTCCATAGAGTGTTTAGCGGCTTGCATTGTTGTACCATCATTTAAATCTATACGAGTAGGATCTTTATTTTGCCATATAAATTTACCTGATGTAGCATAATTAATACCATTGTAAATAGTAGCCCAAGCTATTAATGTAAACAATGCATAACGTCTAGCTAGATCTGCTTGAGATGTAGGATCACTTAGCCCTTTAAAACCTTTACGTAATTCCCAATTCTTAGGTTTTAATAACTCTTTAGGTAATCCTGTAGTAAAGGCTCTTAATGTAGATACTGTCCAGTCAGGTGCAAATAAAGCTACGTTAGCCCACATTCTATTTTCTTTTTTAAGAAGTTTAAATAAGAATTCTCTAAGTACTACATTTTGTGTATCATTAGCTATTTGTAACCAATTTAAACCACCCATTGTATTATTAACAAATTTAGATACTTCTTCTCCGATAGCTTGATCACTAAGTTCAGGATGTCTAGTTTTAATTTCAGTATAATAATGTTGCCATAGTTGTAATTTACCAGCAGTATGCATATACTCCCAAGTAAACTTTTCTAAATGACTTAAATAATGTTCTTGTAAAGGATCAGTAGCTCTACTTAATAATTTAACGTTACCTGTTTCTTTACTAATAGGCTTAATTAAATAAGTATTAATAAAGTTATCAATATCTTTACCTAACTTTTCAACAGAACCTAATTGAACGTCATCTGATTTAATACCAAGATTTGTATCTAAAGCTTGTTTAACTGTTTGACTAGCCCCATTACGTTCAAACTCTTGTAAAGCTTGTCTAGAGCCAGCACCCTTAGTAAAGATTTCTTTAATCATTAAACCAGGAGCTGCCGTTGATTTAGATATAAACAAAGAAGTAGCATGGAATAATGATGCAGTAGTTGCAAATGTCTTAGCAAGCATTGAAACAGAATTTAATCCTTGAAGAAGAAGTAAAGGATCTTTTTGATAGAACAGATGACCTAAAGGATCTGCAAAGTCAGGGTGTACTTTATAACCTTTTAATACTTCTGAACCAGGTCCTGTAAACGGAACATAGTTCCCTTCATAAGCAGTCTTAGCATCTTTAGTTATAATAGGTAACTCTTTAATTGTACCTAAAAGTTTACCACCATCTAATTTAACTTTAGTTAAGTAATTAACAAGACGTTTTTCAATTATAGCTTTACCCATAGAGTCTTTATAAATTTGCATAATCTTTGCAATATCTTTTTCTACTATAACACCACGAGTATCTATACCTAAACTATCACCTGCCTCACGTAACTTAGCTTCAAGTTCTCTAATGTATCGAACAGTACGAGCTTTACCAAAGTCTCTAAAGAACCTAGGACTAGTGTTTTTAAATAACCAGTCACTAATCTTAATTTGTTCAGCTCTATTTAAATTACTACCTTTAAAGTTAAGAGCATGAGTTACATAGTTTTGTCTAGTCTTTTCATAGTTACCCTCTGTTCTAGCAAGGATATCTAAACGTTTAAATTCGTTTTTAACTAACTCCATAGCTTTAAATGTATTAGGAGTATCATGAGGACGAGCATCAATCCTATTAATTACTTTACTTAATCTATCTTCATGTTGTTTTAGATATTCAAGTTGTATTTCTGGAGTAGCTTCTTTAGGAAAACCTTTAGACTTACTATAGTTATCCCAAGCTTTGTAAAATCCTTTAAAGTTATTTGGATTTTCTTTATTAGCTATACGTTGATTATAAGATTCTATACCTGAAAGGCCACCAATAGTACCTAGTTCAGGATCACCTTCTCTAATCATCATCCGATAAACATCTCTAGCACCTGTCATACCTTTATCAATACGATCAGCAAGATTTCTAGGTAACCCTAAAGCTTTACGTCTTTCAGCCCTAGACTCTTTAGCTGCAATTAATGTATCAGTATCACCATAAAGTTTTTGACGTTTTTGTTCTTCTGTAACTAATACATCGTATTTCTTTTGACCTTCAAGAGCCATAGTGACATGTTCTCTATTACGAGCATCAGGCATAAGTTGTTCTAATGTAGCTCGCCAAATTTTAGACTCTCTAACATTTTTAGTTATATCAGAAAGAGTTTGCATAATAGCCTGTATAGGCTTATCTTTAGTAGCTATAGTAGCTTCTTGTACAGGAGTAAATACTTGACCTGATCTAGCTTCAGCTTCTGCTGGATTAGCTATATCTTGTGGCATTGGATTATCAGGTAACTTAAACTCAGCTTCAGGTTTAGGTTGAGTCTTAGCTGACATAGCTTCACCTAATGTAGGAAGTTTAAGCTTCGTCATTATGTTAGCTGCCATCTTTTCAGCTTGAGTTGTTATAGTTGTGGGCTTAGCAGAGATAGCACTAAAAATAGTAGCTTCTTTAATCTTTTCAGGACTAAGCTTTTCACCTGACACTAATTCAGATCCAGCTTCAAATGCACCACCAGCTACTCCTAGCCCTGCTCTTTGTGCCATAGTACCAATCTTTTTACCACTAGCTAATACAATAGGTTTTAAAAAACCAGGTCTAAATAATACAGTACTACCAGCATAGTCACCATAACGAGATGCTTTAGGGTTAGCTGCAATTTCTGCTTCACGAGTTGCAGTATCATAACCAGTAAACTCTTTAAACTTCTCAGGAGCAAAAGTATCATAGAGTTTTTCTACTGCTTTTTCACCACCAATAAGTCCACCTACGCCCCCTACAATAGCCCCAGCAACACCTAATATAGGACCACCAGCAATAGTTCCAGCAGTGCCTAATGCCTCAGCACCCATAGTCATTGCAGGTAATGCAGGAATCATCTTAGCAGCGGTACCTACAGCACTCTTAGTAAATGCTTTAACAGCATCAATGTTCTCAGCAGGACCCCCTTCAAAAGGTACATAGCCAGGGTAAGATGATGTTTTAGTTTTAGTTTTGGTAGGTTGATTAAAACCTGCTAGGAGGGGATTTGTTTCTGTTTGATCTTCTTCTTTAAAACCGTCAAGCAAAGGATTAGAAGAAGAACTAGGCCGATCTATCACCTGTGAGGGTTGTGCTTCATCGGCTTTGGTAACTGCATTGTCTGCAGTCATAGTAGCTTTTAAATTTTCCTCAACCCACTCGGGTGATCGTTTTGATTGTAAATAGGGACTTGATGGAAGACTTGCCCAAACACTTCCTAACTTTTCGTTAGCAGTTTTGTAGTCTCCCTTTTGAATATCTTCTAGTGCACCTTTATCTTGAATAAGTTTAAGTGCAATCTTCTTTTGACTATTAGGACTAAAGTCAGTAATACCTAGTTTAGGAGCAACATCATCATAAGTCTGTTTAGTAATCTGCCATTTGCCTGCAGCTTTACTTGGACCTTCTTTAGTAGTAGCACCTACAGTATCAGGATGTTTAGAATAGTCATAGAACTTACCACCACCAACAATGGTGTTGTAATCAGGACTACCCTCAGCTTTATTTAAAAACTCTAAATAGTTATCAACATTAGAATTATAGTCTACGCTAGAGGGTGGGTCATTAAATCCATCTAATAAAGGATTTGCTGTAGCCATTAAACTTCCTTATTTATATTTAGCAGGATTTACTTTAATATACTTTTCAAACTCTAAATCAGGATAAGCTTCTTTAAACTTAGCTTTAACATGATCAAGCAAAGCTTTTGTTGGAGTAGCATTAAGAGCTTTAATAGTGCCTTGAATAATTTCTTGTGAAGGTACACTAGCATTATCAGTAGTAGTCGTATCCGTAGTATCTTTAGCACCAGGTTTTAACTTACCAGTATAAGTTTTAAGTTTATCTTCTTCAAGGGCAATCTCAGTTTCTAAGTTAGCAACCTCTTGTTGTAAAAGTGGAACTTCTTTAGCACGCTCATCATCGTCCATTTTTAAACCTGATGAATCAATAAATAAATCACCTTGTCTGAGTTTAAGTAATTTATTTTGTTTTAATTTAAGATCTGTTTGTAATAAAGTAACTCGTTTTTGACCTTCATTAATAAAAGTAGTAAGCTCTTCTTTTTTAAATTTACGTGCAGCAAGCTCTCGTTTTGAAGCACCATTTGTTATAGTTTCATCAGCAAGTCTATCTCTTGTAGATTGAGCTTTATTAGCTCTATCATTTTGTTCTTTTAATTTAAGATCTTTTTGCATAAGTTCAAGTTTCTTAGCAGCTGACATAGAAGCATCTGAATATTTCTCTGCAATAGCTAAACGTGCTTTAGGATCTGTCATAGATCTTAAATCACCAGCAGGAATACCATTCATTTCTAATAACATTAATGTAGATTGCCATGCTCTTTCTAATTCAACAGGATCATTTGTTCTTTTAGCTACTTCAACATAACCACCAGCAAGTCTACCAGTTATTTCCATAATATCTTTAGTAGCACTAATACGACGAGTCTGTGCTTGTGTTCTAGCTTCTTCTAATTTACCAGCAACTTCAAGTTGTTTTTGATATGGTTTTAATAAACCCGCTCGTTTAAATTCTTCAGCTAATTTATAAGCAGAGTCTACTTGATCATTAGCTTCAGTAAAATCTAATGTAGCTTTTTTAACCTTTGTAGCAATATTATTAACGGGAGGAGGAGCAGTCTCTTGTGGTGAAGTAGGTTGATTATATCCTTCTACAGGGGTTTGTTCTTGAGGAGATGTTTCAGTAGGAGGTTGCTCCTGACCAGAACTAGGATCTACTTGAGTTTGTAGAGCTTGCTCAGGAGACTTATAATCTTTAGGAATAGCCCCACCAAAGCCATAAGGCATATCAGCAGGACTCTCAGCACCACGTTGTTCATAAGTACCAAACGGAGATGTAGGATTAGCATCTGTTGTTTCAGCAGTAGCATACTCTGTAGGAGCTTGATCAAGTCCTGTAGGACCTTGACGAGTTCCTTTATCTTGTGTTTGATATGACAACATTGGATCTTGTTGATTGTTCATAGTAGGAATAGAAGTAGGAGCATTAACTTTAGACTCAGCTAATCTCTTAATTGCATCTTCTTTTAATGCATTCTTTTTCATTATTTCTTTAGATTTTTTATAATCTTCTAAATCAATTTCAGCTTCTCCTGTTTTAAGAACATCCATTCTGTCCCTAGCCATTTTAGCTTCTATTCCACCAAAAGTGGAAGTACCATAATACATTGGAATGCCTGCCATAATTTATCCTTTATCCAAAAAATCCACCAAGAGCACCACCTAAACCAAGAATTGCTTCTAATTGTTGGTCTTTTTTATTCTTTGCTGCTAATGATTGCATGTTAGCTGCATTTGCATAAGCAGTTTGACCTACAGCTGGAGCTTGATTTGCTCCTGATTGTGCAGACAATTGATTTACATAATTATTAAACCAGTCTTGTGCTACGTTAGCACTTTGTTTTTGTAATGATGCTAGTGTGTTACCTGAAATAGATTGACCTGAAGCAGAGGCTTGCCTTTGAATAGCTTTAGCTTGTTCTTCTTGAGCAAAGTTATAACCTGGCATACCATAAACCCTACTAGGATCGTTCATTAATTGATTTAATTGAGTAGCAGCATCCTCTCTATATTTAGCATAAGGATCTGCATTAGCTTGAGCTGCTTGAGGTGTTTGTCCTGTACTTGTATTATTAAAGGCATCATAAATACTCATACCACTTTTAATAAGATTAGTATATTTACTAAGACCACCAATACCACCATTACTAGTTGGAATACCACCAGATTCACCTGTTGTAATTGTATTACCTAAATTACTAAGTGAGTTTGCAATACTACCAAAAGAAGAACTTGCATTAGGTACAGATGAAGTAAAACCACCAAGACCATTAATAAAAGAATTAGCTCCACTAAAGGCACTAGATACTCCTAAACCTCCTGCAGTAGATAGTAATGAGCCTCCAATACCACTAGCTAAAGTGCCAGAGGTTAACATACCTGCCCCTGTCATTCCTCCTCCTAATATACTAGGAGCTGAAAGTGCAGCAAACCCAGAAGGAGCAAGGTAAGGCATACCAAAGTAAGCAGCAGCTATAGTTCCTATAGGTCCTAAAGCATCGGCTACACTTCCTACAGCGTCAACAACGCCACCGACTACAGAACCAACTGCATCGGCTACACCTCCAACAATATCAGCAACAAAGCCCATCTTGTGTAATCCTTATATTTATTTTATTATTAATTTGATTGTATGGTTTAAATCCCAATCTAGTTACAAACTTTAAAGCATTTAGATTATTAGAATGAACAGTAGAAATAACTTCTTTATGTTCGTTTAACAACGGAACTAAAATAGCTTTAACATATTTTCTAAGATTAAATTTATCTGTAGCAAATATGTGAATTTCATTATCTCTTACTGCAACACAACCTATAACACCATTTATAGTTTTAATAGGGTAAATGATAAACCCTGTAAATTGTTTTAAGAATTCTTCTTTAGTATCTTCCCAATAGTCTTTATAACTATCCCAAGCTTTTTCAATAGCTTTAGTTTGTTCCTGCGTCAAGGTCCATTTCACAAGCTTGCAATCTAATTGGCTGGTTGTCTGTGCAGAAAAATTCATAAGCTCTTCGTCTAAAGTTACCGTTTTGATATAAAACACTTCTAGTTGCACTTAGATCAACATTACGATATTGAGACCAATTTTGATAGTCATCATCTGTATGTCTTATGCGAAGTGTAGCTCCTATCTTATCACCTACTACCTCAAGTCTACCTATAAACTTACGTGTAGTAGCTTCAGCATCTATTAAAGGTGTTCTAACTCTAAATTGAATAGGGCCTGTTTCATCAGTATAAATATTCTCACTTATATTATACAGCTTTCCATTAGAATTGTCAAGAGCATAACCTTCATTATTATATGATGTAAAGAATGTACCATTTAAAATAGTCTCTTGATTATTTACATAAGAAGTCCAAATGCACCATTGTTTAGATTTAATATCACAAACAAGTGTTAAGTTATCATCTAATAAATTAAGAACATAAAAATAATGTCCTGCTATTTTTAATGAGTAAGCCCTAACATTAACTAAAGAGGATTGATCTAATATTCTTTCAATAGAAACATCTGAAATTTGTACTGGTCTTGTACCATCAAGCATAAGAACTGATCTACCCGTATTACGTCCTACAGCTACCCATACAACTGTTTGTTGCATTTCTACAACAGAGTTACCATTAGCACATCCAAATTCAATACGGAATGTTTGATTGGGTAACAACGGAGATCCTACTGCATTACCTGCATCATAGAAAAACTCTGTAGACCATTGACCAAACGCTATTAAATAATTAAAGTGTTTAGCTAAGGCTACACCTTTATCAGGTTCTGCTTCTGCTGTAATAAAGTTTAAAGCATCCCATTTAGTAGGATCATTTGGTTCACTATTCCAAATCTTACCATCGTCTGTCATTACATAGACATAAGTATTAAAATAGGCAGTGCCTGGTACAATACTACCTGATGGAAACCCATTAAGTAAGCAAGTAGCAGTAGCTTGAATACCTGATGGTGATGCTGAAATTGTTATTGTAGGAGGGTTAATATAACCTGTTCCTGCATTTGTAATAGTAATTGCTGTAACAATACCACCAGTTTGTGTAGCTGTTGCTGTAGCAGGAGTTCCTGCATATGTTAATGTAGCAGTGCCATCAGCTTGAGAACCACTAGTAAAAGTAGGAGGAGTACTTGCTGTAGTTCCTGCAACAGTTACTGTATAAAGATTAGTACCATAAGAAACTTGTTGATTTACAATATATGGTGTTGTAGCTGCCCAAGCTGGACCAAACGTAACAGTAGGTGTAACATATGTAGTACCCCCTGCTGTAATTGTAACAAATGCTACGCTATCTGATCTAACCCTAGCTAAAGTTGTTCCATCATAAGTATAACCATAGTCACCTTTTTGAAAGAACAGATAACCATTATTAATTGTATTAGTAAAAAAACAAGGAGTAGTAGTTCCTGTTAAAGATCCTATAGTAGAAACAGTACTTAAATCAGTATTATAAAGAGTGTTATTAGTAACACCATAAATTTTACTAGCATATGTATAAAGACCTTGTCCAGTTCCTGCTGTAAAACTTACTGCAGAGGAAGTATATCCTGGTCTTTTCTTAGCATACATGGTTCCATTATAGTCATCTGGATAACAGTTAACCATTTTAGAACCTTTGTCTGTGGTATCATTACGAAACTCTACCCCATAGGCCATTGGTAAACGCAATGTCTGCATTATCTAAACCTTAATACTTGTGATCTAATATCTGGTTGGAAGAATGTAGAAGCATACTCTGTATCCCAAGCCATTAATCTTTGTTTATATGTTTCTGCTCTTTGAATAACACCACTTAATTTTTCTAATGGTAGACCATAGTCAACTGCAATCTCTGAAGCTAAACCCCAACGTAATGATTGAAACCATTCTGATGGAAAGTCAAATGTTTGATTAGCTGTAGTAATATCCTCAATAGGACGTTGAACAGTTATATGTAGTTCATAAGTAGTTGATGTACTTGCATTAGGAGTTAAGAATACTTTAAGTTCTCCATATGTTGTATATGGCCAGTAGTACACAGAGTTTACTGTACCTGTGTTAAACTTAGAACCTAAGATGTTATATTCTTGTTGTGAAAGAATAGACATAGGTAAGTCAATATAAGTATTTAAAAGGGAGTCAACAGTTACAGTTGCTGGAGTTGTAAAAGTACCACCAGACATTGTTAGAACATCACCTACTGCATAATTGTCACCGCCATCATTAGCAAGAAGAGCTTTAGTAACAACACCACCAGTATAAGTTAAATTAAATGTAGCACCTGTTCCAGAACCACCAGTAGCTGATACAGGATTAGTAGCTTGTACTGTATAGCCTGATCCACCTGAGAGTAAAGATATATCTGCAACTTGGTTAGTAGTATTAGATATATTTCTTAAAAAAGATTGAATAAGTCTTAAAGGTTTATTAGTATTTAAATCATAAGTACTAGAAGGTCCAATAGTATAAGTTGTTTGATTAGACTTTAAAGGAATAGTTAACTCAGTAACTGTCCATAATTTAATACCATCTGTCATCCAATCTTTAAGCATCATGTTAAGAACCATACTTGCATTCTCAATTGCACTAGCTGTAGGTTGTGTACCTTCTTCAAGTACACCTAATAGACGTAAAGATGACTGTATAATGTCATTACGAGTTACGCTAAATGTTGTTGTACCTGAAGTAGCCATATTAGTCCTTGTTCTTTCCTAATAGTTTTTGTACTGTCTTTGTTTCGTAGATGCGGATTGTAGTCCATATAATAGTAAATAAAGCTGCAATAGCAGGCAGTAATTGCATCATAGTTCCTACAGCAGTAGCAATAGATGCACCATCAATTACATGTTTAGTTGCATCTGTTAAGTGTTCGTGGGGCATTATAAGTCCTTAGGTTCCCAGCCGTAGATCTCGGCTATTTGATATGTTAGTTTATAGAAGTTTTTGTTATGGAGTTCATATCGTTTACCCTGAAGGTATAAAATAAGATGCACCATTTCATGTGCCATTGTTTTCTCTAGGGTTTGGAGTAGACTCATCTTACTTGTACTCATGGTAATACAATGAGGTTCAGGTGAGTACGATCCGTACATCTCAGGATCATCTACTACTAAGAACTCTATCTCGGAAGGTCTGGGTAACTCATACTTATCGAAAGGTGGCAAGTGTCTTAACATATTATAGACAGCTTTACACGATTCAACAGTTATAAGACTCATGTCATCAATATGGTCTAGTGCCAGCTTTATCTATGATTAATACTTGTTTGCGTGGTTTGTCTGCAAACTTGTTAGGTATGGATATATGTACCCATGAATCAAACTCTCGAATCAGTTGGTCATATTCAAGGTTTGTTTTAAGTAACTCTTTAACAATGTTATCAGGTGTTAAGCCTGGTACTTTAATATCAGCAGCACAACCAATACAGTGCTGGCTTGTAGGCTTACTTCCTACGGCAGTGTTAACTGCTGGTGATCTATAAGCAGAGTTAACCATTACTGGTCTACCTAAAGTTCTACGAACTTCTTCTAACATCCGTGATAATCTAACTAGGTTAGCTTTGACTTCCTCATTAGGAGTATTATCTAAACCTTGACGTTCAGCAATCTCTGAGTGAGTTAGTTCTTCTAAAGTAAAGTGTTCGCTTAGTTTCATCTTTTATTTTATATCATAAAATCTATCAGCATTAAAGTCGCTAAAATCGCCACCTTCCCATTGAATATGAATAAGATTTCCTTTAGCAGTCCAACAAGCTTTCA
>Ga0214919_10009505_pt1 | contig 12518 bp, 11 predicted proteins | sample LL1503_MetaG_FD_177994 | JGI IMG/M metagenome (GOLD analysis project Ga0214919, IMG submission 177994) | Freshwater microbial communities from Lake Lanier, Atlanta, Georgia, United States - LL-1503 | ecosystem: Environmental > Aquatic > Freshwater > Lake | place: USA: Georgia | collected...
CACTAACGGCTAAAACCAGTATTGAAAAACTCAAGGCCGCTATCAATGAAGCTAGAGCCAGGAAGGATTCTGTCATTGGACAATTTAGGTCTGACGCACAAGCCGAACTCAACAAGTCTCTTGGTGAATACAGAGCGCTTCAGGAGTCTTTGCCCGCCTTGCAAGATAAAAAGGGTAGGACTGAAATACGCTCACCAGTCGCTGGTGTTGTCAATCGCGTGATGGTCTCAACAGTTGGTGGCGTTGTCAAGCCTGGCGAGCCGATCGCAGAGGTGGTTCCTGCGGGGGATAAGTTAGTTTTTGAGTCGATGGTGCTGCCTGCAGATATTGGTTTTGTGAAGGTCGGTCAAATTGCGCGCATCAAAATTACAGCTTATGACTATGCTATTTTTGGAGCGATGACGGGAACTGTGACAAGAGTTGCGGCGGACGCAACTGCTAACGAGAGGGGGGAGAGCTTTTATCAAGCGCGTATTGAGACAGAAAGTCCTGACTTGGAATCAAGAGGAAATAAATTACCCGTTATGCCAGGCATGCAAGCCCAAGTTGAAATAGTCACGGGACATAAAACTGTCTGGAGTTACTTACTCAAACCCGTTATAGCCGTTCGTGAGAACGCATTTAGGGAGCGTTGATGCGACTTCGCAGAGTTATTCCTTTTACGGTCTTCATAGTTAGTGCATTGTTTGTGCAAGTTTTAGCTATTGCTTTTTCACAACCGCAACCCAATTCTTATTCGCAACCTAGCAAGAAAGCCACAAAACCATTTATCACCAAAGTTAGCCAAACACTCGCTAGCAAAGATACCGTATTGAGTGGTGAGGCTAAAAGCCAAGATTTAGAGAAATTAAATCCTGCTCCTCAAAGCGGCACAGAGTTAATCTTTAAAATTGGTGAAGAGCAAATTATTTTCTTGCAAGACTTCTTAAAGTTGTCTGCAAGAGACTTCTCTATGGATGATTTACAAAAATTCAGGGGGGTTATTAATGCCGCAGTTGAAGATCATCCGGAAGTCTTAGCCGCTATTGCCGCAAGAAGATCTGCAGGGTTCTCAGTCAGAGAAGCAAAGGCAGCTTATTACCCACAAGTCAGCGGCACCACCCAAAAGGGGCCTGTCAAGTCTGACCCAAGTACAGTGACTGGTGCTACTGCTAGAAGCTACCAAGCTGCATCTGTAGGCCTAGTAATGAGGCAATTACTTTTTGATTTTGGTGGCACAAATAATGCAATCGATGCATCTAACGCGCGAGACGAACTCTACCAGTACAAGACGCGGCTCACGCGCGCCGATGTGGCTCTTCGCGCCGTGCAAGCGCATCATGAGATGCTAAGAGCCATGCGCCAGCTTGACTTGGCAAATCGAAATTTGCAGTCTAGGGAATCTATTCTCAATTTGGTGAGTCAGCGTCAAGACCTCGGAGGTGGCACGGTCAGCGATGTCGTTCGCGCGCAGTCCCGTGTCGCAGATGCTGCCGCATCTGTAGTAGCGGCCAAGCAAAGAATTGGACTCGTCGAAGCTAGTTATCGTGAACTTTTTGGCCCAAGTAAATCGCAGGACTCTTCAGTGCTGAGTATTCTTGTTGATATTCCTCTTGATAAAGCGTTACTTGAAGAGGTAAAGCACTCTTCTGGTGATTCTTATAAAGTAAAAATGGCGATAGCTACTAGAAATGCTGCCGAATTTGACTTGAAGTCGCTGGTCGGCAAAAACTTGCCCTCCATCAGCCTTGAGGTAAGTAATACACGCAGAGATTTAGCGGGCCCTGGAGAGCCTGGACATGATAGAAGTGTGTATCTTGTTGCCAAACAAAATTTATATACAGGCGGTGCAGATACTGCCCGCGAGCAACAGTACCGCGAGAAATTTTTACAATCTGAAGAAGACTTGCGAGCAGCTAAAAGAGAGGCTGAGAGGGTTTACGATCAAGCACTCTTGGAAGCGAACTCGGTGGAGTCCCTTGTCAAATCAAGATTGAGGGCGGTGGAGCTCTCTGCAGAATCGCTTCGTATGGTGCGAGAGCAGTTTGCTTATAGGCGTGGGTCTTTGCTAGACTTACTTACCGCACAAGAGGCACTCAATACTGCTGGGCGAGACTTGATAGACGCTCAAATAGATAGTGCCCAAACAAAATACAAGGTGCTCTCTGCTGCGGCTTTATTGAATAAGTTTTTTTCCTTGGAGTAATGCAAACATGATCAGCCAGCTCAATGCCACCTACGTGCCGCTGGAAGATCGTGTTTTATTTAAATTAAATACTGTCGACTCAAATGAATTTCGGTTGTGGCTTACACGCAATATGGTCCAAGAAATCATGAATTTGTGCTGTGCTGCTGCTGTCAAGTTTGAGGAACTAAAGCACCCTGCAGCACAAGCTAAATCTATCGCGGAATTCAAACAGCAAGCCGTTGAACAGGTAACAACTTTCAGTCAATACAAGCCCGCTGCTGTTTGTCCCTTAGGCGAAGAGCCTATATTGGTCAATAAGCTGCAGATGCGTATTGAGGACGGGCAGTACGTTCTTATTTTTGGGCTTGTGATTGGCAAAGATTTGACTTTGCGCCTAAACGATGACTTGCTAGCAAAGACGAGGTTGTTGCTAAACACCATTCAAGAAAAAGCGCGCTGGATGCTGATGCCTAACGCGTCTCCTCAGTTGGCTAACCAACAATCAACGCAATCAGAGCTTAGCCAAATCTCTGGCGCAGAGGCTGCAAAGCTACTTCACTAATAAGATCTAGTAACACTAAGTACGGGATAAGAATCTGCTAAGGAGTTCCAGATAAAGGTGCATTTTTTCGAGACAGCACAGCAAAAATACTGCCTTGAGTTTTAGAGAGAATTTGGTAAGGCCTGAGCTGCGCTGATAGGGTCAAACTAGATGCAGTGATAGCAGCAGGCGTTTTGTCTAAAAAATCGATGAGCTTGGAGGACTTGAGCGCATAGCTGACATTGATAGCTAGGTCATTGGTTTTTTGTGCTGCTCCTAGCGCATTGAGTTTGCTTTGAACCATCCCAATAACTAGGCCATCAGGCGCGATCAAAGGTCCTCCGGAGTTGCCCACAGAGGTCTCTGCGCTGTATTGGAAGTATTCAGCGTTAATAGATTCATTTCGATCAGTCCGATTACCGTTGATGATGCCTTGTGTGATTTTTTTGCTCGGGTTTTGTATCCGTGGCTGAGGGTAGCCAATTGCGAAGACTTCAAGACCGATAGGAACATCTCTCCAGTTCGCAAGGGGTAGTGGTGGTGCCGTCATGTTGACAGATAACAGTGCTAAGTCGGAGGCGATATCAGTTTTAATAATCTCGGCTTTGATCCATTTTTTATCCTCAGTGGGTCCTATTAAGATAAGTTCACTGTTGATAACAACGTGAAGCGCGGTAAGCATGTAGCCATTTGCAATAAAAAATCCTGTCCCAATAGAGGCGGATTGCTGGGAGGGTGGTAGTTGTTGAAAAGCTTGAGGAGGTGTGGAATGTGTTTGCTGTGCAAGAAGAGGCACAGGTAACAACAGGCATGAGCTTAAAAAAAACAACCCAAATACAGTAAAAAATTTATAAATTAAGCGGTACATAGCGAGATGGTTCATAAAAAAATTTAATTAATCCAGTAACAAAACTATCATATTTATTTATTAGGTTTATGCTAATCCTAAAAATGACAGTTTTACAAGAGGGTCTCACACGAATCACATAAATGGCATCAAAGTCTTGCTAATTAAAGACGAAATTACAATTACTGGCTTCGAAAAAAATTACAACTGCTGGTGGTGAAGTGACACAAACATGTCTGAAGCGATACAAGCAAAACCCAAACTTACAGCTTTCGCCAGTTTGTCAAGTAAATAAAGGCTCATCGGAGCCTTTATTGCTTTTCCTCTACATTTTCACAGCGCAAGCATGGAATGGGGGGCTATTGTCAACTTAGAAAATTCGCTATTTGTAATTTTTAGGTGCCGGGTGCTACCCGCTTGAATTGATAACAATCTCAGGCTCCACCGTCTCCAATTTCCATTTTTAGATCTGGACGTAAAGAAGACATTTGAACTAAGTTGCTTGGCTTGGAGTGGTGATAAATAAAGGCAGTACTTAAGATCTAATTACGCCATGAATCAATTTGCTTAACTCAATTGCATTTTTAACATTTAACTTTTCAAAAATGCTTGCCCGATGAATTTCAATCGTTCTCGAACTGTTATCAAGTTCGTTTGCAATTTCTTTATTGGTTAAACCAGAAATCACTTTCAGCATTACATGGATTTCTTTTGGGGAAAGAGTGCCGGCTTTTGCAACAAGAGATAAGTGCTCAAGTAATTTTTTTTGCCTTCTGAAAGAAGCATCTAGTGCCAAACTCAGAAATTTCTCCACACCCTTTTCGCTGCTGGGGGATAGGGGTTTATAGCCATCAGACTGTTGCGATAGGTATAAAATTGAATCGACGTTTGAAATTTCTCCAAAAAAAACCGTTCCAATAATTGCATCAGTATGGACTGTGTTTAAAAATTTCAGCAATGAAACGGAATCACTAACATCGTCTTCGTTTTTCACCAAACAAACAATTACACCAAGTAAGTATGGGATTTGAGGGGATTGGTACAGGACTTCAAGCAATCCAGTCGAACTGTTGAATGAACTAAGCGTAAATGCTTTGCTTTTCGCAAAAGTTTCAAAGTAGCTTTGTGACTAAGATCGAAATCACCAACAACAAACAAATGCGAATTTGGATGGTGTTGGGCGTCAACTAAAGTTGTATTTCCTGCTAATGCATTTAAAAATGAATTCGCGCGTAATTTGTCGGGTGTTGACAACATGATATTTATTAATTAAATAATATTAGTTTGCAAAGTAAATTGATTTTAAAAGAATTCATAGAAAACCTGCTGACCAAAAATGACAATTTTTATATGCAACGCAAGAAATTACACTTTGGTTACCATTTATTCATGGTTTTAAAAATAATAATCACTCTAGCATTAGCGTTTTACGTACTATTCGTTTCTAACGACTTTCTTTTCCATAAATTTCATGTAGATCAATATACAAGCCTAGTTTTTTTACCAAGCGGCGCTAGAGTACTTTTTTCAATAGTTTTTGAGTCTAACGGGGCAATCGGGCTGGCTCTCGGTAGTTTGCTAGTCTCCTTTTTTTATATCCATGAACCCTCTACGGCAGTGATTATCGGAAATGCTGTTGCGTCTGGTGTTGGAGCTTTTGCTGCAAGAGAGCTTTGTGTACGCATATTAGATTTAGAGGTTTACCTTCATCAAATAACCCTCAAGCAAATAATGTATGCAAGTATTATTTATTCGGTGATCAATACACTGCTGCACCAAAGCATTTTTAATTTTCTCGAAAAAAATGATGCCTTTTTTTTAAGGTCTGGGCAAATGCTGATTGGCGACCTTTTGGGTGCATTAATATTTTTAATGCTGTTACGACTATTTATGCAAGCATACTTTTACATAATGAAGAAAAGAAGGTAAAGCAGATTTTTTTTGGAATAGCTAGGCAAAGAGCCGAAAATGAGTTCAGGTTTACAAAGTTATTGAAATTCTTAATCCACTTTTGCTCCGCTACGATTCACAACAATTTCGTATTTACTTAGTTCAGAACGCATAAATTGGCCAAACGCCTCGGGTGTTGTCGGCACGGGTTCTGCCATCAGGTTTGCAAAACGTAATTTGGTTTCAGGTACTTGAAGCGCTTGCACAAAAGCTTGGTTGAGTTTTTGAATGACGCTCGCAGGTGTTTGAGCGGGCGCTACAAGCCCCCACCATGTATCGACAGAAAAACCAGGTAACGCCTCAGCTATTGATGGAACATCTGGTAACAAACTACTGCGTTGTGGTGTGGTGACTGCTAATGCTGTGAGTCTTCCATTTCTAATATTAGGTGCTGCAGTGGCCAGGTTGTCAAAATTGAAATCAACTTGCTCAGACAGAAGCGCCAATTGCGCAGGATTGCCGCCGTTGTAAGGGATATGCACTGCAAAAATGCCCGCACGCGATTTAAATAGCTCGCCGGCCAAGTGACCAGCGCTTCCGTTACCGCCAGATCCGTAATTTAGTTGGCCTGGATGGGCTTTGGCATAACTAATAAAGTTGCTCAAATTTTGGATGCCCAATCTTTTGGCGGTCTCAGTGTTCATCACCAAAACATTAGGCACACGCAAAATTTGTGTGATGGGCGCAAAGTCAGTGGCTGCGTTGTAGGGCATGCGGCTGTAGAGCCAAGGATTGACAGCATGCGTGGCAGTGGCGGCAATTCCAATGGTCAATCCATCAGGTGCGGCTTTGGCTATGAAATCTGCACCTATATTGCCACCAGCACCGGGGCGGTTTTCAACTACTACAGTTCCTAAGCTCTCTTTGACGCGCTCGGCCAATACTCTTGCTGTTACGTCAATGGGTCCTCCAGCTGCATAGGGCACTATGAGGTGGATGGGTTTGCTAACTTGTTGCCCAGTCGCACCTGAGCAAGCTAAAAAAGCCCAAAAGAGTGCGAAAAATAAACGCGCGTTATGTGATCGCATAACTTATGACTTACCAGGCATTACTTGTCTTTGTAAGGCCCTGCACCTGTACCAGGACGTATTTGCGTAGCGTTGTTATTGGTTGATTTAGAAGCGTCATTTGGCGCTGTCATAGTGGAAGAGGGCGATCCGGCGTTCTGTGGCGAAGAAGCAGTTGTATCGCGAAGCGTGATACCTTTTTCACGCGCGCGGCTATTCATGCGGGCACGGTGGTCTTGGAGGAACAGGTCACGTTCGGTTGTATTTTTAAATGCGCCCATTTGTTTTTTGTATGCATCACGTTCTACATCTGACATCACTTGCCAGCCATAGACTTGGTCTTTGGCTGGGTCTTGACTGGCTAATTGACTGGGTGCTTTGTTTGTCGCATTGCTTTGAGACAAAGCAGACGAGCCAATCAGTAACGCAAAAAAACCTCCAATTGAGAGAGTTAAAAATTGAGAAGTCTTTGAATTGAACATATGAATCCCTAAAAAATTGAAATCGCTAGCAACCATGAGGTCATCCTAGAACTTTTGCAAATCACCCTGTTGATCTGAATCAAATCCATATTCCTTGCTATTTTCTGGGTCGATAAACCGAGAGTAAGCTGCTGTAGTCGTCACGCCAAGGAGAAAAGTCGATCCTTGGCTCCATGGTTTTTGCATTTTTGAGTAATGGACAATTAAAAAAGCCTTCATCCGTCGTCACCAATACCCAACGGGAGGTGAATGACAGTTTTGAGAAGTCGCCAACATGGTCCACTAAACGTATCTTTTTACCAAAATGACCCGCTCCGGTTTGCACCACAGGTATCAAATCTAAAAATGCGTTGGTGATGTGCACGGCCAGTACGCCATTGGGTTTTAGGTGTTTGAAGTACAGCGCAAATGCTTCACGCGTGAGCAAGTGGACCGGCACAGAGTCGCCAGAGAACGCATCCACGACGAGCACATCAAAATTTTGGGGCGATTCAATTTCTAATTGAAGGCGGGCGTCGCCCAGCACAATATCGGTTTGCGCTTTGGCATCACGGATAAAAGTAAATTCTTGTTTTGCGAGTTGAATAACCAAAGGGTCAATTTCATACAAGTGGTAGACGTCATCTTTGCGTCCATAAGTAAGCAGTGTTCCTGCACCAACCCCGATAACACCGACATGCAATGGCCCTTGCGCGGCTTTGGTGTCTAGCGCCAACCCCACGCCGGCTTCATGGGTGAAATAGGACGTTGGAATTTGCTGTTTTTCAGGGGAAATAAATTGTTGACCGTGGATGATTTGCCCATGCAACATACTTCGGTAGCCGTCATTGACTTGGGTAAATACTTTTAATGAACCGTAAAAGTTACGTCCCATCCATGTGACGCCTTCTGCTTTCGTGCGGTGGTCGCTAATGCGCATAATTGCTAGCCCAACGATGAAGGCAATTCCAGAAAGCCAAAATGCACGTTTTGTGAGTACTGTGAGGTGTGCATGGCTTTGCATCAAAGAAATTGTGATCGCCACACTAGCCAAGACAATTCCAACCGAGAGTTCGTAGTTGCTATCAAAACAATAGGGGCCCACTACTCCAACAAAAAGGCCGCCTATAAATCCACCGATCGATAGCATCAAATAAAACGCTGTGAGATGCTGGTTGGCCGGCTTCTTTAGTGCCAACTCGCCGTGGCACACCATGCAGATGATAAAGAATGCACCAATGTTGAGAGGAATAACAAGGGCAAATGGCCATTCACTCACGCCTAGTGTTGGCAAGTAAGCTAGTAGACCCAATGCAAGTGCACCAAGAGGTACCCACACTATGCGTTTGTAAAAACCTTGACTCTCAAAACACAAAACAAAAGATAACAAATAAACCGCCAAGGGGGCTACCCACAACAGGGGGATCGGAGCAATGTTCTCTGACAAAAAACTGGTGTTGGCCACCATCAAGATAGAAGGGCAGGCTGCTAGAAATATCCACAGCACCTTTTGATTCCATTGCAACTTTTGCGCTGTTTCATTGGCAGTCTGATCTATGCGCGATTCATCTAACGGAGTGGTTTTATCATTAGATATGGTTGCGTTGGTACCAACATCATTGCGGTGGTGCCAGACCAAATAGCCACTTGCTACCACATAGCAAACAAATAAAACTGACCATGTGAAAGATTGCCCTTTGATTGAAAGTAGTGGTTCAATCGCTAGCGGATAAGCCAGCAAAGCAAGCATTGAGCCCAAATTAGATAAAGCAAATAAACGGTAAGGAATGGTGTTGGCGCGTTCACGCGCAAACCAACTCTGTATTAAGGGGCCGGTTGAGGACAGAACAAAATAAGGCAAACCAATCGATACAACGAGCAACCCCAATATCTGTAAGGTGGGGTTTTCTGCGCCTTGTGGCTTCCACGATTCACTGGCACCAATAGGCAATATCAGCAAGCAAGTCAAAAGTAAAAGGCCTTGCAGCCAGCTCTGGCGTCTAGCGCTAAGTTTGTTGACTAACCAATGTGTGTAGAGATATCCAATCAAAAGCAACGCTTGGAAAAAAAGCATGCACGTGGTCCACACCGAAGCGGAGCCACCAAACCAAGGCAACACCATTTTTCCCATCATGGGTTGCACTTGAAACAATAGAAAAGCGCTGAGAAAAATGGTGAGCCCGTACATCACTGACGGCATAGTTTTCCGATCGTTCGCATTAGGATGTTTTTAGAAATAGTTAGATGCACAAAGAAAATTGCCCCGCGTAAGCGGGGCAATTTTTTCAACATAAACAGAAATGAGCGAAATGCAAAAACTGTTTATGCCAAGGCTTTTGCATTCAAATTATTTTGAAGTGCCGCCTGCTTTAGGAGCGCCGCCGCCGCCAGCGCCGCCACCGCTCGGAGCGCCACCACCAGTTGGGGCGCCACCGCTAGGAGCGCCGCCTGCTTTAGGAGCACCGCCACCACCACCGCCAGCCGGAGCGCCACCAGTTGGGGCGCCACCAGTAGGAGCACCACCTGCTTTAGGAGCACCACCGCCACCGGCACCGCCAGCAGGAGCACCGCCAGCCGGAGCGCCACCAGTAGGAGCACCACCTGCTTTAGGAGCACCACCGCCACCGGCACCGCCAGCAGGAGCGCCACCAGCAGGAGCGCCACCAGCAGGAGCGCCCCCTGCTTTAGAAGTACCACCGCCGCCGCCACTTGGAGCAGTGCCACCAGTTGGCTGAGCCATCGTCAAAGAAGTCGATGCTGTAAAAAATACTGCAATCAGAGAAGCAAGCAGTTTTGATGTTTTCATTTTAAATTTCCTTCGAAGGTTAGAAGAATCACATGTCATCTAAGTGGTGACTGCCGAATTAACGACACACCACTTGTAGGACTCATTTGCTGGCCGTAGGAGCTGTAAGACATGCTTCCACCAAAACCAGAGCTACCGCTACGAGCGCTGGCAAAGGAGTTGGAACCTCCCATGCCACCACCCATCATTCCGCCACCTGGGCCACCACCGCCACCCATTGGACCGCCGGGAGAACCCATACCACCTGCAGGAGAGCCACCCATCATTCCGCCAGGAGCACCCATGCCACCTGCAGGAGAGCCGCCCATCATCCCGCCGGGAGCACCCATGCCACCTGCAGGAGAGCCACCACCCATAATGCCGCCAGGAGCACCCATGCCGCCGGCAGGTGGGCCACCCATCATGCCGCCAGGAGCACCCATGCCACCGGCAGGTGAGCCACCCATAATGCCGCCAGGAGCACCCATGCCGCCGGCAGATGAGCCACCCATCATGCCGCCAGGAGCACCCATGCCACCGGCAGGTGAGCCACCCATCATGCCGCCAGGGGCGCCGCCACCCATCATTCCACCAGGAGAGCCGCCGCCCATCATGCCACCGGGAGCACCCATGCCGCCGCCAGCTGCTTGGCTACCAGTTCTAAGCTGTTGCAAATTGTTTTGCATCATCATGGTTTGACCAGGGCCACCAGGGCCCATACCGCTTTGCCCGCCAGGAGGTCCTCCTGGACCACCGGGGCATTGTGGTGGGCATGGAGGAGGTGAGTTAGTACTAGTAGGGGCAGGGGCAGGGGCAGGTTGTTGTTGTGCAGACGTATTCGTAATTAAAAACGAACAACCCAAAGCAGCTACAACGACAAGCCAATCTAATCTCAAAAAAGTATGAAATTGTTTCAATTAAAACCCTTTCAAATTAATTAAGATTCGGTAAGGTGTAGTCACCTGTCGCGCGCAAGATTTGAATAAGCGCTTTGACGTGGTTGGTCTGAGCATCTATCCAGTCGACTTCGCGTTCCCTTTGCTGAACCATGTTTTTAGTCGTGCGGCTTTTATCTTTTAAACCATCTTCGCGATAAACACGAACTTCCTCTAGCCTGGTTTTAGCAGTGTTGTATTGCATTAGTGATTGATTGGCTTCAATCACAGCCCGGGTTTTCGCATCATTTAAATAGAGTTCGACTTGAAGCTTGTTGTTGTTTGCTTGAACAAGCGGTCCGTCATATAAATTAGCCACTGGTATGGGAATGGATAAAGAGAATCCCCAAGTGCCTGATTTTTTGTAAGCAGTTCCAGTTGATGCATCGGTGCCATAGAGATAGGCAGCAGTTTCGGAGTACCACATACTTGGAGATAAATCAACGCGCCTATTTTTTTCAGTCAAGTTAAGGTTTGATTGCGCGACCTTGAGCGCGGCCTCAAGAGAGACGATGTCGTTACGGCGAGATAGTGACGTGGGTGAATAGTCTGAGGGTTTGAAATCTCGGGAGGGAACGTCGAGTGAGCCTTTTGGATCAAATAATTGCGTTACGCCTTGCCCAACAAAAGCGTTCATTCCCATCGAGAAATATTTAAAGTCATTAACAATCGTTTTTTGCATACCTGATTGGTTTTCAATTGCAACTGCAGCGTCTTTGTCGTTAATTGACTGTATTTTTTCATTTGCGCTTTGCAAGGTTTGCCAAATTAATCTAAGGCGAAGCGAGTCAATAAAAGCAAATGTCGCATCACCTTCAACTGCTTTTACAGAGACTTGTGCATCAAGCTTAGACCTGGAAACCTCATTTGAGGCGTAATCTTTTCGGGCTTGTTGTTTTCCAGGTGCCTCTAGGGTTCCTGCTAACGAATAAGTATTTGATTTAGGGGAGTAGGGTTCAGAGGCCTTTGAAGTGTAAAAAGTTCCACGACTTACTGTAAAACTTGGATTGATATTCGCCATTCCCATGGTTTCTTCCATGGCAACAGAACTCTCAACAGCCAGTTTTTTAGTGTTTAAAAAAGCATTGGACTGCTGCACTTGGGATAGGAAGTCGCGCAGTGTGATTGGTTTTAGAGTTGCGCCTTCGACATTCAAAGTGGCGGTAGTTTGGGCATATGAAGTGGCCAACATGAAGCAACATGAGGCGAAGACAATATTTCTCAAGAGAGGCTTGGAAATGGAGGGGGGGTTATTGGAGAGCAATTTAATTTTCCGTGAAGGTTAAATACTTTTAGAGTCATTAGCAAACCCATTTGATCTTACATTATTGGATGCATTAAATGTGAAAAGTAACCAAGGGTTTACCTTATTAAGTGGTGAATTAGAAAAATGTAATTTATCCGTATAAATGTTAGAAAAAAGAAATATTTGCTATTTGAAAATTTTTAACTTAAGGCCTTTGGATGTGACGAGTTCAGAAAAGCAATTTTTAAAATAAATGATCGATTAGTCATATTTATCGAGTTCTTGGACCAGTTGAACCCCCGAAAATGACAGATTTACAAAAAGGTTTCCTATGGATGGCATCAAGGTTCTGCTGATAGAGGACGAACTCAAGATTGCTGAGTTCGTGACCAAAGGACTCATGGCCGCTGGAGCGCAAGTGACCCATGTGACCGATGGGGCCACGGGTCTCAAAGTCGCATTAGAAGACGGGCACGATATTTTGGTCTTAGACATCATGTTGCCTGCTATGAATGGCATGGATGTGATGCGTGAATTAAGGCAAAGTGGAAATTTGCGCCCCATCATTATTTTGAGTGC
>Ga0214919_10009506_pt1 | contig 12517 bp, 11 predicted proteins | sample LL1503_MetaG_FD_177994 | JGI IMG/M metagenome (GOLD analysis project Ga0214919, IMG submission 177994) | Freshwater microbial communities from Lake Lanier, Atlanta, Georgia, United States - LL-1503 | ecosystem: Environmental > Aquatic > Freshwater > Lake | place: USA: Georgia | collected...
CCCGCACCGAAAAATAATCTGCACCCCTCAAGCGACCGCGAGAAGTCGCGCAAGGCGTTGCTCGACGCGATTGCGTCCCAGCACCCGGAAAATACTGGTGATGCTGGGTCCCGCGTTCGTGCCTGAAACCGCGAGTCGTGCAACAGCCTGATAATCGCCGAATCCAAGCCCCTTGCTTGTAGCTAAGGCCTTAATCGCCTCTTCAATAGCGCTGTCGCTGGATAAATCCATCGCAGGCAAGGTCGAGATCAATTCACTGAGGCGAGTCTTCGATTCGGGCTTACCCATGACCTTGTCCTTAACCTTGGGATCAAGCGCAAAGTCGTCGTTGAAAAAATATCCCGTATAAACCGGCAACTCCTCGAACCCTTTGATTTTCGGTTGAGCAAGCATCATGACCTCGCGGAACACCTCGGGTTGGGCGAGCGCGGCTACACCGGCAGGATTTTTTTCAAAAAAAGCCTTCGCCTCCGCGACAAATCGCTCCGTCGGTAAAGCGAGCAAGTAAGCCATGTTCATGTGCGCGAGTTTCTTCTCATCGAAACGCGCATTGCTTTGATTCACCCCAGGCAAATCAAACAATTGAATCACCTCTGCGATCAGCATTTTCTCGCGATCGTCTTTGGGATTCCAACCGAGTAGACACAAAAAGTTCACCAACGCCTCGGGTAGAAATCCCCGCTTTTGATATTCTTCGATCAGCGCACCTTGGTCGCGTTTCGACATTTTTCCCGGGCCATTTTGTTTAAGAATCAGCGGAATGTGCGCGAATGCCGGCACGGGCGCTCCGAAGGCCTTGAACAACTCGACGTGCTTGCTGGTGTTGGAAAGGTGATCTTCGCCGCGAATCACGTGCGTGATCTGCATCGCGATATCATCGACGACATTAACGAAATGAAACACCGGATTCCCATCCGAGCGGAAAATTACAAAATCCTCATCTTCAACGCGCTCCACGTGACCACGAATTTGATCTTCGATCGCCGTTGGCGCCACTTTGACCTTGGTGACGGTCTTTTTGCGGTGCTCGTCGTAAATTTCATAACGCTCACCGAGTAGTTTGAACCACACGGCACCGTCTTTCTCATAAGTGCGTCCGGCTGCTTTGAGTTTTTGTAGATACTCCGCGTAAACCGCCGCGCGTTCGCTCTGGCGATAAGGACCAAACGCACCGCCAACCACCGGACCTTCGTCCCAATTCAGTCCCAGCCAGCGCAACGAATCATAGATCACATTCAGGAACTGTTCGCTGTTGCGCTCCTTGTCGGTGTCTTCGATGCGGAGAATGAAAACGCCGCCAGTATGCCGCGCATAAAGCCAATTGAATAAAGCCGTGCGGGCGCTACCGATATGAAAAAAACCCGTAGGACTGGGGGCGAACCGAACGCGAACTTGTGACATGATCAGAGTTAAATGATTGCGGCTTGTACTTCGTTAAAACGGCCAGCAAGAAGCAGCACGTGTCCACTGTCAAAGCCACTCCGTTTGATCCTACCGCTACCGCTGCGCGCTTCAGTGCCGCCGCTCGCGATGCCGGCTTCCGTGTTGAACAATACGGGAAAATCGACGGATTCCCTTTAATCGCGCTAACCAAGCGAGCGCCTGGCCTGCGCCCGCGCATTTATATGTCTGCAGGCATGCACGGAGACGAACCAGCTCCTCCGCTAACGCTGCTCACGCTCCTTGAAACTGGATTTTTCGACGACCGCGCGACGTGGTTCATATGTCCTATTTTAAATCCCACCGGACTCGTCCGCGGCACGCGCGAAAACGCGACCGGCCTGGATCTTAATCGCGACTTTCTTGAAGTCCGCGCCAACGAGACCCGCGCGCATATTGATTGGCTCCAACGCCAACCCCCCTTCCACCTCACGCTCTGCATCCATGAGGACTGGGAATCTACGGGCTACTATCTCTACGAATTAAATCCCCACCAGCGCCCCAGTCTGGCCGAACCCATCCTTGAGGCAGTGCGAGCCTGTTGTCCCATCGACGAGGCTCCGGTGATTGATGGTCGTACGACCGCGGCTCCCGGCATCATTCGCCCCATCGACGACCCGCTGCTAAGGGAAACGTGGCCGGAGGCGATCTACCTGCGCGCCCATCATACGACGATCAGTTACACCCTGGAGTCACCGTCAGCTTTTCCGCTCGAATACCGGATTGCGGCTCATCGCGCGGCCATCACGAGCGCCACTACGCGATTAATCCATGATTTAGGCAAAAAGTCCGCATATCCGCCGCCATCTCGGCCTTAAAAATCTGCGGCGCACCCACTGAGCTCAAATCAATCTCAGCGCAGTGTAAGGCCTGCCGCGGCAACAATAACCTCTCCTCTAACGCCGCCGACCAACCCTTGGTAATAAAGTCTAAATAAAGCTGCGCATCCGGTCCGTAAATTTTGTCCCCGACTAACGAATGGCCCAGCCATTGCGCGTGAGCGCGAATCTGATGCTTGCGGCCGGTCTCCGTCACAACCCTCGCAAAGGTAAATCCGCCCGCCACCACCAAAGGCGTGAAATGCGTGAGCGCTGCTTGTCCACCCTCAACGACCGTCGATTTGATAAATACCGGACTAGCCCGGTCATCGCCGAGCGGTTGATTTACCGTAACGGGCGCCGGCAATTCGCCCGACATCACCGCGAGATAAACTTTACCCGCCTTGCGCTCCATCATCGCGGTCTGCAGCACGCTCGCCATCTTGGCGTCTTTTGCGAGCACCACGACCCCGCTGGTCTCGCGATCCAATCGAAAGACCAAATGCATCGTCGGTAAGCCCGTGTACTCGCGAGCTGCTCCGACCAAACTCGACCAGGGTCCCGCCTTCGAGGGATGGCATACTACGTCGCCGGGTTTGTTTACGACGAGCAAGCGATCGTCCTCATAAATCACCCAGGATTTGATCTCCTCGAGCGTGATCATACGGACTTTCCCCGTCGTGACCTGTCGCGGCCACGCACAAGCAAGCCACGGATCATAACTCAACTCCGGAGTGCCACCACCCGCTGCAGAATCACGCGTCACGTTACCACCTTTTTTAGCCGAAAACGCGCCAAGACCATCGCCGCCAAGCGTGCCGCCAAAGGCTTCGACAATTTGGAGACGAAAAACGTCGAGACTTTGTTCTTCCAACCTGGCACCACGAGGCTGCGCTCAGCAGCAATGGCTTGAAGCGTAGCTGTGACCACCTCATGGCAGGTCATGCTCAGACTGTCCGCGACGCTGCCTTGCTGTAAACCTGCACGCCGGAAAAAATCAGTCGCCGTCGGCCCTGGACACAATGCCAAGGCCCTCAGGCCCGTGCCGCGCAATTCCTCGTTCAAAGCTAAACTCCAATGCAGCACAAATGCCTTACTCGCGCCATACGCGGCCATGTACGCCGTCGGCTGAAACGCCGCCGTCGAGGCAACGGTCACAATGGCACCGCCACGCCTCCGCATCAGAGGCAACAAAAGCCCCGTCAACTCAACGACCGCACGCACGTTCACATCAATCATTTCCGTAACGTGCTCGATGGTGGGTTCCGGAAAATGTCCATAAGCCCCGAAACCACTGTTGTTCAACAACAGCACGCGTCCCTCGGGCGCATTTTTTTCTAAAAACGCCTCCACCTCGGCTGCATTTTTTTTCACCACGTCGGACTGGGCTAGGTCGCAGGGGAAATGCCGCAGCTTGATCGAGGGTGAATCAAACTGCGGTTGGCGCCGAGATAAGTTGCAAACCACCAAAGCGGGGTTCAACGCTAGACACCGTTCGATGAATGATTTTCCAATACCGGAAGATCCGCCCGTCACAATGACGGTCGTGAAATCCTTCAGCGCTTCGTTTAACGGGGCCATGGGATGGGTAGTTGATTTTGAACTTTTCGACAGCCGACCATCCGGCCGACTGCGGTAACCCAAAACATACGCAGAAACATGAACAGACAAAACCACCACGAACTGATCGTTTCCGGCATTCATCTTGAGCTGACTCCGTCGCTCAAAACGTTTGTACGAGAGAAATCGGAACGGTTGTTCAGACACGAGGAGCGCATTGTGCGTCTCCGCGTCGAGTTAGAATACGACCCTAAAGAGAGCGTTAGCACCCGTTTCAAAGCCAAAGGTCACATCGTCATTCAGGGGCCCGATATGAACGCCGTCGTCGAATCCGATGAATGCCACAAGGCCGTATCGCTGTTAGTCGATAAACTCGATCGGATGCTCCGCCGTCGATCCCGGTTATTTAAGGTCAAACGACACCAAGATCAAAATTCACATCTCGAAGAGCTGAAGCTCAATCAAATAGGTTAGCACCCATGAGATGACGCCGATGTTAAATCGGCAGCATTCCTGAATTAAACCGCGCCGCCCCGACCCACGGGATTGCGCGTTTTTTTTGCCCAAATTGAAACAGGCTTCGCAATATTAAAGGCGAGCCGCAGCCACGAAGGCCTGCACGATTCCATCAAACGAACCGTTGCTGAAAAAGGCCACGACTCGCGGCGTCACGGTCGGCAGCGTTTCAGCTTTCAATAACTCTAAAAGCTCAAGATTGCTCGCCGCCGTGCGCGCATGGCGTCCAGCCTTTTGGAGATTCAGCACGACGGTTTCTGGATCGAATCGCTCTTCGAGTTTTAATTTTTCCGGTCGATTTACCGCCCCTAAGTACACTTCGTCGGCTAGGGCCAATGCCTGCTCAAAGCCGGCCTGCATCGCCTTTGTCCGGGCAGTGTTGCTCCGAGGTTCAAATACGGCCGTGAGGCGTGCCCCCGCATGCCGCGCCCGGAAGGCACGCAACGTTTCAGCCAGCGCTGTTGGGTGATGGCCAAAATCTTCGATTACGGTGAGTTGCGGCGTACGAAGTAAAATCTCCTGCCGGCGTTTTACCCCGCGAAATGACGCCAACGCGTTAAGCGCGAAGGCCGTAGGGTTTTCAGGACAAACCGCTAGGGCGGAGGCCAGCGCAGCCATCGCTGCGTTTCGAGCGTTATATATACCGGACTGCGTCCAAGTAACATCCGCCCAATGTTGTCCGCGCCAAAAAAGTGAAAAATCAACACCGCCCGCTCGCTCTACAAAATTACGAATACATAGATCATTGTGCTCCCCGGTTCCAACCCTAACAACTTGAGTCCAGCCCAGCGGGCCCAAGGCCTGGATATTAAGGTCATCACCATTCAAGACGACGTAGCCATTACGCGGTACAATGCGCGTAAAATGCAAAAATGTCCGTTGTACGTCCGCCAGATCGCGAAAAATATCCGCATGGTCGAACTCGAGATTGTTAATGACCGCGATATGCGGAGCGTAGTGGATAAATTTGCTCCGCTTGTCGAAAAACGCACTGTCGTATTCGTCGCCCTCAATCACAAAAGGGTCCTTAGTTGCGCCTAGGTGATTTCCCACCGGCGGATCGAGCGGAACTCCGCCGATCAGAAAACCTGGATCGCGGCCCGCAGCGCGCAGCAAAAAGGCGGTGAGCGCAGTCGTAGTTGTCTTACCATGCGTGCCCGCGATGACTATATTGCTCCGCCCTTTTAAAACAAAGTCTGCCAGAAACGCCGGCAGTGAAGTGAACGGCAAGGCCCTCGTATCAAGCAACCACTCCACTTCCGCATTACCTCGAGACATCGCATTGCCCACCACCACAAGATCCGGAGCGAGTCGCGCCAAGCGTGCCGCATCGTATCCCTCGTGCAGGGCGATACCAGCGGCGTGGAGCACGGTACTCATCGGAGGATAAACACTGGTATCTGCCCCCCCAATTTCATGGCCGGCCGCTCTCGCAAGAAGCGCGGCATTCCCCATCGCCGTACCACAGATGCCCATAAAATAAATGCGGAGCGGCTTGGGGAAGGTGTTCATGCGTGAAGCTTCAAACGTGCAGAAAAAATTATATTCGAAAAGTATCGAATGAGGCGAAGCGGATTCACATCAGACTCACAGGATCTACGTCGATGACCTGAGTGATATCATCCGACCAAGCAAACTCGGCACGTAATTTCGTCAAATCGCCGATAACCTGAGTCACGCCGCTGACGAAATACCAGAGCTGCCAGCGATACTCGTCTTTGATTTTTTCGATGGGACAAGGCGAGGGCCCACGCAACTCGATCCGAGCACCCAGGGTTTTTTCAACCAGCTTTGCCCATTGTTCGGAAAAAAACTTAAGTTTCTCCGGATTAGGCCCGCGAAAGAGATGGTGAATGAGGTGCCGATAGGGTGGATAATTGAAATCTTTTCTGAGCTTCAACTCAGCAGCCGCGAAACCCGCAAAATCCGCATGGCGGGAAAATTGGATCGCTTCGGCTTGAGGAGTAAACGTTTGCACCACGACTTCGCCAGCACGATCGCCACGGCCCGCCCGGCCAGCGACTTGAACGAGCAGTTGAAACGTACGCTCATTGGCTCGGAAGTCTGGAATGTGCATGGAAATATCTGCGTCGATCAGACCGACCAAGGTGACATTCGGGAAATCAAGCCCTTTGCCGATCATCTGCGTGCCGATGAGTATGTCGATTTTACCCAAGCGAAAATCACCTAGAATTTCTCGGAAGCGATTTTTTTTACTCATGGTGTCCGTATCCATTCGTTCCAAACGTGCACGCGGTAACACCCGGCGCACTGCCTCTTCGACCCGCTGCGTACCGAGTCCACGCCAGCGAATTTCCGGCGCGCCACACGCCGGACAGCGCGTCGGAGCCGCACGCTGCTCAGCGCAGAGATGACACCTGAGCGTTTCATCGCTGCGGTGGTAAGTCATGGTGATCGAGCAATGGGGGCACTCCTCGGTGTGGCCACACTTGGTGCACAGCATCGAAGAAGAATAACCACGACGATTAATGAACAAAATCGTCTGTTCGCGGCGCTCGAGGCGCGCATGCATCGCGTCTACAAGCTTGCGCGACAGCGTCGTTAGACCGCGCTGTTTCATCACCTCAATCTTCATATCAACCACGTCAATATGAGGTAATTTGCGATTATCGACGCGTTGCTTAAGCTCCAGCAGCTGGTAACGTCCAGATTGGGCATTGTGAAAACTTTCGAGCGATGGTGTCGCGGAACCCAATAAACACACCGCGTTGTTCAATTTCGCCCGCATGACCGCAACATCACGTCCATGATAGCGCGGTGATTCATCCTGCTTGTAGGCCGGTTCATGCTCTTCATCGACAACAATCAATCGGAGATTTTTCACTGGGGCGAACACCGCCGAGCGCGCGCCGACCACTACTCGGGCCTCACCCGTAGCCAAAGCGAGCCAACCATCGAGCCGCTCGCCTTCACTCAAATGACTGTGCCAGACCACGCACTTATTACCGGGCGCAATCGCCTCCAAGCGCGCGCGCAATCGCGCCACCGTCTGGGGCGTCAAAGCTACTTCCGGCACTAAAAATGCCACACCGCCGCCTGATTTCAGAACCGTTTCAATGGCATGTAAATAGACCTCGGTCTTCCCCGAACCCGTGACGCCATGCAACAACGAGACGCTGAATTTTTCGCTCGCGAGTTTCGTCGCGACGGCGCCAACCGCGGCCTTTTGCTCTGCGTTCAATTCCGGCGGCTGGGCCGCCACAAGCTCACCGCGCGCGTGATCATCGGCATAAGCGACGCGTTCAACGCGAAGCGTGGTTTCTTGAAGAATACCACGCCTAACCAAGGAGCTCGCCACTGCGGCCGTGATATCGAGCCTATTTAGCACGAGCGATTTTTTCTGCGGACGAAATTGTTGTTCGATGAATTTATAAAGTCGTGCCTGCTGAGGCGCACGTTTCTCGAGTTGAGCCAATTCCTCAGCGTTTAGACGTTGGAGTAAGGAAAGCTGTTTCTCCTGTTTTAATCCTGCGCCGTTGCGCACGGCCACGGGAATCATGGTTTCGATGATTCCATCTAGGGGTGCCGCGTAGTACCCCGTCATCCAACGAGCCAGCCCCAATAAATCAGGCGGTAAGGCCGGAAAGGGATGTAAAACCTGTGCGAGCGCCTTGAGTTTTTCTAAAGGAAAATCCTTCGGCGCCCCGATCTCTCCGACGATCCCTAGTCGCAACGTCCGCCCCACCGGCACGCGCACCAAGGACCCGAGTTGAGTATCCGCGACCATCTGCTCCGGCACTTGGTAGTGAAGGACCTTATCAAAGCCGGCGAGCGGATGAACCCCAACAATCATAAAGCTTAAGCGTGAGGCCGAGCTAAGCCCGTCCGCAATCCCTGCCTTTAACCCAAAGGTAGATCAACGCAGACCAAATAATTGCTGCAACACGGTCTCCAAATCCTTGCCCACCGCCCAGGCACCGCGGCGCGAAACCGCGAGGATCTTGCTGCGCTGCCGACGCTCGACCTCGGCATTCACGCTCAAGATACGAGGCTGATCCCGCGGCAAGCCTGCGACCTCCAACGCCGAAAGCGGCGTCCATGCGATCGGTAGTCCAGTCCAACTGAATTTGATTTCCCAACCGCCCACTGGTCCGAGCGGCAGTGGCTTGGTCAACAATGAGGGATAACGCGTCACAAAATCCGGCGTACGCATAGTGGCGATACGCACGGTGACCACCGGTTCCATTTGAGCAAAATAGTCCTGAAACGTATTCACGCGTTTCGTACGCCAGAGCGCTAGAAAATCCAACGGATCAATGCCCATCAGATTCATCCCGTTCCAAAGCCCTTGCTCATTCGCGCTGCCAAATTTTTTCTGACCATACCAATTCTGGAAATCCCTAGAGATCATCAAGCCGATCTCAAAATGCAAATGCGACCGATCCTTAGGGATGCTGTATCCTCCCGAACTGTGTCCCATCGTGCCAAGTACCTGACCGGCCTTAACCACGGCGCCAACACGCAAGCCCGGAGCAATCCGAGCCAGATGGGCATAAAGTGTATATACCCCCGGAGTTTCCTCAGTGTGCTCGAGCACGATGTAACGCCCATAACCACTATCTCCCGCCAAGCTATTGATATGACGCACCACACCTGCCATTGCAGCAAACACGTCATCCATCGGCTCGCCGCGCCGATCTCGAGACTGCGGGACGATGTCGATGCCTTCATGAAAATGAGTCCCCCCACTCCGCACGCCACCGAAGCCGCCTGACGCCGGATCACCCGAACCGGCCTGTTGGAGAAAACTAGCGGCCGGTTGACCTTCGCTCCAGGCTGTAAGTGGAGTCGGCCATACAAACTCGACCCGTGAGGCACAGAAACCGCGCCCAACTATCAGCAAAAAAACTATAAAACTAAGAAGACGGGCATTCACGATTTACGCTGGATGTCTTTCTGAATTCCAAAAGAAGTACGCTTCAAATCACGCACTAGATCCTCGAGTTGGGCATCCGTCATTTCAACAAAAATGAATAAAGTCCCATCGGTGAAAGGGGCGTCAATCGTGCGTGCGCCGACAGGGACATCGTTGAGCGTGAGCACGAGGCGCTTACCCTGATTCGAGCCCGTGAGCCGATAGAGATCACGTGTCGCTGCAGGCGTCAGTTGCAGCATCAAACACCGGCCAAGATCTACTTGGGCTACTTCGGCGTTCACGATATCGACCTCCGTGATCATTGCTTTTGTCCCGATTGAAATCACCACCCCGCTTTTCGGCAATGTCTTCGTCGAGCCGCGGCCATCCACAGATTCAAGAAATAAACGCGCGTGCGTGGGCGAATAATCCCTCGGCACCTTCGACTGACACCCCGAAAAACTGAGCGCCGTCAACGCCATCAGCGCCGTTAAAAAAGATGAAATATTCATGGGTTTTTTGGGCGAATTTGATTAGGGATTTTCTCGATGCGCACCGCCCATTGAGTCCCGCGCCCGATATGATACATTTTAGAAAAATCTCCCATATTAAGCGCAAAACTCACATTCATGAGACTGTTGAGATAAAGTAGGCTCGTGCCTTCGGGCACATCACCGAACGAGCGCACGTAGGGCATTTCTCCATCATAAATTTTACGTCCCGATTGCGTGATCGTGACGCGAAACCATTCCCCGAATTTTGGATCAAATCGCGCAAAAAGGTCCTCTTTCAGATTCGTCCACACGTTACCATATTGATAATCTAGCGCGGGAATCGTCCCTGCCAAAACCGCACCCTCGAACCGCGCCCGCTCGTAGTTTAGCGTCACAACCCGAGCTGGCAGCTGTGGGCCCACGTCCTGAAACGCAATCACCTCCGCCGCCAGACGCGCACCGACAAACGCGTAAACATCTCGCCCATGAAATGTGTAAGAACGCTCTGAACCCTGCCGGCGATTTTTGGCTTCATCGATCTCGCGGACCGCGACAATACCACATTCCTCGGCGACCAAAGTAAACGTACCATTGTCCGGCCCGACAAAAAAATGACCTGTGCGAGTCTCCAGCACGACTGACTTACGCTCCGTACCCACGCCCGGATCCACGACTGAAACAAACACCGTCCCTGCTGGCCAATACGGAACTGTTTGCTTCAAGCGGTATGCCGCCTCCCAAATATCAAACGGCGTGTTCTCATGACTTAGGTCGAAAATCGCCAACTTCGGGCTAACCCCAAAAGCCACCCCTCGCATCGAGGCAACGGCGCCATCTTTCACCCCAAAATCTGTTTGCAGCACGAGTGCTCGTTGGGCCAACGCAAACGCCGTTAATCCCCAACACACCGTCGCAGTACGCAACAACGCCTTCAGCTTCATAACGAAATTTGCTCAGATTGGATTTCAAACGCCGCCATAATCTCCGCGCCGACCGTATCCGCCAACAATCGCCCACGATTCGTCAGCCACAATCGAGTGCCCTCGCGCTCAGCCAAACCCTCAGCCACCAAACGCTCCGCCAACGCTTCCACCACCGGCCAAGGCGCGGCGGGACAACGCATCCGCCATGGCGCGATATCGACACCTGTATTCCTACGCAGGCCAAAAACCAACGCATCCTCAGCCAACAAGGCCGGGGTCAAAGCCACTCGATCTTCCGACAACCGCTCACCCCGAGCCACGCGTTCGCGCCACAGCGCGAGATCTGCTACATTTGCCCCTCGCCAACCCGCATGTTGCGAAGCGGCCGATGGCCCCAGGCCAATCCACTCGTGCATACCCCACGTGTTCAAATTATGCAGACAAGCATGTCCTGGCCGGGCGAAATTAGATACTTCGTACTGGGCGTATCCCAACTGCGCGAGCCGAGCCCACGTCTCCTCGTAAAGGCGTGCCTCCCTCTCGATATCCAACTTCACCTTGCCCTGAGAAAGTTTGACCCACAACGCTGTATCTTCTTCAAAGGTAAGACAATACGTTGATAGATGATCCGGCGCGAGTGCCACCGCTGCGTCGATATCCGCCAGCCAACTCGCCTCATCTTGTCCCGGCAACGCGAACATTAAATCCAAGTTTACGCTGCGAAATCCAGCCGAACGAATACGATCATGAGCGCGATAAATCTGCTCCTGCGTGTGTTGCCGGCCAAGTCCTTCGAGCAGCGCGGGCGAGAAACTTTGCACACCGAGCGATATCCGAGTTACACCAATCGCCTTGAACGCCGCCAGACGCTCCGCCGTCACCGAGGCTGGCGCCAACTCCACCGACCATTCCTGCGGCTCGCCCTGAAAACGCTCACGCAAGGTGGCTCCCAATAACTCAATTTGCCGCGGAGACAGTAACCCCGGCGTGCCGCCACCCCAAAAAACCGTGGTAATCGGGCGCGGCCAATCCACGAGCTTCGCCTCATCCTTAATGCCATCAAGGAAACCAAGGACCGTTTCCGCAGTTGGCTGAGTTTGGTAAAAGGCACAAAAGTCGCAGGTCGAGGCACAAAAGGGCACATGCACGTAAAGCCCTAGCGGAGCCCCGCCCACACCTTTGGCTTGCGCTGTGTCAGGGGCGCTCATTACTTGCCGAAATTAAACATTCTTGTTTTCACGCTTAAACGTCCAATGCATACCAACCGAATTTCTCCCGCGAGAAAAATCCTTCTTTCTCTCATCGCCGCACTCGGCCTCGCCATGCTCAGCGGTTGTGACACCGTCGTACTGACGAACCTTACTGCGCCCTCGTTGCCGGAGAATCCATCTCAAATTTACACGTTCACCCTGCGCGTGACGCCCAAGAGCGCCTCGGTCAATGCGTCCAGCATCACCCCTAAGATCATCATCGATGGCCAAAGCTTCCCGATGAAAACTAGCGGCCTTGGCGGCGGGATCTACGAATTCGAGTACCAATTGCCCAACGGACGCGATGAAGTCGCCTATTACTATCTGGTCCCGTTTCGCGTCGAGACCCAGAACGGTTCCTCTGATTCCGAAGTCTACACCGAAATCGTTCACGCCAGAATCGTACGTCGCTATGTGCTCTCGCTCGAGGTCAACCGCGGCCCGATCGGCGCTCGCATCAGCGTGCTCGGCCGTGGCTTTAGCCCCCAGGACACGATCTTTTTTGATAATTTGCCAACGCGCACGACCTACGAATCACCCAATTCCCTGAGTTTCTTCGTGCCCGCTATCGAGGCGAATAAAAATTACCGCGTCATGCTCGGCAGCGCAGCTGGGAATTCGCCCGTAGGAACCTTCCGTG
>Ga0214919_10009508_pt1 | contig 12516 bp, 10 predicted proteins | sample LL1503_MetaG_FD_177994 | JGI IMG/M metagenome (GOLD analysis project Ga0214919, IMG submission 177994) | Freshwater microbial communities from Lake Lanier, Atlanta, Georgia, United States - LL-1503 | ecosystem: Environmental > Aquatic > Freshwater > Lake | place: USA: Georgia | collected...
AGAACTCTTCGTTGAAAGATCCTGAAAAATCCCTCCTTGGTAAACCCGTCTTGCTCCAGCCCCCATCTCCGTTCGTAACCTGCCAGTTTCTTCCGATGCCAAGTTGCCCCCCATGAAGGTAGCCTCCGATAGAGCCATCCTCGACAACTACGAATCAGCTGATTCCATGTAAACGTATTATTCATAATCACATCTCGACATGAATGGATATTTTATATGCCACATCGATGTATTTTTTAATTCATAACTCTAAGAGGCACGACGTCTTCGCAAATAACACCGATACCGAAACCCATTCAGTCCATACCAAAACAGTTGCTTAATGTTCTTTCGGTAGTTTGGCCTAAAAAAAGAGCGGAAGATAGGCCACGACCAGCCAGCCAGTCCAGGCATGTGGTTCTTGTAAAAGCCAGCCACATGGATGGCCGTAAGAGTCAGAGTGATGCCACCTATGACGGTTCCAACAGCGCCCCCCGCTTCTTGCTGAAAAAGAATGTCCACGTCCTTTCTTCCATGCTGAAAAGCACCCCCCAAGCGCCCCGAATCCACTATTTTCCCATTGGCAGGTTGGGTTAGGTCCAAAACGCGAATTCCCTTTTCCTCAATAAAAATTTTTGCCAATGCCATATCCTGAATGATTCCGGCCTGCTCTTTTTCACCAGCGAGATGACGCCTAAATTCCGCGTCCCATTTATCAATTACCGACGGATTCCGATACTGCTGAAGAATCCAATCGGTGAAATCCGTGACTAAGTTCTTTTTTAGAAAGAAACAAAAAGCCCAAAACATTGGGGCCCCTGCAGCATCGTATCCTTTGCTCATCTCAAGTATTTTGCGGACATCGCAAAACAGAAGCATGTCACTATCCAGAAAAAGAAACTCCTCAATCTTCTGCTTCTTGAGAAACTCACTTAGGTAAACCCACCGCTCTATACATCTCCGTTCGTCTCCTAAATGCCCTGGATGAAAATGGCGGTAACAATTCAGAAACTCTTGATGCCTGCCCTCGTAATCCGCCAATAGGTGATGCTCGTATTGAATTCCTTGAATCCGATTTTGGCTATCACCTAAAAGAATGATTCGCGCTCTCGGATTACTCCTGCGCGCCTGGCTGAGCGCAAAAGGGAGATAAGGGCTAAAACCCTCGTGAAAATAGATGACACAGGGAGCTTTTTTTGTGTTTTGCTGGGGTTCACTCTCCATGGACACGATCCCGCCTCACCAACCTCAGACGGGTAATCGGCCAGAACCATCTACGCCGTGCCACTGGGATCTCTTGCCGATCAATTTCCCGAACCAGAAACTCAAGTAACTTGTCCTGAGAGTAGATTTCAGGGACTTGATTGTCCTTGAGGGGTGGCTCAGCCAGCATTTTCGCATATTCCGAAGGGCTGTTCTCCAAACTGATAATATAATCACAGCACTCAGCAAAGTTTTTGTAGTTCCTAACATTAATAAATGATTTTGGATTAAACCACTGGAGTGCATGCTCGTCCCCCCAATAGATTGGCACGGTGTAAGCCTCGAACGCATCGGTGAACTTTTCTGTGGTCCAACCTGGTGACAGTCGATTCTCAAAAGCGATATGGAATCTGTATTGCGAGATAAAAGCCATTTTTGCCCGCCCAGCAGTTCCGGGTACCTCATAGCCAACGTTGTTGAACGCTAGGCCGCCCGAATCGACCTTTTTCCTACGATTTAGCTCATGAAAAAACTCCGTCCTTGGTCGCACAGAACGATCCGCATACTTGTGCAGAAAAGAGCAAAAGCCTCTTGGCTCATTTAAAATACGCTGACAATCAAAGTTTGCAGGTCGAACAAGATCTTCCCCTTTGCGATGTGCAGCAAAGAAAGGGTAGTAGTAAGCACGCGGGTGGTTATTGTACGCCGAGGTAACGGCTGCGTCGCACTGTTTCCAATCGGGGAGATATCTTTCTTGAGTATAAAATATCTTTTTACAGGAGTAGAGGCGGTTGCGAGTTCCGTAGTGGGTAAAAATCAGAACATCGGGAGTATCCACAATTTGAACGTCGTAATGCCGAGCCAACAAATTATGAAGGAAGTTATCGTTCTTTTTTAATTTCCCTAGGGCATCGGCAAAATCCAGATGGAGAATTGGTTTGTTCATCAGTTACTTTGCTTTTAAGTCGATCTCAGAAACTGTGCGCCAATCTTCCTAAAGCGATAGACCGAAAGATTCCAAATGTAGGTAAACAGTCCTATTCGCTGCCTTTCTCGGACAAGACTTGAGCGGTTCTTGAGGGATATGAACTTTGGATAACGGCTTGCGGTCTGTCGTAGCTTGTAAAGCAGGACGCTGGCTTCCCTCGGGGTCAATACTTTGTCAGCCTCCCGGAGCAACTCTGAGAAGAGCTCCACGTGTTCACCAATCCCACGCCCAGCTTTAGCATTCGACTTTGTCGCCTGCATTTTATGTTCGCGAATCGAAACAAGGGGTCTGCGCAAGACTGCCACATTCCCCGACTGAAGAATTTCAAGCCAGGCCTTCAAATCCCACAACTGTCGGTATGATGCGTCAAAACCTCCGGGCAAGGCTCGTTGACGAAACATCACGGCACTGGGCTCCCCAATTGGATTCGCTTCCATGGTCAAAACCCTACGCAGAATTTCAGACCGTCCGTATTCCCCTGGATTGAGATTCCCATCGACACGAATCTTCTTCGACCTTTGATTAATCATTCGGCGAGGCGCGGTAACCATGGCAATGTCTGCGTTGCGATCCATACTTTTCGCCATTCTCCCAAGGGCATCCGCCTTTCCCAAGCAATCATCGCTATGCAAGGTTAATGCATAATCCCCTGTAGCTTTGCGGAGGAGAAAATTTGAGTTTTCTGTGATGCCAATATTTTTCTTTTGCCGGAAAACCCTAATATTTGCTTTGCCTGTTGCCCACGCCTTGATCAGCGATTTCGACTCATCCTGCGACCCATCATCGGAAATTAAAACCTCCTCTGGTTGTCTGCTTTGAGCGTCAACGGAGCGAAATAGCTCTGGCAGGTAAGCCTCATGATTGAATACTGGGATTAACAGGCTGAGCGTCCCTTTTTTCATTTCTGGACTCTTGCCAAGACCGTCAAGCCATTGTTGTTAGCAAAGTGGCTTTGTTGGACCCATTCAGGAAACTTTGCAAGAAACTCCCGAATCGCTCGCCCCATACCTTGTGAAATCTCTTCCTCCTTCATTCCCGTATCTTGCGCCATCTTACGAGCATCCCACCCCATACGCAAAACTTCACCCTTATCTCTATCTATCTCCGTGTCGTGAAGAACGATAAAACGACGGATCCGTCGCTCGTGCGCCCAAAGCTCTGCTTTCAGCTGTCCGTAAACATGCAAGGTATCGATAAAGAGAAGATCGAATTCGTGGGGCAGGACAACCTTGCGCGAATCCGCAACCACCATACTGGTGCGCACAGGTGGAATTAAGTTTCTTCCCCATCGCTCTAGATCGGAGACATCCGCTGGATTGATATCTATGCAAAATAGCTTTTTCTTGCCTGCCTCGCTTTCCGCCAATCCTTGCAAAAAAGCCCAGGACGAAACACAGCGACGTACCCCTATTTCACACACAGAGCTGCAAGAACGGCTAAGCTTCCTCAGGATGGGAAGATGTTCATTGATGTCGCTTGTCTCCTTTGCCTTCTTTCTGTAACAGCGGGCTATATTCCAAAGGGCCCAGTGTGCTTTGAGATGTGCGATCCATCCTGCTGGGAGTGCGTCAGATTGCTCTTTGGATGTGGACTCCACTGGATTCAAGTCTTTACCCAATTGGAAAGAGCATCTTCCATGGCCTCTTCAAGAGGACGAAGTCGTGCCCCGGCGCGAAGGGCCTTTCCACAATCAAGAATGCAGTTAGACCGAGCAGCTTTGGCCCCAAAACGGTAGAATTCTGCGTCATTGTTCCAGAAAACTGGTCGCCAACCCGGACTGATCTTCCTTCGTATTTTTTCTACGACTTCCGTAGTTGAGGTGTACCCAGGATTCGTCAAATTATAAATACCCCCCTCGGCCCCTTTTTCCCAAAGGTCAAGGCAAGCACCCGCAAAGTCGCCTAGGTGACTGAGGGAATTCCAGTTTTGATACACTTTGGGGTAATTTTGTAATTTCGATAGGTAGTTTCTCGGACTATCAAATTCATTAAAGGGTATCCGGACCCGCCATACATAAAACTCCGGAAACGGCTTCATCACCTCCTCGGCGAGGGCTTTTGTCCCACTATAAAAACTGCAGTTGTTCTGGGCAAAAGTGAAGTTAGGTAAATCAATTTCATCAAAACCTTCGATCTGGCAGGAGCGGGTCGCCAGAAGCTCGGAAACAAGGGGCTCGGTAAGGCGGTCTTCCACCGCACAAACTCCATCCTTCCGCTTTACCTTCACTCCGATATAGACACATCCCGAGGAAACAAAACCCATGCGTACGCCAGCCGTCGCACATGCCTGAGCTACCGTCTGCGTCAAACTCAAATTCCCCGCCAGCGTTTCTCCTCTCTGATTCTCGCATGCGTCTACATTGGGTTTCCCCGTGAACCCCGCAGCGTGAATCACCAGTTCTGGCTTTTCCCGAACCAACCGCTTCGTCAGCTCAGGAAAACTTGTGTAATCGAAATCCCGTCGGGAAAGCCCTTGGAACGGAATACCCCGCTTCGTCAGCTCTGCGACAAACGATTGACCGATGTACCCAGAAGAACCCAGAAGATAAAACATTTTAGGTTCGCACCCTTTTCATAACGGAACGTCTGATCCTCTGCCAAAAGGAAAGCTTCCCCTCCTGCCGGAGTAAATGATTTCTGAACGTCTGGCGGTCGAGGACCACATCGGCACAGATTTCCTTCGGCCCATTGAAAGGAGGATTCAGAGAGCCTTCTCTTTCCATACCAGTCTGCGCAGTCTTATCGGAGGTGTTCGTCGCTTCCGCGCCAAACCCAACGTTTCGGACGAGATTTTGAGCAGGAGTGACGGAAACAAGGCCATCTTGCCAGAAAGAGGACATCCAAGGGTAGGCCCAGCTTCGGATCTCGCCACTTCGTACCCTTGTAAAAACACGATCCCAGTAGAGAAATTCATCTTGGCCACAATCAGGATAGTATTCCCTAAATCCAGCAGGAGGCCAAGTCCATGACCTTTGTCGATAGGCTCTCCAAGTTCGAGCCCAAGTGGCCCAGCCCCAGATATGCATATACCGAGAAAAAAAGTAATCTGTATGAAGTTTTACCTCTTCAGGAAGAAAGCAGTCCCCAGATATTCCGCCAACATTCGCCTCGTTCCGATATCGATCGAGCATTTCCTGACAGAAAGGAATAAAATCTTCTGAAGGGTGACAATCTTCCTCAAAGATAATTGCGCTGCTTTCGTGGGCGAATAGCTCATCGAGCCCAGTTTCCACCCTATCCTTGAGTCCTAGATTCTTATTTGCATACACTTTTATTAATTCACATTTCCATGATATACCATTCTCCGCCTCTTTTCTTGCCGCACTACATAGCTCATTTTCGCCCTCCTCTTTGGGACCATCGGCAATAATCCAGATCTTCTTGGGCCGCGAAATACGCAGCCGGTCAATCAAGCCTCGAACAAGTTCTGGCCTTCGGTAAATTAGGATAGCCACTGGCGTCACGTTCAGAAACCTTTTAGCCTACCAGTAGCACCCATCTTCAATGCGATTGTTATTTTCGGGAACTTCTTCTGGAGAAGCATCTACCCAAGCGGAATTATAAATATTGTAATTCACCCATCTCTTTCCCTTTATTCCAAAGATTAACTGCATCTCCCCACCCATATGAATCGCGCTTTTCCCCATTTGCTTGATTCGACTTCCCAAAGGAAGCGACCAGGCCCCAGCACCGATTAAGGCTAGGTCAAAATCTTTTAAGGAAATCTCCTTGGTAAGTTTTTCCAGCCCATCATCCCAACTCGCATAAGGACTCGATTCCAAATGGGATTGAAACGGACATCGAACAAACTGACACGTTTTCTCAAGATTATCCCAAGCAATACCCCACTTTCCAGTCGGATCGTTGATTTGTTTCATGCGGGGCAACTGTTTCTGCATGGTTTTGACGAAAGGAGAAACCACCACCCAACGAAAGGCAGCGATGAATGGCAGAATATCGCGACCCAATGAACTCATTGGGATTGCACAGCTTTTGGCAGCTAAGGATTGTATGAGGACATTCTCGTACAACTTAAGAAATGGGTCGGCCTGCCAAGCACAAAGAAAATCTGTCGATGCAATGGCGTGCCTCATACCCACACTCCAATTATAAAACGCACTTTTCTCAACTGGGAAAAAACCAGCATTGTTGTAAAGACGCCTTGCAGGCCTACGCCAACTCCAAGCGTTTGGGATCTCAAACCTTAGGCAATGATCCCCGTACTCAAGTGCCAACAATTCTGCCCCGCCGATCTTTCCTGCGAGGAACGGCTTCTTTTCAATAAGTTTTTGTCTTAAGTTTTCTGATGTCGCAGAATCGCGAGCAGGTATTTCTTTTCTCAATCTACTCAACAGCTTGTTATTCAAAAGCCGCAAGCTTTCGGTAAATTGCCTATAAAATCCTTTGGCATAGAACGCCAACTCTCCAGATAGCTCGCCCGTTCTATAAAGTTCCCGCTTTTTGCCGCGTGGATTCTTTTTTATTGAGTGCAATAAGTAGCGGGTTAGGCATCCAATAATCCGCACAACATTAAAAAGGCTTTTCTTCTGCCCACTTGATCGAAATGCAAACGCAGAATCATATCCTGAAACAAACGACAGCCATCCCTTTGCTTTTTTGCTCTCTAGGTGTTGTACGGCAAGTTTCGAAAACAGAATTCTTACATGTGACGTTCCAAACTTTCTCAAGAATCGATCTTGCAGCTCTGATCCCTCATGATACCCAAATCGTTTATCGCTTGGACCAAGGTCGGCTCTCATGCCTCCTTCGGCTAAATATTCACTTCGCCGAAAAAAGCAGTTCCCTTCGACAAGATACTTATCTTTCGGCAAATAGATCGCTTGGGGACTGCAATTGGTTTGAATCTCCGAATTCTCTAAATACCCGCCCCCAAAGACAAGGCCAGGATGTCTATTTTCTTGCAGCAACTCCATGGCCGTTTTCAACCAATCTGTGTTTGGTACGCAATCGTCATCCAGAAAAGCAATCCACTCGCCCATCGCTACCCTTGCCCCAAGGTTTCTTGCTTCAGAAAGGTTATTGGAAAACCTCCTTTCATATCTTATTTTTCCACGCCCACTTTGGATCTTTTGGATAGTTTTTTCAGCAGATCCGTTAATATCGTTATCCACCACAATTATTTCGTAGCGATCCTCTAGAGTCTCTTGTGACAAAGCCCCCAGAAGACAACGAGCTAACTCTTTGGGCCTGTGATAAGTCGGAATGACCACGGAAAACTGTAAGCTCATAGATTAGATATTACTCTACTTCTCAGATTCCAATTCTCGGCCTGCGTGGTCCGAGCCTGCCACAGCTTTAGTATTGGGTGAAAGATTCTTCGGATGGGCCTCCACCACCAACTTTGCTCTTGGTGCTGTGTCTGCCAAAGCTCCAAATTTCGTTGCAGGGGACTCCAGCCACGGCGTTGCCCTACCTTTCCGTGATTCAATTCATTCGTTGCGTGACCGAGGTGAAACAGCCTTTCCTCCCCACCTAACATCTGTAGGTTTGCCTCTTCCAAAGGCCCATCTCGACGGCTAGGAGCGCTGTTTCCCTTCGCATAACTGTAGTCGTGGTCGCAATGGATGACTCTCATCTCATTAGACATGTCGATCACAGGAATTCTTAGTGTCCGAGCATGATAAATCATCCAGTTGTCCCAACCCCGATGCCCAATAAAAAAAGGGGGCATCCTTTCAAAGGATAGCCCGCAAAAAAGGAAAATATCGAGGGCACAAGCCTCTCCCCATCTACCACTCTTCTCTGCGCTATTAAAAAAACTCCTCCATTCCAATTCGGATTCAGGCACCACATCAGACCATTTTGGCAAACACCAGCGCCGCGCCGACCCAAGCCAAGGCCCCGGGCGGGCTCGAAGTTTCTCCACAACCTTTACCGCAGAGTCATCGAGCAGTATATCAGAGTTCAGATACAGAAGTAACTGCCCGACACCGCGCTTGGTAGCATCTTGAAACATGTCACGAATAACCTCACCCCCGGCCATACCCTTAGTCAGCGGGCCCGCAGCCTGCATAACCAAGCTGTCCATTTCTTCTTTCCATGAAGCAACATCTCCATAAAGAAGAATAGCTGCATTTGGGAAAGCCCGCCGCCAGCTTCGAAAAGCAGCGATCTGCACTGCCTCGGTCTGATCATTGCGAGGCTTTGGTGAGGTGATGAGAATCATATTTACTTACTGACTTTCAGGATTGTGTAGAAACAGAGATGATAAGTAATTTCTAATTTATAATTTGAAATTGTCTTCCATATTTACTTTGTAAGCAGTTCTTCAGTTAGAACATATATATCTCACCGTGTAATAATTTCTTTTGAACCCATCCGTAGCAAATTGGATTGCTTCTATTTCTTTGAAACCTTTGGATTTGAGAAAGTCGGTGATTTGTTCGCGGACTGGACATCCCCGATAGGCTGGGAAATCAGCTGCTTCGAGCTCGATTTTATTAAACTGTTTTTCAACATCGGGAATCCCACGAAGGATTTCTAGCTCTGCGCCTTGAACATCCATAACGAGAGTGTCATAGTCCGCAGTTAATATCCCTTCCTCCACAAGAACTTGATTAAGTGTCTTTTGATGTAGAACCATACGCTTGACCATCTTTACGTCCGGCCAGATAACCTTATGTTCTTCAAACGGCAGCATTGACGATGAGGCAGCGTTATTATTAGAAATGAAAAACTCCCGCTTGGGGATCGATTTTTCCCCAACTAATGCACAGACCACTTTTTGATGCTCAAATCCTTTTAGATTTTTTTTTAGCAGTGCCATGCAATCGGGATTTGCCTCAATCCACAAAACTTTTAGCCTCCCTTTAGCATACATAAGAATCTCCTCTCCAAAGTGTGCTCCAACATGAATCACACCCCGTACTCCATGAAAGAAAGGCGGGATTGGTTTGTTGTATTTCCGCAAAAGATTCCGCGCATGAATTCGCGCAACCCAATTGAGTCTTAAGAGCTTATTCAGCATTATACTCATTCGGCAAAAGAAATTGTATCTCTGCTTTCCCGGGAATATTCGGGCGATCGAATTCTGAAGAGACTTTATCGAATCCGTCAACGGTTTGGTAAAATTTTCTATTCACCAGAGTTACCTCAATAAGCTCTGGTATTAGCGCCCCACCCAAAACACGCCCACCCCCACTGTTGTTGCCATGAAAATGCACCACGTCAAAATACGATGACAGCTTCCGCCAAGATGCCTCGATTGAGGCCGTACGACCTTCTGCAATAGCACTCGCGATTCCATGAAACTCTGCAACAATAAACCGTAAACGGCGTAGAAGATTTTCAGGGCAAGCCAAGAGTGCAGGGATCTCCCAACCTTCAATATCCAATTTTAGCGATGCATTTACCCCTTCTGGGAGTTTTCCTAGGATTTCCTGTAAAGAGATTTCGTTTTGCGAATGATTTGGCCCTTCAACTACTTTTTGCTTTATCCAACTGATACGAGGGTGCTCCTTAGGAAGTCTAGAGATACTGTGATCGTAAGCGTCAACCTGTATTCCTGCTTGTGCAAAGTGCATGTCAAATGTGTTTTCCGGTCCAATACCTAGGGATATTAAAATCCCCGTTTTTCGCCAGTCAGCGGGTACTACATATCCGCCGTCTGCGTCGCACCCAGCCCTCTCTTTTTTTTCAATGAGTAGTTTTTTAAATTGAAAGCACTCCGTCAATTTTTTCCATCTCTCAAAAACTAATGGACTCCAAGCTAACGCTCCATCTGCTGCACATACGCTTTCCTCAATATGTTTTAGCTTTTCCTTAACGGTTGCAAGGTCCTCCCGCGCCAACTTCACAAGCTGCCGAGTTCGGAAGAGTTTATTTTTAATTTTTAGTAGCATATGATTTGGTTGATGACGATAGCTTAAAGTCTTCTAGGGCTCCTACTTTACACTTGATCATTATTTAAGTTATGTCGCAGGATAAAAATCCCTGATGACTTTCCCAAAGGAGTGATATCTCATATTCTGGCTTTAAAATTTTCTAAGGGAAAGCTGCATAAGTTCACGTTTAAACAATATAGGTAAAAGACTGGCTTGGAAATTCTAAACTCTTACCGCAAGCCACTGTTTGAATAGCCTTTTGCCTATGACCACCCAAGTGATTGTAGTGACTAGAAGTTTTACGCTCGTTTCTTGGTTCGAAATGTTTAAATCCATAATCTTTTTCACTTTGGCGCCTCCAGCTAACTTACAGCTTCTCAAGGTGGAGTTTTTCGTTTCTTAAATTGAGTGCCGAGACTTATGCTTAACAGAATAATTAGTTAGAGCATCCATTGATAAAATTAAATCAAGGGTTCACTGCTCGATCAATCTTCGCTTTCTCCACTCGGCCACCATAGGCGCATTCCCTAAATTATCCTCCCACTTTGTTGGTAAAGGAACAAGGGTCTCCGTCCGCATCAATCGTATGAACGGCTTACTTGGAGGATTATCGGCTAATACGAATTCCACTTTTTCTCGAATCAACCATGTGCGATTGCTTTTAAAACGTGGCATAAACACTGCCAGCGGTTGCGACAACGTTTTTACGAATGCTAGTTGCGAGTTCAATACCCGCTGGGCCTTCACACAGCCCACGGTATAAAATGCGAGGATCGCGATACTATTTAAAAGACCTGCGGTCAGGGCTAGAAATGGAAGACCCCAAACCCTGCCAGACGGGGCATTTTTCAGAGAGCTTAAAACGGGTATCAGGAAACAAAGCGGAATCAACCAACCTTGGGGGGCCCAACGTGCCCACCAAGTCTGCGTCAGGCTCACGCTCAACAAAACCGGCGCCAATGGGAAACAGCTGGCTAAGCTTGGAGCCCGCCCGAAAAATATAAATCCGAGCGAGGCAACCGCCAGAATCAAACAAGCGCCATAAAGAGGACCGAAACCACCAGCCCGCGCATCCGGCGTGAGATCCTCGAAAACCGACAATTCCCTTCGATTCAGCCAAAAGGGAAACTTCGTTTTGACTTTGTCGGCAACGATCTCCGTGGGTGCCATATAGGACATTAGGAAAACCTGCAAACGATCAAGTTTGGGCATTACATCCAGTCCGTAGGACAGTTTGCCAACTCCGTATCCTTGCGTGGCCAGATTCGTGGCACTCTGCAGATAGGCCATGGAAAGATCTGGGAACCCACCCACCTTTCTAAACATAACCCCAACTGGCCATGTAACCAACGCACTGATGCCGATAAAAACCAGGATCGGCTTTAGGTTTTTCAGGTGGGTCAACGCGTAGAATCCAAGAAAAACCGCATCGATAACCACCCCATAAAGAAGTCCCGAGGTTTTGGCCGCCGATAGGCCCAAAAAGGCAACGACCAAGGCTAAGACTCCGTCGATACTCAGCGGACACAGCAGAAGCCGAAGAGCACTGAACAGCATAGCGGTAAATAGGGCTCCCGTATGACCGTCGATGTAGTAGCTGGAGCTTTGATAGATGCAGACAGGATTCAGTGCCGCTAAAAAAGATAATACCCAGCACCATCCAGAACCTAGGGACAGAGCACCGAATGCCCCGAAGCAGATGCCAAAGGAAGCTAAGGCCAAGATGGGTGTAATCGCCTTACCCGCATTGAGACTCCCTGTGATCTTGACCAGATAAGCCGAAAGCAAGTTTCCCAAACTGTACTGGTAGCCCGACTGCACAACAAACGACCCACGGAGGTAAGGATTTGCCTCCCCCAGCTTTACACCCGCTTGGAAGGATGGATCTTTGACCGGGTTCCATCCCGCAGAAAGCCCGAGAACCGATTCAATTCGCACATTCATTCCATCAAAACTCAGGTCATCGAATTGACCTGCAATCAAGGCAAAGAACCCACAGGCGGCTAGATTAGCTCCCAAAACAACCGCGCATTTTTTAAGTCGTCGGATCGGAGACGGATTTTTTATCGTTAAGTAACCCGCGCCCAAGCTTAGCAACACAAAGGCTATTCCGTGCCAAGGGGTAATCGATATTCCAAGCGCAAATAGGCCCAAAGTGACGATGTACAATCCCAACAAGCCACTCAAAAGCGACACCCCCAACGGCCAGAAATAGTCGGAAATGCGAAAGTTTTCTTTAGTTTCCATGAACTTTACCTTGGGTAGATCGCTGTTCTTTAGCCCAGAAAAAGCGGCTCGAATCCAGCCGTTTGAAAATGACGGTCCGCAGTTGCCGCCTGCGTGATGCCCAGACTTTTCATACAGGCAAAACTTGTACAATCGGTGAAGGAAAAGGGCTGGTCCTCGTACTGCAACATCCACTCCCTTGCTTTCGCAAAAAGGTCTGGACCGATCCAAGTGAAGTTGACGATCTTTGAATGGTCGATCAGCTGGAACAGGCGTT
>Ga0214919_10009509_pt1 | contig 12516 bp, 10 predicted proteins | sample LL1503_MetaG_FD_177994 | JGI IMG/M metagenome (GOLD analysis project Ga0214919, IMG submission 177994) | Freshwater microbial communities from Lake Lanier, Atlanta, Georgia, United States - LL-1503 | ecosystem: Environmental > Aquatic > Freshwater > Lake | place: USA: Georgia | collected...
AAGAATCGGCGCACCGCTATACCAAATAATAAACTCATTAATCTGTAATAACTGCTTATTGAGCCCAAAAATTACTCGAGGAATTGACAGTAAAATACCAAATAAATACAACGCCATGCCAAAAAAAATAAATAAAATTCCCCAGAGAAGCAAAGGGGCATGTTTTGGCGAACTTTTTCTTAGTTTTTCAGATTGTTCTTTTAACATTATTATATATTTTAAAAGATTAATTTAGAAGATCCGGAATTTCAAGCAATATGCGCTCTGCTAAAAAGCGAGATCCGTTAATATTCAAATGGCCGTTATCTCTAAATAAAAGTTTGTTGTTGTAGACCATACTGCATTCATATTTTGAGCAAAAGAATGGACTTATGTTTATAACTTTTACGTTGGGATTTGCTTTGGCAGCCGCCAAAATAGATGGATAAAATTTACTTAACTGGTGTTCAGTATCTCTAATCCCTGCTACACAATTGGTTCCACGACTAAATTTTCTAAGATATTTACATTTCTCTGGGGTAAACGGAAAATTTGGAACATCATCAAGAATGTAAACTTTTTTCCCCGCTTCACTTAGCTTCTTCATAGTTGCGCTCAAAAAAACTTCTAAGGGTTTACCAGGCGGAAGTTCATCTAATCGACCGTGCCAGGATGCTGCAATAATAACAGTTCTTATTGACGAGTCGCTCAAAACATAATCAAATATTTCCACGAAATCTTCATTCGCATAATATGGCAAGGAATTTTTGATGTAATAGACTATGTTCGCCGGGGACTTCTCAGCAAGGCCTAGAAATAGATGTTCTGCATGACTGTCTCCGATGATTGCAATTTCTTTGATCTCGTTATTCCTTGATTGAAAACACCTTGCTACATCGTTCCACAAAAGCGCTTTCGCCCAAAGATCTTCTGGAGTGCATTTGAAGAAATTATTACGATGGTATTGATAAAACTCTTCATGACCGATGTCTCCAATCACCTCCCTCTGGAGCAAGGCAGCAGATCGAAGGGGTAATCCCTCACGCCTCATTAATTCTAAACCTACCCCCCCCACTATCGCAATTAACACTACTAAAATTATTGGGGTGGCCAGTGATTTCCTCAACAATCCAAACCGAATGGGACTCTCTATAAATTTGTAAGTTATCCACGCCAGTATAATTGACACCAGAATGATGGCTACTCTAAATTCGATCAGCACCTCCCCTCCATTCACAATTTGCAATATCGAGAGTAGAGGCCAATGCCAAAGATAAAGTGGAAAGCTGATTTGGCCGAACCATATAAGAATAGGGCTTTCGAGAGCTGTTCTATTTAACCAAGCGCCCCAACAACCCCCGGCAATGATTAAAGCGGTGCCGATTGCAGGGAAAAGCGCCCACAATCCAGGATAAGAGCGAGTCTTGTCAATAAGAATTAACCCAACTGCAAGAATGGTAGCGCCAATAAAAGAGATTGCCTGCTTTACCAATGGCTCAAAATAAGATCCAGCGTAATTATTCTTTAATCTGAAATTTCGCAGTAATTTACTTAAACGCTGAAATGGTTGCAAGTCAAGGATTATATGCGGCCAGGTAAAACAAAAACGAGGCCGCGAATTACTAACCGTAATTAGAGCCAGGATTGAGCCAAGAAGAACCTCCCAAAACCTAGTTATGGGAGAATAAAAATCCATCGCGGGATTTACTATAGCCCTTAAATTGATGGCGAAGGAGGCAATGGCAAGTGCTAGAGCTACATAAATTGGATTAAGTCTAGATCGCCAAGTTGCCCAAAGTAGGAGAGGCCAGAGTATATAGAACTGCTCCTCAATAGCCAATGACCAAAGATGAAGAAGTGGCTTCATTTTGGATAAGTTATCGAAATAGCCACTTTCATGCCACAACAGAAAGTTTGATATAAAGGCTGCGCTTCCTGCGATATGTGCTCCTAGTTGCTTATATTCTCCCGAAAACAACGTAAACCAACCAATTAGAAATACAGCAACCAAAACTGTTATTAGTGCAGGGAAAATTCTCTTTATCCTGCGCGAATAGAAATCTAGGAATGAAAAGTTACCCTGACTAAAACTAGAAGATATTGATGTGGTAATCAAAAATCCTGAAATTATAAAAAAGATATCAACGCCTATAAAACCACTTTTAATATAGTCTGGGAATGCGTGAAAACCTACAACAAGAAGAATAGCAAATCCACGTAAACCATCTATATCTTTTCGATATTTTTGACGCATATATGAAGTAATCTCTATTGAACCAGTTAATTTACCACGAATTAAATTACGATATCACGATAGATGGCATTACTAAATCCCAGCTTAATGGGGTACCCCGTTATGCTTCTTTCGCCAAAGTATTGCCCAAAACCACATCTAAATATTTAATCGGTAAAACTAAACCAAAAGGTCTTTTTGATAACAAATCTTATTTATGAGCATTTCAATCAAAATTAGTGGCAGATTACGACTAATGAATCAAATGTGCGCACCTTGTTTTTTCATCTCGTCCGCCAAGGTAAGGCAGCGCATAAAATGGCCTGTGCCTATTTGATTAGATGCGTCAGTTCGAAAGGTTGTTTTCATTAAACAGATGTCTAGTTCAAGCGCTTAAAACCACCATGGCAAATTGGTCCTTTGAGCAAACTCATCACATCACATCCCTCTTCACATTGTTTGATTATTGCAAAGATAGGGTCGAGCGCTTCAAAGTAACCAGCCACAACTTCTGGCGTATGGTCAATACAAACATACACACTATTACTGGCCAAGTAACCTTTGGCCAACATCTCTTGTGTAATAAGCGTTTTGTAGGCCAAGGCATTATCGCTTTGAAAGGTAAATCCCGTAAGCGCTGCCAGCCCCCAGTGATTAATCTTTAAGTCATGCTTATCAGCAAGATTTTGCCACCCTTGACGGATACTCAAACCAGTTTGAGTAATTGTGTCCCAAGAATTAATACGTCCCATGACCTCTAATGTTTTTAGCGCGGCTGTTGGACCAATTCGTTCTGTCCAAAATGTACTGCTGATAAATGTCGTTTGTGCAGCCTCCATCACTTCACGCTTACCGATAGTAGCCGTTATGCCATAACCATTACCTAAGGCTTTGCCGAACATTGCCATATCCGGTTCAACACCGTACTTTTTGTGCAAGCCGCCAAATGTCTCACGGAAGCCTGAGGTGCATTCATCAAAAATCAGCACAATGCCACGGTCAGTTGCAAGCTTACGCACTTTATGTAAGAAGTTGTCTTCTGGTCCCATGTTGCGAACCACTTCCATTTTAATTACACCAATATCTTGCGCATTAACCAACGCTTCGAGCTCAGCATAATTGTTATAGTTGAATGGAAATACTGTGCCCTTTAAATTCCGAGGCACACCATTGGGTTGCAGACCTGGTAATAAATGTCCATCTAAACCTGCATCTTCACCCAGATTTGCCGACAGATACCAATCATGCCATCCATGGTAACCACAAATAGCAACTTTATCTTTACCCGTTGCCGCACGTGCTATACGGATAGCAAGGGCATTCGCTTCTCCACCGGAACGCGCAAGCCTTGCCATATGCGCCCAGGGATGAAGCTCTATTAACTTTTCAACCAAGTAGACTTCTTCAGGACAATTAAAAGTAGACATATTGCCAGCACTCACTGTCTGCTGAACTGCAGCATCAACTTCAGAATGTCCATACCCCAATATGTTAGTACCGATACCCATGATGCACATATCGATGTATTCATTACCATCTAGATCCCAGACTTTGCAACCCTTGGCCTTACTATAGTAGGCTGGCCATTGATCAGGCAGAAACATTTCAGCACGCTTGGATAACAACATATTGCCACCCGGGATGACTTGTTTCGCACGTCTCCAAAGTTTTTGACCTTTACCCATAGTGGCTCCTTCGTTTCTAATTAAATGTTGATTGATATTAAATAATTCCGGTTGCTCATTTTGTAAAGTGAGCACTTCTACCCATGTAAAATCCATACTTGGGTGGAAATGCTGAAATACTTTTTCAATCACCACAAAATCAGCTGGCTCATCAACTGTCCAGCGCAATGCGGATAAATCCTCACTATGTTGCATAGCTGGAGCTTTAAACTTGTCCACTTTACGTAGATAAGGAGTGACGTGCTCCCTGTCAAATGGGTCAGTAGTTTCTCGGCTAGCTCGCTCCAGTGCCTTAAAAGTAAAGACTTCGATATCTAAGCCATCAGGGTAAGTGGGCGGATTGGTGTTACAAAAGTAATCTACATTTTCAGATTTAAATTGGCGAATAACTTGATCAACCAGGTCTGGGTCTACCAATGGACAATCACCAGTAATACGCACCACAACATCAGCTTTATGTTTTGCTGCGGCTTGCACATAGCGATCTAACACATCATTTTCACTTCCTTGTTCGCAGGTATAGCCTAACTTACGGACATGCTCTACCAATGGAATGTTGCGCTCATCTTCTGAAGTGGCCACAATAATTTGATCGATTTCTTTGGCTCTGACCAAGCGGGTTAGCAGCAGCTCAATCATCGGGACGCCATTTATAGGCTTCATTACCTTATTAGGTAGACGGGTTGAGCCCATGCGAGCTTGCACTAGCGCTACTATTTTTATAGCTTACTCCATTTTGCTGGGTTAATAAGATTTTCGTCATCACTATGAATCTCGGGAAAATCAGCTTGCAGTGCCATGTTTGCTGTGCTTATAATTTGCGCCAATTGACTTACGCTATCAGCGCCTACAACAACCCGATCTATTTCAGGAAAAGATAACGGGAAAGCCAAACAGGCCTGCACAGCAGAAACTTCTTTTTCTAATAGCCACTGATGCCACTCTTGCCATAAACCAGACCATGGTGAGAATTTATCAGGCATGTCTGTTTTAGACATCAGTAACAAACCCTGCAAAAAGGCCGAACGGGTGTGAATTTCTACATCTTCATCTTTCAAACGCCGCATCCAACCAGTTCTGTAAAGACGCTGATCGACTAAGTTAAATGGTGCTTGCACTAAGTCAAATCGATAGCGTGGTATCAATGCATCCAACTCAGTGGGTGAGTAAATTGAAATACCTATCTTTTGAACTTGACCATTGTCTTTTAATGCTTGCAGTTTTTGATGTAATTCAAGGCCATTTGAGCCTAGCAACTGTTCTGAACGATGTAGTAACAATCCATAAACATTACCGACACTCAATCGTGATAACGACATGCTCACTTGCTGTTGTACCCAAGTACTAACATCTGGACAATTATCGGGCAAGGCGGGCAATTTGGTGATCACCTTAAATCCTTGGGTACCTGCTTCACCCAAACACGTTTCACTGTCGCCATAGGCTATGGCAGTGTCCAAAGTATCAACACCATTAGCTAATGCAAGTTGCAACATAGCATTAGCTACTGCACGGCTGACTTGACCTGATTGATTAGCAATACCGTAGGGTAAGCCGAATTGGACTGTACCAAGAGCGAGACGACTCAAGCGTTTATTTCCTTATGGTGTTTACGCAGAATTGAAACAGCCATCCACTCATCTTGATCATCAGTATACCAACCCTCACTATGATGTCGAACTTTATGGGTCATACACACATAATCGGGGTGCCAATTGAACATTGTGCGGTAATCCATTTTGTAACTTTGCACCCCGGGCCTATGGTGGTAGGTTTTAGCGTGTGGCACTGGACTGAAAAAATCCAGGATCATCAACCATCCCGGCGCACGCAACACACGATCTGCTGCGCTAGCGATGCGAAATAAGTCTTCACGATCACACAAATATAGACAGAAACCAAAGATTACGATGTCAAAACTCTGATCTTCAAAAGGTAGCACATCGGCCGTACCCTGCTGTACATTAAGACCTTTGGCGCAGGATGCTGCGACCGCTTGCGAAGATGGCTCTATGCCATAACAGTCGGCATTAAGGTTTTCTTTGAGCCAGGCTAGACGAGCACCTTCACCACAACCAATTTCAAGCACTTTTAACCCACCCCCCTCAGTATGTTTGTAAATATCGAGAATTTCACATAGTAATGGGTCGTCATCTGGCAATTTACGAGCTGCAACTCCTTGTTGAGACCTAGTAAACCATGCATTACCCTCAGACTGTAAAAATATTTCTTTCTGCTTCATCTATACTTCCTTAAAAGTATGCAAGTAGCTAGCACAATTATGCTAGCGCCTCATGTAAAACTTGAATAACCTTGGTCTGCTCTGCATCGGTCAAAGTTGGATACATAGGTATACTTAGAACCTCTTGGTGATATTGCTCTGCCTCTGGGCAATACCCTACTTTAAATCCCATTGCTTCGTAATAAGGTTGCCGATAAACCGGAATGTAATGCAGATTGACATTAATACCAGCCAATTGCATTGCATCGTAAACTTGTCGCTGGGTTATACTGCCTTCTTTATGCGCAATGCGAACTGGGTAAAGATGGTAAGCGGAATAACTATCAGGGTTCTGCCAGGGACTTTTTATAGGCAACTCCGCCAACTCATTGTCATAGCGCTCTGCAATGCGATGACGTCTTTCAACAAAGCTATCCAAGCGCGTTATTTGACTTAATCCCAATGCCGCTTGTATATCAGTCATCCGATAGTTGAACCCCAAGTCAATTTGTTGGTAATTCCAAATCTCTTGTGCAGGGCGCGTTTGCATATCTGCAGGGTTGCTACTGATGCCGTGGCTTCGCAACAGGCGCAAATGTTTGGCTAAATTAACATCATTGGTAACTGCCATGCCACCCTCACCGGTGGTGATTATTTTGACTGGGTGAAAACTAAATACAGTTATGTCGCTATAACGACAGTTTCCAATAGGTTCGTTTTTATACTTTCCACCAATCGCATGTGAAGCATCTTCAATAATTTTAAAACCGTATTGCTGACCGAGGGCATATATCCCTGCCATATCAGATGGTTGACCACATAAATGAACTGGGATTACGACTTTTGGTAACTTGCCATTTTTTGCTGCCACGGCCAACTTTTCTGCTAAGCGCTCAGTGCTTAGATTATAGGTATTTGGATCAACATCAACAAAATCAACGGTCGCACCACAATACAATGCGCAATTAGCACTGGCTACAAAGGTAATTGGCGTGGTCCAAACACTATCGCCCTTGCCTACACCTAAAGCTAGGCAGGCAATATGCAACGCGCTGGTAGCGCTATTAACGGCCACTGAATATTGTGCACCACAGTAATTGGCAACGGCTTGTTCAAAAGCAGGCACTGCTGGCCCTTGGGTCAAATAATCTGATTGGAGAACTGACACTACCGCATCAATGTCAGCTTGATTTATATCTTGTCTTCCGTAAGGAATCATATTTGCAATTTCTCTTCTAGAATTAATCAAAAGATGCTGTAGCCAGGCCACGTAGCTAAAAGTTTCAGATGTTTTTCATCAACGAGTTCAGTGTTTTCCCGGTAAATAGGGTCACGCCCCGTGTGGTCCTTATAAGTTACAGCATTAATAAAATCACTGGTGCCATCTAATGTAATAGTGGTGATATCTATAAACTCTTTGGCGATTTCAAAGAAATCTTTTTGGTAGTTTTCATGAGGAATAAAAACACCTCGCCCATTTTCATACCAATGCAAGCTGCGTGATGGCACGTGAGTGTAATCATAACCCACTAGATATATGTGATCAAAACCCATATAAATAGCTAACAAAATCGAAAACCTCAAGGAGCCAGTAAACGAATCTATCCTCTTCGTAATATAGTTATCAGGTAGTCGTTGATCATGAATATCTCTATATATATAGGTGACATTGGTTCGTCTAACCGCAACAATATTGCTAAGATTTATGAAAAATTCTTTATCAATATAGCAATCAATTATCTCCCGCCTGTAAGCTTTTTGTATATAATTTTTAACTATTTTTATCGGCGGACTGGTAGTCCAATGAGCAGGATAGAACCAAAATGGCTCATTCAAAATCATATAACGTACATTTAATTGACTAAAATCTTTATGCCACGGAAGAAACCCACAAGGAATAGCAATTTTGTCACTAAAAGTTGATAAATCAAACCACTTGACTGACACCCCATCCCCAATCAAATAGCAACTTTCACCCTTATGAGCATCTTTGTACTGATGAATTTTCGAAAGAAGTGGTTTTGCAATTGGGACCAATAAATTCTTTAATACAAATTTCATTCGATACACTTTTCATTATTAAAGACGCTTTCACAATTACTTACTGAAACATTTTTACCACCTTCCAATTTAACAATCACATCACAGTTTTTTAGGGTAGTCAGGCGGTGCGCAATGATGAAAAGCGTCAGGTCTTTACTAAGCCCTTCTATCGCTTGCATAACCGCTTGTTCTGTTTCATTATCTAGTGCACTGGTAGCTTCATCAAAAATTAGCACACTGGCCTGTTTATACAATGCTCGAGCAATACCGATGCGTTGACGCTGACCACCACTAAGGCGTACCCCACGTTCACCAACGAATGCGGTATATGCTTCTGGTCGACTTTCTATAAAGTCAGCAATTCTCGCTTGCTGGGCAGCCTGACGAATCCGATCTAGATCAATTTTATTAAGAGGTACACCAAAAGCAATATTCTCAGCGATGGTGGTATCAGCCAAATAAATGCTTTGTGGTACATGTGCTACCGTCCTTTGCCATGCTCGCTGTTTTTCAAAATCAACAGGTCGCCCATCCACTAAAATTTGTCCTTGGGTAGGCTCAAGCAAGCCCATTAGCAAATCTACGACAGTACTTTTGCCACTACCCGTAGCACCGATGATGCCAACGCGCGCACCTTTTGGTATGGTTAGATTAATATCCTCAAGTACCCAAGGTCCATTGCTGTTATATTTAAAACTCACATTCTCAAAGGTGATAGCTTGCTTTAAAATAAGCGGTTCTGACTCAGAAAGGTTGGCCTGATCTGGTAAGGGTTGTTCAAGTAAGGCTAACACATCAGCTAGTGCTGCTTTACTCCCTGCTACTACCGACCAGTTACCATAGAGTTGTTGCATGAGGGGTAACAACCGTTGAGCGCCCAGAGCAAGCATCGCTAATATGGGCAATGCCGACGCTACACCGCCTAAGCGGTGACTTAAAGCTAATGTAAAAACAGCAATTAACGCCATGCCCAATGCCTCCATGGCATAACGAGGCGCTTGGCTGATAAAGCTATTTTCACCTCCAGCACGCTGTAGTCGAAGAATGGCCTTTTGATATATGTAGCAGTAAACCTTCTGCGTCCCATCCAACAACACATCACGAATAGCACCTAGCCCCTCTTGAAGCGCTTTGACAACTTGAGTTTGTTCTTGCGCAATACAATAACTGTTATGCACTAAGCGACGACGGGTTAGCGAGGCAATCAAACCATAGGCAGAACCAAAACTCATTATCGCAACAATCGCCACCAGCGGGTCAATAGCGAGTAATGTCATCATAATGGCGACAAACAATGATGTTGATGTGATAACAGCCACCACCGATATCAGCACGCTAGTTGCAGTGCCAACCTTTTGCGTGATGCCGCTAATAATTTCACTGCTGCTGCGAGCAATGTGCACGCTATAGCTTTGGTAAAGTGTGCGACGATACACCTCGATACTTAGGTCGGCACCCGTAGCGTTACCGAGCCGAATGCTAACCCACAGTAAAAGTAGGCGCAGTCCGCCTGCAATTAGCGCCGCAAGTGCAAAACCGACTGTAAGTGGCAATACCAACTCTGTCCCTGACGTAATACCTAAGGCGCGCACTAACCCTGATAGCCAGGGTGATGTAAATACTTTTTCTGGTTGAGTGAGGATACCAATAAATGGCAAGACCGCCCCCAAACTTACCACCTCAGCTAATGAACTCAACACCGTTAATACCAGCAACAATCCGAATTGACCACGACGGCGCGGGCTGATATGGTGCCAAAGACGTTTTAATAATGTTGTTATGGGTTGCTGCATACTATAAATTTTTCTGGAAATTCCAAGTACTTAAGCACATATCTTTTAAGGTTCGTGTTGCTTTCCAGCTTAGATCAAAACTAGCTCTGTCTACCTTTGCATAGCAAATGGCCACATCTCCCACACGCCTCGCTGTAAATCTTAAGGGAATAGATTTACCAGTGACCTCTTCAAAAAATTTGACCATTTCAAGCACGCTACTTCCTTTACCTGTGCCCAGATTAAACACATGTAAACCTGATTGCTGCTGTATAAAATTCAAGGCTGCCAGGTGCCCTGCAGCAAGATCCATGACATGAATATAATCTCGCACACCCGTGCCGTCTGGCGTATCGTAATCATCCCCATACACATTAAGATGCGGTAACTTGCCTAACGCGACCTGCGCTATATAAGGCATAAGATTGTTTGGCATGCCGTTAGGATCTTCACCAATTAACCCAGACTCATGGGCGCCTGCTGGATTAAAGTAACGTAAACAAGCGATATGCCAAGTCGAGTCTGAAGCCACAACATCCGCCAACATCTCTTCAATGTTTAGCTTACTGCGTCCATAAGGGTTGGTTACTTGAGTCGGATGGTTTTCATCTAAAGGCAGATATTGTGGTGCGCCATAGACTGTTGCACTACTACTAAATACGAGCGTTTTGATGTTACTCGCTCGCATGGCCTGTAGCAGGCTGATTGCGCCGCCTAGGTTATTATCAAAGTAGTCTATTGGGTTTTGGACAGATTCACCTACCGCTTTTAGGCCTGCAAAGTGCATCACCGCTTCAATTTGATAATCTTTCAGAATTTTTTTAACGAGTGCGGTATCGCGAATATCCGCTTCAACGTAGGTGACCGTCTTACCTAATATCCTGGCCAAGCGCTCTAAAACACTACGTTGGCTATTACAAAAGTTATCCAAGATGACGACTTGATGACCAGCCTCAGTCAACACGACAGCCGCATGACTGCCAATGTAACCTGCCCCACCTGTAAGTAAAATATTCATTTAATTAATTGACTTAGGCCCGCTATTGCCCGTTATCAAATTTTGCAACCATGATAATTTGATTCATATTTTTTATCCTCTTTTAAGCACGCTACCGCCCTGCCAGATCAAAATCAGCATATCAACATTTCTCTAGATAGCAATCATTGCTAACCCTGCACATTAAATCTTTTTAAAACTTCAAGCGACTTTTTTAAAGTCCCTCAAATCAAATTTAGCGGTGAGATTTTTTGCCATAAAGTTAAGCAATAGCATCGCCCTCTCCTCACCTTTGTAGGTATTAAAAATAGCTTCCATACCTTTAAAAGGTCCTTTAAGAATCTCTACTTTGTCGCCTGTAAAAAAAACTTTCACCACTAAAGCTTTGTCAATATTTTGTTGTAAGTTATCCATCGTCTCATCATCCAAGCTTGCGGCCAGCCCTCCAAAATTCACAAGATGTGACACACCTTTTGAGGAGCGAATCGGCGACCAGTTTTGCTGTCCGTCATGACTCAACCGCACAAATAGATACCTCGGGAACATGGGCTCCTTAATTAATATTTTTTTGCCACGCAAAATTTTTTCTGTATTAATCAAAGGTAAATAACATTGATAGTTTTGATGGGTAAGGTTGTCGAACGCAACTTTCTCTTGATGAGGCTTCGTATAAATAAGGTGCCAATGATTCATAAAATCAATCTTTCAAGCTAGATTTTAGTGAATCAATCTCTTTTTTTAAAGCATGGTATTCCACCATTTTGCGCTTTAAAAAATCTGCGGTGAGTTTGGTTTTTTCTGTAATACCTTGGGGTGTAAGCAAATATAAATATACTGACTTATTGGGATTCTTACTAAAGTTACCGGCTTTAATATGCCCAATATCAATCAAAGCTTTTAGGCAATAGTTAACCCCGCCTAAACTAATTCCTAATTTTTGGGCAAGTTCACGCTGAGTCAACTCAGGCTCTTCCTCGAGGAAGTGCAGCACCCGGAAGTGCACGTCGGGATTAATCTTTTTCAAGGCTCTTGCCATGGCTTGAGTTAACCTCAATATTGTTCAATATTGAACAATAATAAGCTTTAATAAAAAAAGGTCAAGCAGAAATTAGTTTTTAAGGAATAAACAAGATGGATTTAAGTCAACTATAGATTGCTAATTGTTTTTTTTAGAACGTTAGGTACGATTACATAAAGTAGGCCATAGCATAGAACGAATAAAAGAATGGCGATGAATATAAAAAGAGGTTTCTGATAAACCCAGCTAATCGCGACGAGAGGAAGCAACCAAAGTGGACTTAAAATTGGGGCTACAAGCGCATTAGCTATTTTTTTATAATTAGATTGTGGTCTAAAAAAAAGAAAGAATTTAAGATGAAGATGCGCTGTATCAGCATGGTAAATTGACACTCCTTTCATAGCGCGCCTTAACAAACTAAATACAACTTCTGTTGCGGGGTAAATTAAAATAAGAACAGCCCCCCAAGGAGAGATTTCAGGATGTCGACCAAAAAGTATAATGGTGAGGATGCTAATAATTAGTCCTAAGCTATAAGCCCCTAAGTCGCCTAAAAAAATCTTGCCAT
>Ga0214919_10009510_pt1 | contig 12516 bp, 15 predicted proteins | sample LL1503_MetaG_FD_177994 | JGI IMG/M metagenome (GOLD analysis project Ga0214919, IMG submission 177994) | Freshwater microbial communities from Lake Lanier, Atlanta, Georgia, United States - LL-1503 | ecosystem: Environmental > Aquatic > Freshwater > Lake | place: USA: Georgia | collected...
GAATTCTTTAAATGTACATCCTACTGTTTATGAATCAGAAGAAGTTTCACCAAATGAACCAGACTATGGATTCAAAAGCGCAAGTAGTCTTTTCTCAAAAGAATAAATTTAAAATAAGAAATTAAATATAAATTCTTATTTTATACAATGAATCTAATTTATTATTCAAAAATACATGAAGGAAAAGGTGGTTTAACTAATCAGATTTTTGCTTTTGTAACTAGTATTTTAATAGCAAATGTATTAACACACGAAAAAGCAGTTATTTATGAAGATTTTTTATGTGATTATAAAGGAGATAAAAAAGAATCCATATCGAATATTTTTGATTTGGATAAAATGAATGTTTATCTAAAAAAAGAATTTGATGTGGTTATTTTTGACAAAAAAAAGGTTATTTTTAAAATCAATTCTGTAAAATATGGTTGTAGTAACTCTATGATTGATATTACCAAAGAAGTAATGAATCATTTTTACAATGAAAAAGATAACTCTTTTTTTATAAGTAAATCTGTAGATTTTAATTCTATTCACGGAGATCCTTGCCCAAATATTGCTAAAAAATTATATGTAAATTATTCACTCAATCACTATACTTTTGAAGATGTTTTTGATGAAGATAGAGAAAAGGATATTTCTTTTAACTTGGAAACATCTGATTATAAATATACTTTATCTTGGATCAATTCTCATGGTAAAGATATTTTTGATGAATTACTTAGACATATTTATTTTACACCCAAATTTTATGAATTAAGTAATACATTTTTAGAAGATCAAATAGGATTAAAGGATGAATGTAATGATAATAATAATTCCAAGTCAGAGAAAAAAATCAATGTTTTACATTTAAGAGTAGAAGAAGATGGAGCGGAACATTGGGGTAAAATGAATTTAATGGAAAAAAATGAATTTACGACTTATATTGAAAACAAATATATTGATATCATTTCCAAAAATATAAATAAAACCGACTATAACATCCTATTATCATATTCTCAAAATAATAGAGTCATAAAGTATCTGGAAGATAATAATTATCATTACTGTTTTTTGAAAAAAGATGAAAAGGTTGGTAGAGAAACAAATGCAGTTATAGACTTATTAATATCTAATGCTTGTAACAATATATTTATAGGTAACTTTGACTTGAATAAAATGTGGGGTTCTACCTTTAGTTATTTTATAATGTCTAGATTAAAACCAAATGTTAAAGTAATATTGATTAATTTAGATAAAATCAAATTTGATGAAGTACATTATTTAAGTAATCAAATTTTCAGATTTTAGATTAGATTAGTTTTTTTAGACTAGATGGTTTTTTTAGATTAGATTTTCTAAAGTAAAATGGTATTATTATTTTTTGTCAGTGTAATATATGACAGAAAAAAATCCAAAATCCAAAAATAGTTTTAATATTTTTACTTATTTTCATGATAATGTTATGTATTTAAATAGTAGTAAATTCTTTGCTGGTATAATTATGATATTACTAAACGTTGGTTCCAAATTTATTTCAATAACATTTAGTAAGTCTACTGAAGAATACATGAAGTATACGGTAAGTAAACAATTATTAGTTTTTGCTATGGCATGGATGGGTACTCGAGATATTTATACTGCTCTTGGTTTAACAGCAATATTTACTATTTTATCTGATCATTTATTTAATGAAGAGAGCCGCATGTGTGTTGTTCCAGAAAAATATCGTGTTTTACATAAACTTTTAGATACAAATAATGATGGGAATGTTACAGAAACAGAAATTGCTTCAGCCATTTCCATATTAGAAAAAGCAAAGAAAGAAAAACAACGAAAAAAACAAAAGGAAGCATTTAGCAAGTTTGACTTTGAACATCATACTCATCATGATGTCAATAATTTAGAGTACAAACTAAAAGATTATAAGGATCTTCAAAAATAAAAATAAAAATATATACCTTTTTATATAATGGACTTTTTTTTACAAACAAATAAATCTTTTTCTAGTAAAAAAACACATAGACACAAGCATAAACATTATCCCACTGTTACTCGTACTCGTTCTAAAAATCATAAAAGAAAAAGTAAGACCATGAAAAAAAGATATTCCAAAAAAGCAGGAACAATAACTTCTGGTTATGGATTAGGAGGTTTGAATTTCTCCAAAACAACTGGAAATAAAATGTATGATTGGAAGTCTGGTCAATGGTTAAATCAAACATGTTATAATATTTTAGGCTTCAAATACTGTAATAATCCTATAAAACAATAAAAAATAAAACAATAATTCTACAAAAATTTTTGTATATTTATTTTCTATTACGATGAGAACCATGAATTTCAAAAAAATTATATATAAATATAAAAATATATATAAATTATCATAAAACAAATTTAATCTACTTGATAGTATTCTTTATATTATTCGTAGTATTATTTATAAAAATTTGCCATTGTTGAAACCAATATTCGATTATATTAAACCAATAAAGAATAACATCTTTCCAAAAGTTATAAATGCTATACCAAAAATTATAAAAAAACATTAAAAAATTATGCCATGAATCTCCCACAGTAAATCCTTCCACTGTTTTTTTATTTACAAAAACATATCTAGTTAAAAAATAAAATACTAAAATAGCTACTGTTAAAAAAGAATAATAGATATAAGGATTCTCCTTCAGATTCATCGTTTTCATTTTAGAGTTGAATTTCATTTTATTATATATGAATATTTTTTAACTATTTCTTGTTGAAAAATATTTTTTGTTTAATATAATTTAAAGATAAAAATAGATTATTAAATAATGGATTTATTCTTTTTGTACTCCCTCATGGCGTTTGTCTTTAAAGACCCCAATAATATTATTAATGGAAATTTACCTTCTTGTTCAAGGTGTATTCATTATCGAAATTCTTTTACTATAGGAATTCCATTGGATAATCATTTTGGTAAATGTACTAAATTTGGTACGAAAGATATTATTACTGGAAAAATAATTTACGATTATGCCGATAATATTAGAAATGATGAAAACAAATGTGGTCAAGATGGATTTTTATTTGAACCACGAAAGTTTCCTTATAGTGTTTTGGATAAAATGTGTGAAAATAAAAAAAATAATAAGTCAAAAAATTGAATAATTCAAAAAAATTTATTTATTTTTATAACTTATCATTACAATTATACCTTTTATCATATATATCAAACCAAGATTCATCTTCTATTATAACTTCAAATAAATTTTTTATAATATCAATCCATCAATCCACAAAATTAAAATAAACAGTTAAAAATAAAAGTACACCTACCACTATTCCGTATCCACCCACAAATAAATTCGTTATTATATTTTTTTCTTGGTTAGTAGCATGTTTCCAAATCAGTTGAAGTGTGGAAACTAAAAGTAATCCATAAAGAATATTGTATATATAATGATTTGTATTTTCAAGACTATTATTTACATCAAATTTGGTTTGAAAAATAATGTCGCATATATCAGGACCTAAATTGACAGTTTGAAGTTTATGATGTATTTCATGTACATTATTTACATGGAAAATGGAATAATTTACATTATGAACCGTTGTGTAAAACAGGTAATAGAAAATAATGACCCATTCATTTAAAAAAGCAAAATAAGGAAATAGATGTTTAATGAAAATAAAATTTAAAATGGAAAATAATTCAAGTATGATTTGACTTATATGCGATAAATAATTGTTGTGACTATGATGATAGATATGAACACTATTGGTATAAATTGCTATATGACAAGAATAATGAAAAAGATGCGATGCTAACAACATGAAAGTAAAGGTAATAATTCCGTTTATTAAATCATTTTTTGTAATAATTAAAATGCTTATTAATAATATTAACCATGATTGGTAGTTAATAAATACGGATTTTTTTATATTGATTAATGTATTTTTTATAATATTACAAGTTTCTTTGATTATTTTTATATCCATATATTATGTGTATTTAATATATACTTTAAAAATATTTATATTTGAACTGTTTTACTCATTCTATGTATAATTATAAATAGAATTTTAAATAAAACAGCAATCCACATATTAATTACAAATTCTAATTGAGACTCATACAAATGATCGCATTTATGCATAATTCCTAACCCATGTAAAAATTCTTTGGTATTTCTTTTACCACTAATCGAAAAGTATTTTTCTTCTAGTTGTGTTAAAGGACAGTCGTGTAATACTACAATTGCAAAAGCATCGAGAGAAATAATAAATAACAATACACATAAGAAGAAAATATCATTACTAAATAGAACGATAATGCCACCTAAAAATACAAATAAACCATGAATAAATCCATAGTATAAACCAATTGTTTTTTTTAAGAAGTTTCCGATTGGTTGTCCCCAATCTCTCACAATATTTTTATATTCTTTTAATTTTTTTTGTAATTTACTATTTGGTTTTTCATCTTTTTCTAAATCTTGTTTTTCATTATTCTCGTTTTTTTCATTATTCTCATTAGATGTTTCTTTACTATCATTATCCTTATTATTATGTAGTTTCATTTATTTTATTTTTTTATTTTTTTAATAAAAAAATAACTCATATTTTTATTTCATATTTTTATTATTATACGTTTATTTGTAATTTAATCTATGCTTAATTTATAAGAATGAAAGCCAATAAAAGTTTGAAAAAGTACAATAAAAAAAGGAAATCTGGAAAAAAAAATACAAGAAAAATATTGAGAAGGAGTCGATACAGAAAAAGAGGAGGTTCAGAAGAAACATGTAGTTTATGTCATAAAATAGTTGTAAATGGAAAATCATTTATTCCAAGTGGTTGTTTAATGAAACATGGGAAATTCAGAGCACATAAAATCTGTAATGATTGTTGGTGGGATACTTTTGCCCAAGAAGGAAAAAGTCATAAATGTCCGGGTTGTGAAAGTGGTCAATCTTTAAATAAACCAAAACCACTTGTAAGTAAGGTAGAAGTGATTGATTTAACTACAGATGATTAAAAATAGGGGGGGGGTCTAGTCCGCCCATTATTCTTAAAAATTCAAGGATTTCTGTATGGGAAAGTCAAAAGGGAAATGGATTTTGGACATTTTTAGAATGTCCAAAATTGAAAAGGGACAAAAGACTTTTGTGAAAAAGCATATTTTACTGCATAATTGAAAATTATGGTAAGGGTAACAAAAAAATAAATTTCACATTGTCACGATAAAATTTAAAATATTTTTTGCGAAAAGGATTTAGGAGATTTTTCTGTAAGTATAATATACTTACAAATGACTGACAAAAAATATCCTAAAATCTCCAAAAAATTTAATTGTGAAAATTGTCATTATATATGTTGTAAACAAAGCGAATATACCAAACATTTATTAACAGCTAAACATATTAATACTTACAAATACTTACTAAATGATAACCAAAATCTCCAAAAGATATTTGTTTGTAACTGTGGGAAAGAATATAAACATCGTCAAAGCTTGTTTACTCATAAAAAAAAATGTTTTTTTAATAAGGATGAATCTATAAAAATAAACGATACTTCCAATAATGAATTAAAAATTTTAACAAGTCTTATCATAGATGTAGTAAAAACTAATTCTGAAGTACTTAAAAGTAATAGTGAACTTCAAAAACAAGTTCTTGAGATTAGTAAAGAAAAAACCATTATGAATATAAATAATACAAATACCAATACTAATTCACATAATAAAACTTTCAACTTGAATCTTTTTTTGAATGAAACATGTAAAGATGCCATGAATATTACAGATTTTGTAGAATTTGTAAAAATAAAACTTTGTGATTTGGAGAATGTCGGTACATTAGGTTATGTAGATGGAATTACCAATATTATTGTGAAAAACTTGAAAGAGTTGGATATTTCTAAAAGACCGTTTCATTGTAGCGATGTTAAGAGAGAAGTATTGTATGTAAAAGACCAGGATAAATGGGAAAAAGAAAATAATGATAAGGAACGTTTGAAAAGCGCAATAAAACATATAGCACATAAAAATATCCAAATGATTCCTGCATGGAAAAGAGAAAACCCCAGTTATTCTTTAGATGAAGGAAAAGCAAACGATAAGTATTTGAAAATTGTTATGCAGTCAATGGGTGGTTCAGATAAAATGGAAGATATTTTATTTCAAGATAAAATAATTTCTAAGCTGTCAAAAGAAGTCACTATTGATAAATATAATTTATAATTAAAGTCTAAAAGTAAGTTTTGCGAAAAGGGTTTAGGAATTTTTATTGTATCTTTATATAATAAAAATGAATACAAAAAATGCCGAACAATTTTTTTGTGAAAAATGTAATTTTAAATGCTCTAAGTTAAGTAATTTTTCAAAACATAATTTAACATCGAAACATATTGAAAGAATTAAAAAAGATACTTTACAGCTACTAGAAGAAGTTGAAAATAAATTTAAATGTGAAAAATGTGGAATTCAATATAAATTTCATTCAGGTTTATCTAGACATAAAAAAAAATGTTTAGATAAATATATATTTGATAATTCAAATTTAATAGTTAATTTAAATAATTCATTGAATACGCTTTCAAATTTATCATTAGAAATTATTAATTCTAATGCTGATTTAATAAAAAGTAATGACGAACTTCAAAAATTATTAATGAAAGTAAATAATAATTTAATTATTCATAATTGTTCCAAATAAAAATATTATTTTATGTGGTTTTATTATAACAATGATGATGAATTCTCTCTTGTCGCCTTTAGGTAAAAGCTACTGTAGTTGGTTCTACATACTTTCTTTAGTAAATTTAATATTTATTTTTGTTCTAATTATTGGTTTGTTTTTTAGTTTTATAAGTAAAGACAAAGAATTTCAAAAACATTCTCATCCTATTATGTATTCGTTAATTGGAGTCTTTTTCACTTATTTACAAAGTAGATTATTATATGGAATGTGTATAAGTTCTCTAAAATAAACACTTTCGTATTTGTAGGAAAGGATCATTTCTAAAATTATAATAACAAATTTCAAATTTATTATTATAACTCCAGTTATAGTCATAAACTAAACCTGTATTTTCTATTTTTTCAAAAGGAATTTGTATGTAAAATTCTTTATTTTTATTTACAGTCATTCTCTCCATTGTCTTTATTTTTGTATTCAAAAACTTATTCATAACACTATATCTAATATCTTTTTTGTGGATTATATTTACAAAAATGCCTTTGGTATACATATACTTTATTCTTCCATCAAAATCAAATATTATTTGCCACAAGTGATTAGGAATAAAGGATGAAACGGATTTCATTCTAATCTATACTTATAACATGATATCTATTTAATTTAGTTTATTATATTTTTTTATAAAAAACACACATACATATTTTGGAAATATTATATAATATACTTGTAAATAGTATAAATACTATGTATTTTATATTATTATATTCATGAAATTATTTTTCACAAATATTGTATTTTCACTTTATGTTACGATTCATCATTGTTATTTAATGAAAACACCAAATCATTTTAATAAAAAATTTCCAAATAAAAATATAATATTGATCCATACGGAAACAAATGCTAATTCGAATCTAAATCCAAATGATAATCCAGATGAAAATGAAAATACAGTTTCAAATTTACAATTATATTTTAATTCCAACAAAATAAAGCATCCTTTTTCGAAAAAATACTATGAAGATTATTTAAAACGTTTGAATTCCAAAAACATTACTATTCAAAATAATTATATACTCGGATCAGATTATCACGAATTAAATGAAAATTATTATTATAATAATAATAATAGAAATAATAATAATGACTCGTTAATACCTTTTCCTAAATATCGAATTATCATAAACAAAAATCAGTTGGCTGGTTTAGGACTACAAATAACCAATAGTGATAGTTTTGAATCGGATGAAAATCCATTTGGAAATGTAAATGAAGAAGATAATAATAATAACAATAATTTTAATCGACAAGTTAGTTATGGAAATAGGAATGCCAATTCTAACAAAGAAAAAATCCGTTCAAAGAATTTCGAAGTAATCAAAGAATATCCCATTAACTTCAATGATATTGGTGGATACGAAAATGTTAAAGAAGAATTAAATCAATGCGTTGATATTTTAAGTAATTATCAAAAGTATTTAAACTTTAATGTTCGTATTCCAAGAGGTTTGATTTTCGAAGGCCCACCAGGAACAGGTAAAACTCTTTTAGCTAAGGGACTGGCAGGAGAATCTAATTGTAGTTTTATTTCAGTATCTGGTGCCGAATTTCAAGAAAAATATGTTGGTGTTGGCTCTTCTAAAATGAAGGAATTATTTGAATTAGCAAAGAAAAATATTCCTTGTATTATTTTTATTGATGAAATAGATGCTGTTGGAAGAAAAAGATCGAATGATGGAGAAAGTTCATCAAATGAAAGAGATAATACCTTAAATGCTCTTTTGATTGAATTAGATGGTTTTAAGAACAACACTGGTATTTTTGTAGTAGGAGCAACCAATCGTATTGATTTATTAGATAGTGCTCTTATCCGCCCAGGAAGAATAGATAAAAAAATATATATTGGACTTCCAGATGCTACTACAAGAAAAGCTATTATTGGCATTCACATTAAAGGAAAACCGCATGATGTAAGTGTAAATATCAATGAATTAGTAGATATAACGGATGGATTATCTGGAGCACAAATAGAGACTTTATTAAATGAAGCTATGTTGAATGCTTTAAAGGAAAATCGATTTGTTTTTACTTTTACTGATTTCGACTTTGTTCAAAACAAAATGTTGGCTGGTTGGCAGCCGAATGAACATAAATTTACTAGTAATATTATTGATCATATTGCTATTCATGAAATGGGACATGCTATTGTAGGAATTCTCTCGAAACATCATTCTAAAATGTCCAAAGTGATTATTAATCTTTCATCACCAAAAAGTCCAGGATATACTGTATTTGAAAATAGCGGAACTCCCATTTATATTCGAGAAGCTTTATTTGAACATTTAATGATTTTACTTTCTGGAAGAATTGCCGAAGAAGCGTTTTACGATATATCGGTAACTACTGGTGCTTTGAATGATTTTGAGGAGGCACTTAAATTAGCAGAGCGAATGATTATTTATTATGGAATGGGAACAAATATTATTTATCCAAAGTCAAGTGAAAAATACAAGGAAATGATTGATACAGATATGGTGAATTTAATCAATGATGCTTATAGTTGTGCTAAAATAATTATTCAAAATTGTAAGTTGCTTATTTATGAGACTTCGGAAATATTGAAAAAAGATAAGCTTTTGAAAGCAGAAACAATAACGGATTTAATTGATAAAAAATATCCAGATATTTGGAATTTGAAAACCTAATTATTTAATATTTCTAGTATTTCTTTTGAATTTTCGTTTATTATTTTTTCTATTTTTTCAAAATTAAAATCTTTAAATAATTTATTATAATAATAATCATAATTATTTATTACATCTATTACTTTATCAGGTATATCTTCATATTTTTCAAAAATAATGTAGTCTTTTAAATAATATTTATCTATATCTTCTTTAAAGTCACTAATTACAATCATTCTATTATATACACATCTATCACAACGTAAAGATTCAAATGTCTTAAAATAATTAAAAGCACTAATATTAAGTATAATTTTATATTGGAATAATATATCGTCTCTTTCTTTACCAAATCCAGAAACTAAATCAACATTAATACTTTTATCTTTTAATAAATTAATAATATGTTGTCTGTAAGGTAATAAATCAAAACCTATAATACAAATATCATTATTTTTTTTAATATCATAAATTTCGTTATAGTTAATTTGATATGGTAAAAAAAACTTTTTATTATGATTTATTGTGTTATATTTTTTTAAATTACTATAACTATAATCTATAAAATTTATTAATTTATTATTATTAATCATACTTAATGATAATTTTTCAATATTTTTTTCATAAGATAATTGTTCTGTATTTAATACATATACGTTTGTAAATGAAACTTTAGTTATTAAATGTTCTGGAATATTTTGTATAAATATATAATTATTTAAGTTTTCAAATTCAAATAATGGATTAAATGTTATTGATTCTACATGAAAATATTGACCATTTATTTTAGGCATTATAGATAAAATTAAATCTTCCATATAGTGAAAAATATCTAATTTACAAAATATTAAATTCATTAAAAATATTATAAATAATAAAAATATATTAATTTTTATTATTGTAACTTACTTCTAAATATCTAAACTAACGGTATTCTTGTCACTTTTAGCTCTGCGTTTACTTTTCTTGGGAACATTTCCTTGACCTTGTAATTCTTTCAAGTCACTAATACTTATTGTACTGTTATTGTTGGTATTTCCATTGGAATCGTTAAAGTTATTGCTTTGATTTTGATTGACAGCATTTATATTTTGTGATGGCTGTTCTTGAATATTAATTGTTTTTGTTTTTAGTCCAGATAAAATATCACTTATATCACTGGGACCTTTCATGTCTGGTCTTCGTCTAGACTTCTCGAAATCCATGGCAGAAGAAGAACCAGATGTTTTCTCTCTAAAATTAATTCCATCATCTACATAAACAGCTGCCCCTCTTCCAGAATTTAAATCTGGTCGATTTTGATAATTATTATTTCCAGGTCTAGATAATGGTGTTGGAATAGAATTAGGTCCCTGTGTTGCCATTGGTGGAGGTGGTGGTCCTCCTCTTCCACTTTCAGGATTCATGACGCCAGACATAAATCCGGAAAATCCAGGATTCGTTTGTGCCATGGAATTTACAGCAGCATTTTGAAAAGATCGCATTAAGTCAGGATTTTGTCTTAATATATCGTCCATTCCAGGCATAGCGCTCTTAAACATTGTATTGGTCATGTGAACCATCATAGCACTACCTCCTAATTGAAACAATAATTTTAGTTCAGGAGCCATAGATGCTTTCGATTTATATTTTTCATACAATTCAGAAAAAATTTCATCATAGTCATTAATATTTTCGTTGATTTGTTCTCCCCAACCATCTAATTTTATATCAAAAGGATCAAAACGATTATTCAAAAATTCGATTCCATTGATAATTGCCATCATCATGTTTCCTTGAAATTTCACTGAATTCTGTTTTGCTTTTTCGTCCATAATGGTTTCGTATTCTCCCTGCATTTCATTCAAATTGGATTCCATAGTGTATTTTTTTGATAATTCAACTCCCTTTTTTTCTAAAGCTTCCAATTTTCTCAAAAATTTAAATTTCTCTCTTAATAATTCTTCCTTTGTCATAGTTGGTTGACTAGATGTAACTGGTTTATCTGGATTAAGAGGAATATTATTAAATTTTCCATAGCCATCCCATGTCTTGGTTTCATCATTGGTTTCAGCAGTAGACTTTCCAATACTAATGCTAGGATTTTCATCAAATCTTACAAAATGTTTGGTGTCAATATCATCATTATTACTAGCGTTTGTAGATGAACCAAATAAATCAGACTTGTTAGAATATGTATTGCCAAAATTAGCATCAGATAAATTATTCAATTCGTTTTCTAAAGTATTCAAATCCTCAATATCGATATCACTAGAAGGACGATTCGAACCTTCTTTCATTTTATCATTCATCAACAACTCAATTCCTCCTCCAAAATTGGTAGATTTCATTCCAGATCCCGATCCGGATGAATAGGAATTGTTTTTGTTATTAAAATCATCGTTAAAATCTAAATTAGAAAGTTCAATAATTTCCGACATTATTATTATTCATTAAATAGAACATTTAATTTTAAGTAATACGAATTGTAATATATATTATTTTTTATAAAATTGATATTTATAAAATTGATATTTTGTTTTTTATTTTTTTGTATATAATATTTTTGTTTTTTGTATAAATATTATTTACTTATATAAAGTTACACATGAGTTCATTAAAAATTGTTACAGTTGCTACCAAAAGTAATTACTATTTACCTTATTTAAAAGAAAGTGTCGAGAGAAACGGCAGTGAACTCATTGTTTTGGGTTATGGTCAAGAATGGTCAGGATTTAATTTGAAATATTCCTTAATTATTGATTACTTGAAAACATTAAATGGAAAAGATATTGTTTGTTTTATCGACGGTTATGACGTTATTTGTTGTCGTAACTTGAAAGATTTATCAAGTAATTTTTTGAAAATAAAAGAAAAACACGGATGTAAAATAGTAGTTGGAGAAGATAAAATGGATATGGGAAATGTGATGAATCAAGTTGCTAGAAATTTTATTTATTTATTTTTCGGAGGAATGTGTAAAGAAAGATTCTTAAATTCAGGTACTTATATAGGTTATGTAGAGGATATACTAAATATCACCAATAATATTTATAGTTTAACAAATTCCAATACTTCTGATGATCAAATACAAATGAAAAAATACTGTAGATTAAATCCCAACGATTTTTACATTGACGTAAATTCTGAAATTTTTTTAACAATTAGTAAACCATATTATGATTTTTACC
>Ga0214919_10009512_pt1 | contig 12514 bp, 6 predicted proteins | sample LL1503_MetaG_FD_177994 | JGI IMG/M metagenome (GOLD analysis project Ga0214919, IMG submission 177994) | Freshwater microbial communities from Lake Lanier, Atlanta, Georgia, United States - LL-1503 | ecosystem: Environmental > Aquatic > Freshwater > Lake | place: USA: Georgia | collected 2015-03-15
GCAACGGCTCCCACGCTAATCCCTGCGCAGCCTGGTGCCTCCATCACATCGCTGAATGATCCTTTCAATTGGAACACATATGCGCAGCGCCTTGGCAGCAATCCATTTGACACCTACCGCGTTAATCACACGCTTCGCACGTTGTTTGGGATTGGCTTTATGAAAAATAATAATAAGCAAGCCTTTGATCGATATGAAAGCGCGTGCAAAAACTTTGAATCCACATTGTCGCCCAGTATGCTGGAAGCGGCGCGCGAATGGCAAACCAGCAAGCCCCATGCGGGCGGAATGCGGCCATTAACTGGCATGGAAGCGCGTGTGTTGTTGCGCGAGAACAAAACCGCGCAGGCGCTTGCGCTGTATGAAATTGCGCAGACGCAAGTTCCCAATTACACATCGTGGAAGTTGGAATACATTTATTTTACCTTGGCGTGCCAGGAACGATTGGCGCAGCAGCAATTGAAGGACGCAACCGCGCTTGCAAATACGCAGGGTGCTTCCGCCGCCGCGCCCGCAAATACACCTGGTGCTCCCGCCACCGCGCCTGCAAATGCGCAAATCACTTCCGCCGCCGCGCCTTCAAACACGCAGGCCAATATCAACGCCACGCCCGTAAACTTTCTTACCGAATTCCAAATGCAGCAAGCCGCTGATGGAATTACCGAGGGCAAATTTTTATTGCGCCAAGGTTTCTCCGAATCTGGTTTCACCGAGCGCTATGTTGGACGTCTTCACCAACTTCGCGGGGAGTGGGCGCAGGCCATTTCATATTTACTTGCGGCGCGACCGCGCATGGCCGCGGAGGACTTGGTGGCCTGCGATCAAGCGTTATTTATGTCGTATATAAAAACTGGCAACACCGCCGCCGCATTGCAACTGGCTAATGAAGGCATAGAAAAAAGCGGTCGATTTGCGCCCGTATATCAACAATTGCGCAGCCAACTTGGTCAACGCTAATCACGCACGCTTGGCGCGCTGACTACACCATTCACAATGAACACAGCCGTGCCAAGGACCATCACTCACGCTCTTGCACTGTTGCAATCACTAATTTCTTTACAGAAATAATGTAAGATAATTTCATGTCTGATTTCAGGAACATAATTTGTACTCTTCGCCGCATGCGATGGAGTCAAACGCCTTGCAACGCGCGACAAAAATTGTCCCGCCATAAAATCTTCGCGGACCACATTCATTTTGCTTTCATTTCTAGCACCGCCACCATCAACACATGTACGCGCGTTGCCATTCTTGCATTATGTCTAGGGCTTGCATGCATGCCTGGTTGCGCGGGCGGCTCTAAGAAAAAATCGCTCAATCTTTCCGATCGCGCCGCCATGGTCACGGGTGGCACCAGTGGTTTGAAGGATGAGACCATTACTTTGCAACAACTTGACGCAATTTCAAACGCGTTCGCCGACCGCTATTACACGCTGATGTTGGCCGCTAGTGAACGCGTGATGTACAACAATCCGTCGGTTGAGCAACGGCGCATTATGAATGGTTTGCGCCTTCTTGGCGTGTCCAGCATGTACGACATTGCCTCAAGTCCAGACGTGTTCACGCAACTTATTGATCAGCTTGTGGTGGTCACACTGCAAAATTATTACTGGGTTGATTCTGGCAGGTCGCAAAAGATTTTTGGAGCCCGCGCGCAGCCGTTGGTGGAAAATCTCCGCCGCGCTCGCGAGGATGTGTGGGCCTCGGCCGCGCGCGTGTTTACCAAGACACAGCTTGAGCGCCTGGACTTGATCATTGCCAATTGGTGGCGCTCGCGTGGTGGCACGGAGTTTGTGGCGTATGTGCGATTTGCAGACATTGCCACAAGCAAAGGCGTTGCCCTTGTGGAAGAAGTAAAAGGTGGCGGCGGTTTGTTGGAGCCCGTTGACCGCGCGGTGGAGCGCGCCGCGGAGGCGCAGCAAACTTTCGAGCGCACATTATTTTATATCAAGCGCCTGCCTTTATTCATTAATTGGCAGGCCGAAGCGCTTATGTATGACGTGCTGATTATGCCTGAAACTCAGCAGGTTTTAGGCGATGTCAACCGCATCAACGCCGTCATTGCCGACGCGCCAAACTTGCTTCAGAAGAACACCGCCGTGGCATCGCAGTTGCTCAAGCAGTATCAAGATTCCATCAACGCAACCAGTTTATTAATGGAGAAGATTGCGCCACTGGCCAACACGGCTGAACGCATAACCAAAGAGGCTGGCACAAGCGTTGCCCAAGTGAACACCACGCTGAATACGATCAAGCAAATGCAGCCGTCGCCTGACAAGAATGCTCCAGTCAGCAAGCCAGTTGAGATAGACGACTACATTAAGTTGTTGAATGAAATGCAGCTGAATTTACAGGAGACCAGCAAGATCTTGTCCACCACCGATACTTTATTGGGCTCCTCGGAAATGGCCAATCGTTTAAAGCCAATTGAATCGCTTATGCGCGCGCGCGTTGATGAGGTTCACAAGGCCGCGGATCAAGTGGTGAATGATATTTTCATTCGAGTCATTGCTGTGGTGTTGGGAATATTCGCGCTGATTACATTGCTGTTGTGGTGGCGCGGCAAAGGAGTGAAATCATGAACAGTGTTTTGTACGCATTGACTTTGTCGGGCGCGCTTTTGGGCGCTACAACTTTTGAAGGAACTCTTACAGAACCTCAAGCCGCGACCGCGGCGCAGGTGGCCCCCACAACTCCCGTTGCTCCCGCGGCAAAAACTATTCCAGCCACTGCGTTGGTTCCAGCCCAATCCCTGGCGCCGGCGGCAACGGCTGCTCCCGCGTCCCAAACTATTACACCAACAACCTTGGGACCAGATCACGTCCTGGCGACCGCGCCAACGATCATTGACGAAGAAATTGCAAAAATCATCTATGATTTCCCTGATTATGTGCCCGTACCGTTATGGAAGGGGTCCATCACAATTCAGGGTTCCGACACCATGGCGTCAACCCTGACGGCTCTGGCCGAAGCATTCAACAGGCTGTATCCAGATGTGAAATTTAATATTCGTGGCGGTGGTTCAGGCCAAGCTTTGGAAGACCTTGTAACGGGCACGTGCGACTTTGCATCGGTGTCGCGAGATCTGACGGACGCCGAAGTGGCGCAGATTAAAAAAGATTCTGGCGTGGATGTGGTTGAAATTAAAATCGCATCGGGCGGGGCGTGCGTGATTGTGAACGCGGACAATCCAATCACAAAAATTACGCGCGAGCAACTGAACGGCGTGTTTGCAATTACGCACTCAATGACCAAGGATCCTATTTTTTCGTGGAAGGAATTGGACCCAACTTCTCCGCTTGGTGAAGAGTGGATTGCGCTGTATGTCACGGATGAGAACTCCAGCACCATGAAAACATTCACGGATTTCGCCATGCCCAACGAGCGCTTCACCACAAGCTATTTTTACCGCGAGCCTTCGCCTTCATCGGTGGTGAACGCGTGTTGCGCCTACAAGACGGCTATAGGTGTTGGGTCGTACAAGCACATGCAACCGCGCGCCAAGACGCTTGCTGTTTCTGGCGACAATGGCAAGACGTTTGTGGCGCCCACAGAAATGAATATTTACACGGGCAAATATCCCATGTCGCGACCACTGGAATTGGTGGCGGTGCTGGACAAGCAAGGAAATCTTCCACCGCTTTTGTTGGATTTTGCGCGCTTCATTCTTTCTGAAACCGGCCAAGACGAAATCCATGACGAGGGCTATTCGCCCGCGAATCCCAAGCAATTGCCTGCGTTTATTGTCAAGGCTCACGCCGCTGCGGCGGAGGCCGCGCCTCATGCTTTGCATAAGAGTTCGCCTGGCGCTGAGCCCAACGCCACACCAAGCGCAATGCCAGGCGTTGCTCCTTGAGCAGCGCCAATTGTTGGTTTAATTACCGCCCAATGTCAGGATGGGGGCGAGATTTGTGTGCAATACGGATGTAACTGATAAAAATCAGCGTAAAATTTTGAAAGCAGCTGCGTCAGGTTCTTTGTTTCATTTTTAAAGTTCGTAAGCGCTAGTGCGCCACGCCATCTTGCGACGCAACTTTAAAGGCGGTGCGCCACAAGATCTTCAAGTCAAACCAAAGCGAGCGCCGCCGCAAATATTCCGCATCAAGGCGCACCTTCTCTGGAATTGGCAGTTCATCGCGGCCATTGATTTGCGCCCAACCGGTCAGGCCAGGCACCAAGTCGCTCACGCCGCTCGCGGTGCGCAGTTCAATAAGGTCTGACTGGTTAAACAGCGCGGGGCGAGGGCCAACGAAACTCATGTCGCCTTTGAGAATGCTCCACAGTTGTGGAATTTCATCAAGGCTGGATTTACGCAACAGTGCGCCGATAGGCGTTAAGTGCGATGCTGGCGCTGAAAGTAAATGCGTTGGCAGCTCGGGCGTTCCCTCGCGCATGGTACGAAACTTGGGCATGCGAATGATTCTGTTCCCGCTACCAACGCGATCCGACCAAAACAGAGCTGGTCCCGCGGATGTCACTTTAATGGCTAGCGCGATGCACAGCCACGGCACGGCGAAGAGCGCAAGCAGCCCAAGGGCGAATAGGAAGTCAAAACATCGCTTCACGATATTTCTACTTTACCGTTACTGTTCGGCGAAGTTCTTCTTCTATGTGGTCCTGGTCTTGACCCCAAATTAGGTTAGAGACCAACGTTACTATCACATTGAGCACCCTCGTGGTAAGTTAATGCGCTTCATGCAGGGCGTGGTCTTAAATATTGAGATAGACATAAACAATAAATCTCCGAGTTTCGGGGAAGCATGTCGATGTAGAACTCTCTGCCGAAAAAAACGCATGTCGTGGATACCCGAAGTCTTCGCTCAAGGATTCGTCGTGCTGAGTGAAACAGTAGATTTTCTCTACAACTCCATGGACTACTACGCCGCCGAGCACAAATGCTGTATCGCCTGGAACTATCCCGTATTTAATATCCACTGTGCTGGTGTCTTAGTCCCGGCGCTCTTCACCAAAGACTTACAAGGCAAAACCGTTACCTATGCAGAGGTTTTTGCCTAATGCGCGACTTTTCTGCATCACCCCGCGAAATGCTGGCCAGCCTCTGGTGTAACCGCGGGCTGATCAAGGCCTCTGCCAAACGCGAAGTTCTAGGCCGCTATCGTGGCTCAGTGATGGGCATCTTGTGGTCTTTCTTTAACCCGCTGTTTATGCTGGCTGTGTACAGTTTCGTATTTAGCAAGATTTTCAAGTCGCGCTGGAATACCGGCAGTGACTCAAAAACCGAATTCACCTTGGTGCTCTTTGCCGGGTTGATGATGTTCAACCTATTCGCGGAATGCATCAACCGTGCCCCTGGGTTGATTATCTCCAACGTCAACTATGTTAAGAAAGTGGTGTTTCCGCTGGAAATTCTGCCCGCTGTAGCAATACTCTCAGCCCTATTTCACGTGCTGATCAGTCTGGGCGTCTGGTTTCTCGCTTACCTTATATTTTTTGGCCTGCCACACGCTACCGTCTTGTATCTGCCATTAATTGTATTGCCTTTTGTATTGTTTATCTTGGGCTTAAGCTGGGCACTGGCTTCACTCGGCGTATTTTTGCGCGACGTGTCGCAGTTTATGGGCGTCATCACCACGGTGCTTATGTTCTTAAGCCCTGTTTTTTTCCCAGCCACCTCATTTCCTGAGACCTACCGCCCTTTGATGTATCTGAACCCGATCACTCCGGTGATCGAACAATCGCGCGACGTACTTTTCTGGGGCAAAGCTCCGGACTTTTCCATGCTCGGCATTTATTGGCTGGTCACCGGCTTCATTGCATGGCTAGGGTTTGCGTGGTTCCAGAAGACAAGGAAGGGATTTGCCGATGTCCTCTGAAATCTCCATCAAGGTCGAGAACCTGAGCAAGTGCTATCAAATTTATGCCCAGCCGCGCGATCGGCTAAAGCAGTTTGTGTTGCCACGCCTGCAAAGAATTGCTGGTAAATCGCCCAAGCAATACTTCCGCGAGTTCTGGGCGTTGAAAGATGTTTCCTTCGAAGTCAAAAAGGGGGAGACCCTCGGCATCATCGGCCGCAACGGCAGTGGGAAATCGACTCTTCTGCAGATGATCTGCGGCACACTCAATCCCACCAGCGGCAGTATTCAAACTAATGGTCGTATTGCCGCTTTGTTGGAACTGGGGTCCGGGTTTAATCCTGAATTCACTGGGCGTGAAAATGTATATATGAACGCCTCGGTCTTGGGCTTGAGTAAGGAAGAAATCGACGCCCGATTTGACGATATTGCCGCATTTGCAGACATTGGTCAGTTTATTGAGCAGTCAGTTAAAACCTACTCCAGTGGTATGTATGTTCGTCTCGCCTTTGCAGTGATTGCACATGTGGACGCAGACATTCTAGTTGTTGATGAAGCACTGGCAGTCGGCGATGTAGTTTTCACACAGAAGTGCATGCGCTTCATTCGCAAGTTTCAGGAAAATGGTTCTCTGATTTTTGTTAGCCATGACACTTCATCGGTGCAAAATCTCTGCCAGTCTGGTATCTGGCTAAACAATGGCCGAATGGAACTAGTTGGCACGGCAAGGAGTGTCTCGGAAGCTTATTTGCAACACACGCTACAGCAAATTTATGGAGATGAGTCGAAACTGATCACGATAGCCCCCAAGGCTGTTGACGAAAAAGTACGCACCGAGGAAGGGGCTACCAATAGAGAAACGCAGTCGGTAATCGACTATGGCGCAGTTGCCTCTGTTCGTGACAATATCAATGAAGCAAAGGGTTGGAAAACCGGCAGCGCCGAAATCGTTTCCATGTCACTCACCAAACTATCGCCTGGACAAGAAGGCATATATGAAGGCGGCGAGCGTGTGCGCATGACGGTGCGCGCAATAGCTCATGAACCGCTGCAAAATCCGATTCTCGGCTTCCTGGTGCGCGACCGCCTCGGGCAGGATTTGTTCGGCGAGAACACGCTGCCCTTTACCAACCGCGTGTCGACCCCGATCGAGGCGGGCATGGCATTTGATGGCGTCTTCGAGTTCAGGTTGCCCATGCTCCCGAATGGGCAATATGCAGTGATGGCATCTGTTGCTGATGGCGATGCTTACGACAATCTGCAGCATCACTGGATGCACGACGCGCTGATCATCAATGTGTCCTCCAGCAAAATTCGATACGGACTGGTCGGTATTCCGTTCGAACGGGTAGAACTAGAGGTAATTAATGAGTAGAAAGATGCTTCACCAACTGTACGCTGAACACGCGGGCAAGGTGTCCGACAAGTGGTCCTTGTATCTGACCGAATACGACCGTTTGTTTGATGATTGCCGCGACAAGCCGGTACGCTTGCTTGAGATCGGCATACAGAATGGTGGCTCGCTCGATATCTGGTCAAAGTACTTCAGCAATGCATCAGCCTTGATCGGCTGCGACATCAATCTGGACTGTGCGCGCCTCAGCTACGACGACCCGCGCATCGGCGTCATCGTCGGCGATGCCAATGCTCCCGAGGTCTGCGAGCGGGTGTTCCAACGCTCGCCGCAGTTCGACATAATCATCGATGACGGCTCTCATCTGTCGAGCGACATAATCAAGTCGTTTGCGCTGTATTTCCCGCGTGTGGTGGAGGGCGGTATCTTTATCGCCGAGGACTTGCATTGCAGCTACTTGGGCCAATTCGAAGGCGGGCTGTTCGATCCCTACTCCTCTATCTCCTTCTTCAAGCGCCTTGCCGACGTCATCAGTCACGAGCACTGGGGCATACCCAAGGCGCGAGCCGATATCCTGCGTGGCATTTTTACGAAATACGGCTGCGAGGTTGATGAAGAGACGTTGTCTCAGGTACATTCAGTGGAATTCATCAATTCGATGTGCGTGGTTCGCAAGGCGCCAGCAGCCGACAATGGCCTGGGGCGCCGCGTTATCGCAGGCTCGATGGAGCTGGTGGTTTCGGGCCACCTCGCTCTTCATGACCGCCCGTATCAGCTTGAACCGGCTTACGACCAGTCCAGCAATCCGTGGACTGCTAGGGACACACCACCCGACGAGGCGATTCAACACACGGAGCTGGCGCTCGCCAATGTTCGGCAGCAGAACTCCGTACTGGAACAGCAGAACTCCGTACTGGAACAGCAGAACTCCGTACTGGAACAGCAGAACTCCGTACTCAGCCAGGAGATTACCGGCTTGCGCAATTCCACCAGCTGGCGCATTACCGCACCACTGCGTTTTTTAGGCACAGGAGCAAAGAGGCTTGTAACCAAGATCCGTGTTGGTGGCATACGTAAGTGGATTGCAGAAGCGAGTCCAGACGCAGCGACGATTCGTGGAAGTCTGCGCGACTTGCTGGTGCAACGCGGCCATGTCTTCTATCGCCGTCACATGAAGGGAACGCGGCTGGGCCGGTTGATTGGTCAGAAAGTTCTCAAGAGCGGACTGGTGACTGCTACTGAGTTGCAGATTTCCGCGCTCTCTAGCGACAGCTCGGCGACCCAGGAGGCGCAGTTCGCCTACGCTGCACAGATCGAGGCTGATTCGGGCGTGCCGGGGTTCCACCTCAGCGCGCCGCTGAATCTGCAAGTGTCGGACGTGCTTGCCGTGCGCCCTCGCATCAATGTGCTGCTGCCCAGCCTGCGACTCAAGCATATGTCGGGTGGACCCAATACCGCTCTGCTGCTGGCGGCCTTATTGGCTGAAAAAGGCGAGTGGGTGCGCCTGATCGCCTGCGATGCCGCAGCGGAGGGGGAAGAGGCTGCGCTGTTTCCTCATATGGACGGGCTGTTGCAGCGTCCAGTCGCGCGCGACCGGATAGAACTGGTGGATGCCTTTGACCGTTCGCGACCGACCGAAATCGGCGCCAACGACCTGTTCTTCGCGACCGCATGGTGGACCGCGCAGATGGCCAAATACGCGGTCACAAAAACTGTACGCAAGACCTTCATCTATCTGATTCAGGACTTCGAGCCGATATTGCATGAAGGATCGACTTTCCAGGCACGCGCATTGGAAACCTACGGCTTGCCGCATATCCCAGTGATCAATACTCGTCTGCTGCTCGATCACCTGGTGAAAGAAAGCGCGGGCTGTTACGCTGACCCAAAATTTTCCGCAAACGCGCTTTGGTTCGAGCCAGCGCTGGACCGCAGTTATTACTTCCCAGATCTAGCGAAATCGGGGCAGTCGGGCAAGAAAAACTTGCTCTTCTATGCGCGACCCACGGTCGCGCGTCGCAACCTGTTCGAAATCGGCGTAGTCGCGCTGCGGCAAGCGGTTGCATCAGGCGTCATCGACAAGGACAACTGGGAAGTTTGGGCAATGGGCGAAAAGCTCGCGCCTGTGGCCCTGGGCAACGGCGTCTTCCTCAATCCCTTGCCGTGGATGAGTTTTGACGATTACGCCAAGCGCGTACGCACGGCCGATCTACTACTTTCCCTGATGCTCTCGCCGCATCCCAGCTATCCGCCGCTGGAAATGGCAGCCTCAGGCAAGCTGGCTGTGACCAACAGCTTTTCGGTGAAGACAGCCGAGCGCATGAAGGTGTTCTCGCCGAACATCATTGTTGCGCAGCCGACTGCGGAAAGCATCGCTGCGGCGCTCGAGAATGCGGCCGGGCGCATCAACGCCGGCTTGTCCAGTTACGATCCTTCTGGCGAAATCGCATTGCCGACCAGCTGGGATGAAAGTCTGCGCGAGGTCGTACCGGCGCTCCTGCAACGAATACAGGCGCTGCGCGAAGCGGCACCTGACCCCGACATGCCACTCGTCGCCGGCCTCCCTGCCACGCCGAAGAGCGAGTACGAGAGTAATCGTAGGGCTAGCCTTACGCGCCGGCGGCGCGAAGGAGAATACCGGCAGGAGCCAGGACTAATTTCCTTCGTTACCTCAGCCTACAACACAGACCCGGTATTCCTTGAAGAGCTCGGTAGCAGTGTGTTCCTTCAGGATGGTGGGACGCACTTCGAATGGCTCATACTCGACAACGGCTCCACCAATGGAAACACGCGCCTCGCACTGCAAGCACTAGCGCGTCATCCGAGCGTGCGGCTGGAGCGCGTGGAACAAAACCTAGGCATCATCGGCGGCATGCGCTTTTGTCTGGAGCATGCGCGGGGGCGCTACATATTGCCGCTGGATTCCGACGACTTGATCGAGCCGGACTGCGTTCATGTGCTGACCCGTTTTATCAAAGACAACGACTATCCACCGCTGCTCTACACCGATGAAGATAAGTTAGGCGCCGGACGTTTTGGTTTTCCGTATTTCAAGACGGACTGGGATCCCGTGCTGTTTCTGCACTCCTGCTACATCGCGCATCTCTGCGCCATAGATCGTGAGCTCGGACTCCAGCTTGACTTGTACAGTGAGAAGACCGCTGAAGGCTGTCATGACTGGGATAGTTTCATCCGGTTTTTGAACGTAGGCCATAGGCCGTGCCATGTTCCCGAGGTGCTCTACAGCTGGCGCATCCATGAAGCATCTACATCGGGAAATATTGGGTCCAAGGCGTATATCACCGACTCTCACCGCGCGACGCTGCAACGTGCACTGGCTCAGCGTAACGCGCCGCATCTGGAGTTGGTCACTAGTCCACTGTTCAACTACAACGTCGATTGGTGGTATCGGCGCAAGCATGATGTCCCGGTCTCCTGCGTTTCGCTGGCGATTGCAAGCGCGCGCGGCGGGAAACAGCCCGCGCTGATCCTACAACCGGCGGCGCTGATCGATGCCGACAATGAAGATGGCATGTTGCAACTTGAGCAGGCAGCTTTGGACGGCCAGAGCGAGCTGGTGCATTTGTGCTGGAACGGTGTCACGCCTGACGATGACGAATGGCGCTGGGATGCGGCGGGACTAATGGAAATGTTCACTGATACCGTGATGGTCGGCGGCACGTTGCATGATGGCAACAACGTCATTGACGGCCCGCGTATCTTCGGATTCGTCAATGGCTATGACTGCCCCGACCGCGGACGCCCGCTTGCTGATCCAGGTTATTCGGCGATAATGTGGAAGGCGCGCTCAGTGTCGGCAGTCTCGAGTGGCCATTGCGTGGTGCGTCGAGACTTCCTGTTGCAAGTCATGCCGACGCTTCTCGCTGAAAAGGTTAGCATTCAAATGTTGGGCCCATGGCTGGCTGCGCTTGCCGCAAAGGCAGGTAAACGCGTCGTGTTCTCTCCTTTCATGCGAGCCAAGACTTTAATCGTGCCGGAAGACATGGCTTCAGAGAATGCAAGCGTGCATTTCCTCTCGCGCTTCTGGTCCCAGTTGCCTGACGCTCGTTTCTACTCGCCGCGCCTAGGGCTGGATCGCGCCAAAGCTTATGTGGAAGTAGCTCCAGACGAGAATCGACAACATCAATTATACCTGCAAACACGACTTTTTTCATATCCCAATCAACTGGAAATGGACTTGCGGCGACGCGCGGACTCGTATCCCATTCCCGAGAACCCAGCGCGTATAACGCTTATAACCACGGTTTACGAGGGGACGAATATGAGCCTTCTTGACGCATTGGCAGAGTCTGTGACGAGCCAGACATTGAAGGTCTCACAGTGGGTCATTGTTGCGCACGGGCCTATTGCGACCGAGAATCTGGACCATATCGCAAGTAACGGTGCAGAACGCTGGGGTGCAACCGTAATCGTTGAGCCGAATCCGCGGGGAATCATGGGAGCCATGCACTGTGGCTTGGAGCACGCACAAGGCGAATATGTTGTCTCTGTTGATGCGGATGATGTGCTTACGTTAGATGCAATACAGATACTAACCTGCGCCATCGCACGGCTTAACAAGCCCGATTTGATTTTCTCGGACGAGGATGCGCTCGTGGAGGGACAACCGGCCTCGCCCTATCTTCGTTCCTCATTCGACCCAGTGCTGAATTTAGACAGTTCGTATATCTGGCACCTTTGCGCGATGAATCGAGAGCGAGCAAAGACCTTAGAGCTTTATACCGACCCACGCGCGACATGGTGTCATGACTGGGACAGCGTCATGCGCGTGGCAAATGCAGGCGGACGCATAGAGCATATCTCCGAAGTTCTTTATCACTGGAGACAACACGCCGGCTCCACCACCAACAATTCTCAAGGAGATTCGCGCTCGCTGGATTCTGTACGTCACATTTTGGAGCGTCATATCGCCCGTACTGCGAGCCCGCAGCTCTTTTACGTCGCCGAGTGGCCGGAAAGCCGTGGTGCGCCCGAACTCTACATTGCGCGGCGGCCAGACCCTTTGCCGCAGTTAGTGTGGATAGGGGACGCCGCTAGGGCAGACGCAATTAAGTGCGAAGAAGAGGCAATCCTCGTTGTTGCTGCTAGCGGAGTACTGATCGAGTCGCAAAATGTGTTCGTGGAAGTGGCCCGGCTGTTGGAGCTCCATCCGAATGTCGGCGCGGTCGGCGGCTTGGTGGAAGGGAAGGATGGCGTGGTTGTGGATGGTTGCTACATGGTCAACGGCACTGAGATACTGGAAAGCCCCTGGCTCGGTCAACTCGCAAGCTATGGCGGTCCGTACGCGCTGGCGCTGAAGACGCAAAGCGTGGCGACCACCGGCAAC
>Ga0214919_10009513_pt1 | contig 12513 bp, 2 predicted proteins | sample LL1503_MetaG_FD_177994 | JGI IMG/M metagenome (GOLD analysis project Ga0214919, IMG submission 177994) | Freshwater microbial communities from Lake Lanier, Atlanta, Georgia, United States - LL-1503 | ecosystem: Environmental > Aquatic > Freshwater > Lake | place: USA: Georgia | collected 2015-03-15
AACGACAACGCTCACGGTGCAGCGGCACTCCTGCTTGCGAAGTTCATGGGCAACTCTAAAGCGGTGAAGTGCATAGAACTTGTAAATCGGATTCACGAAACTGAAGGCAGCATTCCGCACCTTATACAGCAGTATCGTGATGCGTGGTCAACCCGCCTGTGGGGGGACTTTGATAAAAAGTATCCCACAGAACGCTTTCAGTAAAAAAAATTAAAAGGCGAAAACTATGAATCTTATTATACCTGTATCGTTTATGATTGACAACAAAACTTTTCTTACAAAGCAGTTCCATGAAAAGGATATTCGCCGAGTAGGACTTGAATGGGCAGACAAAGGCACACTATCGTTCTTGTCCCAAGAGCAATTCCGAAACCTTATGCAGAGCGGAAAAATCCGGCCAGGAAAGCGCTCAGCGCAAAGTTCAGGATTTCGCTTTAACCAGGGCTCTGTTAACACAGAGGAAACCGTACCCATGCTAAAAATAACCGAAGCGGAAAAAATAATTCAAACCGCAGAGATCGCACTCGGTCATGCAGGAGTGATAACCGAAAAGCAAACACCCGAACGAAAAGAGGCTGCACTCGGAGAAGGCAAAGACTACTTCGCTGTGGAAGGAACTGTGGACGGTCAAGCGGCCGGAGCGCAAACCGCTCCCACTAGTCAAGAAGCACAACACTATGCAGAAGCAATGCTTGCTTATCTGAAAAAGCAGAGCCCAAAGGCCAAGAAAATAACAGTGCATATTTTTAAAGTTGTAAACTATCAGCGTAAAGATACGCCTATAAAAGTTCTGAAGGCGGAGAGTAGGGAGACAGAGGGAGACACCCTTGCAGAAGGCAAGGCGATCAAGATTGGAAAACTAACTTTTGAGTCGTTTACAAACGGCTCGATCAGTGGTTGGTGGGTCAAACATATCACTGTGGTACACGGCCAGGGCGTATGGAAAACCGATACTCTTGGCTGGATTGAAGAGCGCAAGTCCAGTAAGACCTCTGTGATTCCATCGTTCTTGTGGCTGGAAAAAGGAAACGGCGAGGAGAACAGCAAAGCACTCATTATCTGGCCAAAGGGTTCAGCACCAGTCGCCGGTGCAAATGTGGTTGCCGCCTCTAATCCTGGAACTGGCGGCTTGCTGCAAGCGGTGGCAAAGTGGATTCAGGAACGCAGACCCGATCTCGTGAAAGAGGAAACTCTAGAACCCGAACTAACCGAGGCGGAAAAACTAATTCAAACAGCACAGATTGCACTCGGGCGTGCAGGCGTTGTTTCGGAAGCAAAAGAAGCACCAAAAATCACAGAGAAAATGATTCGTGATGATATGGGTTTGGGACAAAGTGATATCGGCAAAGGCGCACTGATGGTTCTGCGTTCAGGTTGGTGTGCGAACTGCGACAAGGAATGGTATGCTGTAGTATTCCTTGCAAAGAACCGAACATGGTGGGGTGAGATTAGTGCAGGAGACCGACACGCAACCTATACAAACATGGGTAAACGAAATCTACACAACGCAGCACTGGCGAAGTTTGACTCGCCAGGCAAATGGAAAGATGATGCAGGTCGAAAATATGTGCCTGTCACCGATAGTGTGTCGCATGTCACAGAAAAGTTTGATCTTCCGAAATTTGAACATGATCTGAGTGTTGCGGATCAGTGGCTGTTCAGGGTACTCGCTGGTCGAAGTAACGCATGGCACGGCAAGTATACGGCAAAAGACATTCCACAAAAAACCAAGGAAGTGGAAGCGGATTTTGCTAAAGCAAAAAACCAATCAGGCAAACCGTTACTAACCGATACTAGTAAACTGAAGACATGGGCGGCCGCTCTTGTAGCATTCCAAGTATCAGAGAGTGCTTTAAACCTTAAAAAAAAAATAAGACCTGACACTCACCCCTCACACCACCTCACCACAGAAGGTGGAGGCGAAGCAACTCCTATCACAGCGGCAACCATTCGAGACGATCTAGGATACGGTCGTATTCAATTTATGCGAGCAGGCTGGTGTGCTGACTGTGAAAAAGGTTGGTATGCAGCGGTGTTTATGGTAGACAGCAAAAAAACCTATTGGGCAGAAATTTCCGCAGGCGACAAACATCCAACCTATACCGACTTTGGTAGCAGGATGGGCAGCAAAGCGCTGGAGAAGTTTGACGCGCCAGGCAAATGGCGGAATACCCTACCTGCAATGAAGAGTCCGTTTAAATCTTAAAAATACAATTATACTAAATAAAGGTGGATCGGGCAGTGCGAACTGATTACGCTATTCGTGCTGAAAAAGGAGTTTCGCTACCTTTCGACCTCCATAGTAGAAAGAGCCTAGAGCAGTCCAGGCTCTTTCTTTTTGTATAGGGGTAGGTATTGTTTTACATAAATAACCAAAGAGCAGAGCGGCATCACCTTCTACAGAGAAAATTAATAATCTATGAGCGTAATTAAAGTAAATACTGTTAAACCGACATCAGGGTTGACTGGTCTTTCCCTACAGACAGGCGACTTTACACGACTATTCATTGGCCCAAGTGGCGGAGTAGGAATTGGAACTACCGCTGCCAACCCTCAAGAAGCCTTAACAGTTGTGGGTGTGTCTCGGTTCACAGGAGGAATTACAGGTCAAGCTACACTCTCGATTTTAGGTTCAGGTACTTTTGCGTCCACACTTACGGTTGCAGGTCTAGGAACATTTAATGGTGGAGTAACAGCATCATCCTTGTATGTCTCAGGTGGCCTTACAGCTGCCGCCACGCTTGCTGTAGTTGGTGCTTCCACACTCTCTGGTGGAGTAACCGCAAGTGGGTTGGATGTGACAGGTCGTGCGGTGTTTGCAGCAGGTATCACTGTGGCAGGTAAAACCACTCTTGGTGGTGATGTAGTTGCTGCATCACTTGCTGTAACAGGCGGACTTACCGCAAACACCACACTTAGGGTTGTGGGTACTTCCACCTTAGGATACGCTACTTCCACGCAAATTCTTGTGTCAGGACAAGCGGAAATAACTGGCGCAGTGATTGCAAGCTCCACGCTTAAGGTTGGAGGTGTCGCCACTCTTGCAGGTGTAACCGCAAGTCAGCTAAATGTAACTGGCCCTGCTGAGTTTGCAGCAGGTATCACTGTGGTGAATAAATCTAGTTTTGGTGCAGTTGATACAGACGCATTAACTGTTAAGGGCGCATTGACTGCAAAAATTTCTCTTGTTGTGGAGAGTGGAAAACCTACCACACTTGGTGGTGATGTGCTTGCCGCATCACTTGCTGTAACAAGCGGTCTTACCGCAAACTCCACACTAAAGGTTGTTGGTGCTTCCACACTCTCTGGTGGAGTAACCGCAAGTCAGTTAGATGTGATTGGGCCTGCTGTGTTTGCCGCAGGTATAACTGTTGGTGCAGGAAAGAAAACCACACTAGGTGGTGATGTTCTTGCCGCATCACTCACTGTAACAGGCGGACTTACTGCAAACTCCACTGTGAATGTTTCTGGTCTTGGCACATTCACTGGCGGAATTACCGCCGCTACTTTAAATGTTAGTGGTGCGGCCACAATCTATGACACTTTCACGGTTCAATCCAAGAAAACCACACTTGGTGGTGATGTACTTGCGGCCTCTCTTGCTGTGACTAATGGTCTTACCGCAGGATCGTTAAAAGTAAACGGAGTATCTGTACTAGCTGGTGATGTTCAAGCCGCATCAATGACTGTTACAAATGGATTGACTGCATCGTCAAGTGTTAGTGTTGTTGGTGTTGCCACCCTTGCTGGTGGTGTGACAGCAAGTTATCTCTATGTGTCAGGCGGTATAACTACAGCATCATCACTAAAAGTCGGTGGAACATCCACACTCGCTGGCGTCACCGCAACTGCCGTTCTTGTGACTGGTGGATTGTCTGCTTCGACACTTAGTGTTACTGGTATCTCTACGCTTGCAGGAGTGGATTCAGTTTCTGTAAATGTTTTTGGAAGTCTGACTGCGGCAGGATCATTGAAAGTTACAGGTGTGTCTACACTTGCAGGCGTAACAGCGGCATCTGTGGATGTTACCAACCGATTGTCCGCTGGTACGGTGTTTACGCCGTCACTCACCGCCTCGACACTTAATGTTACAGGTGTCTCTGTACTCGCAGGCGTTACCGCTGGGGCATTAGATATTCTAACCTCTGCAAAAATAATTGGAACAGTAACATCCGCATCGGTAGTTACAACTACGCTAATCTCGACAACAGTGAATGCTACTACTGGATTATCCGCTGCAAATACCTCTACAGGAGGACTAACAGCAACCACTGTTCTTGTGACTGGTGGATTGTCTGCCGCCACACTTAGTGTTACTGATATCTCTACACTTGGTGGTGTTACCGCATCGGCATTAGATATCACTAGTTCAGCAAGAGTAGTAGGAACAGTAACCTCCGCTAATATCTTTACCACATCGTTGACTGCTACCACACTTAATGTAACAGGTGTCGCTACTCTTGGTGGCGTGACAGCAGGTTATCTCTATGTTTCAGGCGGCATAACTACAGCATCATCACTAAAAGTCGGTGGAACATCCACACTCGCTGGCGTCACCGCAACTGCCGTTCTTGTGACTGGTGGATTGTCTGCCGCCACACTTAGTGTTACTGGTATCGCCACACTTGGTGGCGTGACCGCTGCAACATTAGATATTACTGGTTCAGCAAGAGTAATAGGAACAGTAACATCCGCTAATACCTTTACCACATCACTCACTGCCACCACGCTTAATGTCACAGGTGTTTCCACACTTGGTGGCGTGACCGCTGCAACATTAGATATTACTGGTTCAGCAAGAGTAATAGGAACAGTAACATCCGCTAATACCTTTACCACATCACTCACTGCCACCACGCTTAATGTCACAGGTGTGAGTACAGTCGGAGGCGTTACTGCTGCAACATTAGATATTACTGGTTCAGCAAGAGTAATAGGAACAGTAACATCCGCTAATACCTTTACCACATCACTTACGGCCACCACGCTTAATGTGACAGGTGTCTCCACACTTGGTGGCGTGACCGCTGCAACATTAGATATCACTGGTTCAGCAAGAGTAATAGGAACAGTAACCTCTGCTAATGTGTCTACAGTATCACTCACCGCTACCACACTCAATATCACAGGTGTCTCTACACTTGGTGGCGTTACTGCCGCCACACTTAATGTGACAGGGGTTTCCACTCTCGGAGGCGTTACTGCTGCAACATTAGATATTACAGGTTCAGCAAGAGTAATAGGAACAGTAACATCCGCTAATGTGTCTACAGGATCACTCACAGCTACTACACTCAATACCACAGGCGTCTCCACACTTGCAGGAGTTACCGCTGATGCAGTAACTGTGTCAAACGGATTGTCTGCGGGAAGAATGTTTACTCCGTCACTCACCGCTACTACACTGAACGCAACAACAATGACTGTTGCTGGTGTCTCCACATTTGCAGGCGTGACAGCTGCCTCAATGTCTGTGACTGGTGGATTGTCCGCTGGTAGCATCTTTACGGCAGCGTTTACAGCTGGCATATTCAACGCAGTGACACTTAATGTCACAGGTGTTTCCACGCTTGGTGGTGTGACCGCTGCAACATTAGATATCACTGGTTCAGCAAGAGTAATAGGAACAGTAACCTCTGCTAATACCTTTACCACATCGTTGACTGCGGCCACACTTAATGTTACAGGTGTGAGTATACTTGGTGGTGTGACGGCATCGGCAGTAACTGTGTCAAACGGATTGTCGGCAGGAAGAATGTTTACTCCATCACTCACCGCAACAACTCTTAATGTTACAGGTGTCGCAACTCTTGGGGGTGTAACAGCAGGTTATCTTTATGTTTCAGGCGGAATATCTGCTGCGTCCACTCTTGCTGTTGTAGGTGTCTCGACTCTTGCGGGTGTCAATGCAGATTCACTCTCTGTTGCAGCTGGCATAACCGCATCACGAATGTTTACCTCATCACTCACTGCAGCTGCACTTCATGTGACAGGTGTCTCCACACTTGCAGGCGTTACAGCATCCTCAATATATGTTAGCAATGGATTGACCGCATCAACACTTAGTGTTGCAAATACGACAACATTAGCTGGCGTTAGTGCTTCATACATTTATGTTGCAGCAGGTATAACTGCGGCATCAATTTATGTTACTGGTTTTGGAACATTTTTAGGATTAGATACACAATATATTTCATCATACTCTGGAATTACAACAGCAGGAAAACTAAATGTTGCTGGTGTCTCCATACTTGCAGGAGTTACCGCTGATGCAGTAACTGTGTCAAACGGATTGTCGGCAGGAAGAATCTTTACGCCCTCACTCACTGCTACGACACTCAATGTCACAAGTGTCTCTACACTTGGTGGCGTGACAGCGGCATCTGTGGATGTTACCAACCGATTGTCAGCAGGAACTATATTTACTCCATCACTCACCGCCACGGCACTCAATGTCACAGGTGTGTCTACTCTCGCCGGCGTGACCGCTGATGCAGTAACTGTTACCAACGGATTATCCGCTGGTACGGTGTTTACTCCATCACTCACTGCTACCACATTTAATGTGACAGGTGTGAGTACACTTGCAGGAGTTACCGCTGATGCAGTAACTGTGTCAAACGGATTGTCGGCAGCAAGAATGTTTACGCCGTCACTCACTGCTACTACACTCCATATCACAGGTGTGAGTACACTTGGTGGTGTAACAGCAGCGGCAGTAACGGTTACGAACGGATTGTCGGCTGGAAGAATATTTACTCCATCACTCACTGCTACCACACTGAATGTCACAGGTGTGAGTACACTTGGTGGTGTAACAGCAGCGGCAGTAACTGTGTCAAACGGATTGTCCGCTGGTACGGTGTTTACGCCCTCACTCACCGCCACGACACTCAATGTCACAGCTGTCTCTACACTTGGTGGCGTAACAGCAGCGGCAGTAACGGTTACGAACGGATTGTCGGCTGGTACGGTGTTTACGCCCTCACTCACCGCCACGACACTCAATGTCACAGGTGTCTCCACACTTGCAGGCGTTACCGCCACGACACTCAATGTCACAGCTGCCTCTACACTTGGTGGCGTAACAGCAGCGGCAGTAACGGTTACGAACGGATTGTCGGCAGGAACTATCTTTACACCGTCACTCACCGCCACGACACTCAATGTCACAGGTGTCTCTACATTTGGTGGCGTGACAGCACAATTACTGTTTGTCTCAGGTGGATTTACTGCTTCTGGAAAAACAACTTTTGTTGGTGATGTGGAGTTTAAAGGTGCGGTAATTATAGAAACCCCTGCAACCCAAGCGTACACATCTTTATCCGTATCTGTAGGACTCACTGCACAAAAAATTAATGTTCTGAATAATATAGACACTCCAATACTCAATGTCACAGGTGTGAGTACACTTGCGGGTGTTACCGCTGATACAGTAACTGTGTCAAACGGATTGTCTGCGGGAAGAATGTTTACTCCGTCACTCACCGCTACTACACTGAACGCAACAACAATGACTGTTGCTGGTGTCTCCACACTTGCAGGAGTAACAGCAGCGGCAGTAACGGTTACGAACGGATTATCCGCTGGAAGAATCTTTACTCCATCACTCACTGCTACTACACTCCATATCACAGGTGTCTCTACTCTCGCCGGCGTAACAGCGGCAGCAGTAACTGTTTCAAACGGATTGTCAGCAGGAACTATCTTTACGCCCTCACTCACCGCTACCACACTCAATGTCACAGGTGTGAGTACACTTGGTGGCGTAACAGCAGCGGCAGTAACGGTTACGAACGGATTGTCCGCTGGTAATATTTTCACAGCGTCACTCACTGCTACGACACTCAATGTTACAGGTGTGAGTACACTTGCGGGTGTGACAGCGGCAGCAGTAACTGTGTCAAACGGATTATCCGCTGGAAGAATATTCACGCCGTCACTCACCGCAACATCAATAAACGCCACAAATATCTTTATGCCAGGCGTTACACTAGGTGGAAATTCATTTGATGTAGGTTATAGTGGTTCAAGTATTATTTCTAATATTGATAAACTTATTGTAAGAGACTTTACTCTTTTGTCAGGACAAATTAATTATTCAGCAAGTAGTGACCAAGCATTTACTACCATTTCTACAAGTGGTTTGGCAACACTGAATTCTGCGAGTGTAACAAATCTCAGCACACTAAGTGGTGGTCTTACAACATCCAACGCATTTATTAGCACCTTAAAGGTGGTGGGAACTGCACAGTTCGCAGGTATGTCTGCCGCATCATTGTCAGTAACCTCATTAACAGCAGCGTCGATAACTGCGGGAAATATTTACACAACTGGTACTGTTTCTGTGCAAGATATTATTGTTAGAGGAGCAATGACTCCTCCATTCGCCAATGTATACGCCTTTAATGGAATTTCTGCAAATGCTGGAATTACAGGAGGTTCATCACTCACTATTCTAGGAACATCTACTCTTGCGGGAGTGACTGCTTCTAGTCTGTCGGTAACAGGCGGATTGTCTGCTGCAAGAATGTTCACGGCATCACTCACTGCTACGACACTCAATGTGACAGGTGTGAGTACACTTGCAGGTGTCTCGGCACAATCACTGTTTCTCTCTGGCGGGATTACTGCCTCCAAACTTACTGTTGCCGGCCCACAACTGACTAGCAACGCAACCTTTAATCACTATTCGGATCTTGTCGCAGGGCCGATACAAAGTGGAACGAATGGCGTTGGAGTAACAGGAGTATGTCAAATAATTCTTCCTTACGGAGTAACCGCATCCACACAGGGAAGTGTTTACGGCACGGCAAACTTTCCAGCGGGCGGCGATGTAATGCTAAGAATTAAAATTATGGGTCACCAATACAGAAACTCATCTGTAAGTCCAGCCACTTACGGTGCATCATGGGAAGTAATTGCACACGGTTATTTCAGTCCCTCATACGGATCATGGGCTGGTGACGATCTTTCTGTGGTAGAGATAAGAGGAAATGCGCCGTTTAGCAAGGTTAGACTTGCGAACAAAACTAACCTTTCCTCTACTTATGCGGGTCGAGCAGCAATACTTCTTGGAGACGATACAACCACATGGAAAACAAATGATGTTGGAACTCGTGTTCAGGTTACTGATCTATGGACGCATTATGACAATAATACAAATTGGGCTGACGGATGGGTGATTGAGCCTGATCTTACAACAGAAGCGTATATCACTTCTGACTATGTTGCTTCCATTACACGAACTCCAAAACTGTATCAGTATATGGATATGCAGGGCAATCTTGGTCTTGGTGGCGTAACCGCACCAGCTGCCAAGTTGCATGTTGCAGGAACAGGACTGTTCACAGGTGGATTGTCTGCTGCCACTATGTTCACCGCATCACTCACTGCTACTACACTGAACGCAACAACAATGACTATTGCGGGTGTGTCTACACTTGCAGGTGTGACAGCAGCGGCAGTAACTGTTACTGGTGGATTGTCGGCAGCAAGAATGTTCACGGCATCACTCACCGCCACGGCACTCCATGTCACAGGTGTCTCTACACTTGCAGGTGTTACCGCTGATGCAGTAACTGTTTCAAACGGATTGTCGGCAGCAAGAATGTTCACAGCATCACTCACTGCTACTACACTCCATATCACAGGTGTCACTACTCTCGCCGGCGTTACCGCTGCAGCAGTAACGGTTACGAACGGATTGTCGGCAGGAACTATCTTTACTCCATCACTAACCGCCACGGCACTCCATGTCACAGGTGCCGCAACTCTTGGTGGCGTAACAGCAGCGGAAGTATCGGTTACGAACGGATTGTCCGCTGGTTGGGTATATACAGGAAATGTGACCTCTAAATCACTGAATGTGGCAGGTGCATCCATTAATCCGTATGGCAACATGACTGCCCCTATGGTAACTGTATCAAACGGATTGTCCGCTGGTAGCATCTTTACGCCGTCACTCACCGCTAGCACATTAAACGCAACAACACTTAATGTTACAGGTCTCGCTACTCTTGCAACGACTACAAGCACAAATCTAACCGTATCATCAGGACTCACAGCAACAACATCCTTCAGTGTAGGCACTACAGGTTACTTTGCAGGGCGTGTAGGTATCGGTACCCAAACACCCGCAGTCCAATTGGATGTTGTGGGTGATATATCAACAAACGGAAAGTTAAAACTAACAGGCGGCAACAATCATTATCTTAGTGTGGCGTATACTAGTGCTGATGACGGCTATCGTGCGCTTTTAGGATGGAATACACTGCAACTAGGAAACAATGGGCAGAATAGAATAGTGGCAGGAAATACGGGTGTTAATGGTAATGCCAACGGCAACTTAGATTTCATTGTGGGAAATACAGTAGATCTTGTTAACTACAACACCGTGCATAATGGTATAGTCGCAATGAGGATTGGCGAAACAGGTCTTGTGACTGTTAACAATGGATTGACCGCATCAAGAATGTTCACAGCATCACTCACTGCGAGTACACTCAATGCAACAACAATGACTGTTGCTGGTGTGTCTACACTTGCGGGTGTGACTGCCGCTGCACTGACTGTCTCAAACGGATTGTCCGCTGGTAATATCTTTACACCGTCACTCACCGCCTCGGCACTCAATGTGACAGGCCTTGCTACTCTTGCAACGACTACAAGCACAAATCTAACCGTATCATCAGGACTAACAGCAACAACTACCTTTAGTGTTGGCACTACAGGTTACTTTGCAGGGCGTGTAGGTATCGGTACAACTACTCCTGATGCCGTGCTTGATGTTGGAGTAAAGGCAAACTCAAACGGATCTTTTAATCACTACACGGATCTTGTTGCAGGAACTGTTGGAAACGCAATCTCAACTGGTATTTGCCAGATAGCTCTTCCTTACGGCGTTACTGGACAAGGAAATGTGATACCCCTAAAGAACACAGCGATGAGAATTAAGATTGTTGGATCAATGATGGGGAATTTAGGTACTGGTACTAAATCATGGGAAGTTATTATTAATGCATATTTCACTGCCAGCAACGGTGGTGGCGTATGGTATGATGGTGCAAACTCTGTTGTAGAGATAAACGGAAACGCTCCATTCAGTCTAGTAAGACTATCAAATAAAGTCAAAGACGACCCTGATGCGCCAGGAGCAGCAGTTATTCTTCTTGGCGACGCGAATACTGTGTGGACAGGTCTATCTGGTACTCCATCCCGTATTCAGGTGACAGATCTGTGGACACACTATAGTAGTTTAACAGGATGGGGTCAAGACTGGAAGATCATTACTACGCCAATTACTGATGTTGCTCTGAGTAATCAAACGATTGCTAGTGTTACAGTAACTCCGAAACTGTATGAGTACACGGATGTGAACGGCAATCTTGGCCTTGGTACAACGACACCAACCGCTAGACTTCATGTTGCAGGAACAGGACTGTTCACAGGCGCACTCACAGGCAGCAGCACCCTTGATGTATCTGGTAGGGCAACATTCGCAGGAGTGACAGCACAATCCCTATGGGTGTCTGGTGGTATTACAGGTGGCGCATCTTTAAGTATACAGGACGGCGTCACCGCATCACGAATGTTCACATCGTCTATGACCGCAGGCGCACTCCATGTGACAGGTGTGAGTACACTTGCAGGAGTTAGTGTGGCGTCAATTACTTCTAGTGGTTTCATCTCGTCTGCAACAACACCAACTCAACCACAACACCTTACAAACAAGGCGTATGTAGATAATGCTGCTTCGGTAGTGTCTGTTGGAACTAGTGAATCATTCATTATAAATCTAGGAGGAATGGCATCAATTGGTGCGTTCGGTTTCCCATCGGGATGGGTAAATAATACAGGAACTACCGCTGCGAAATTTACTCCACCAGTCGGAACATGGTCAGGTTACGCTAGATCAGACGAGGACACCTACTCATGGGGTGTGACCGCATACGCCAACACAGTGTATACCGCACCACTTCAGTTTACAGGATGGGCGCAATTCTACCTGAAAAGAATACTATAAATAATATCAAGGACAATAACAAATGACACAAGAGCAAAAAAATGTAATTATTCCTGGCGTTGCTGTGAATACATCCACATCCACCTTTCCTGCACCTGTTGGTATAGGTTCATCTGATCCACAATCTGTTCTTCATATTTTTTCTGCCGCACCTGTTGTAAAGGTGGAAGACAGTGCATCAGGAACTACAGCAACCCCTAATATAGAATTCCTGGCGAGTGATGGTACTATGGGTTTTGTTGGGTATACAGGATCAGGAATGCAATTGCTCAATGCAAAGTCCACTCCACTTGTTATAAGCACAAACAACCTTGAACGAGTTCGTATTACCGCGTCAGGTGGTATGGGTATTGGAATGACCGCACCTACAACAGCCTTAGGAGTTTCAGGTAGTGGATCGTTTTCAGGAATTGTTAGCGCAAACGGAATCTCCGCTGTTGGTGCAACCTTCGCTGGTAATATTTCGGTAGGCGGAATTATGGTGGGTA
>Ga0214919_10009514_pt1 | contig 12513 bp, 5 predicted proteins | sample LL1503_MetaG_FD_177994 | JGI IMG/M metagenome (GOLD analysis project Ga0214919, IMG submission 177994) | Freshwater microbial communities from Lake Lanier, Atlanta, Georgia, United States - LL-1503 | ecosystem: Environmental > Aquatic > Freshwater > Lake | place: USA: Georgia | collected 2015-03-15
GTTTTCACATGATGCTAATAATAATGCCTCTACTTTAACTGCATTACAAGAATCATTAAAACAAACAGGAAAAGATGTAGATGCTTTAACTTCTAGTCTTACGCCTAACGATCCTTTGGGTAAAATTGGTATAGATTTAATCGCTAATAGTAATAAAATTAATCAAGCTTTAAAAGACCCTACAAATGGTATTTTAGCTTTAAAAGCTGCAGTTGATGATCCTAAATTTTTGTCACTGTTGCCAGCAGAAACTTCTGCAGATTTAACCCAGGCTAAAATTGAAATTGATAAAATATCAGAAGCACTAGGCACTGCTCGTGAAAAAGCTTTAGATGCTAGAAAAGAATTACAGCGATTAAAAGATAAAGGTTTAAATACCGCAGGGCAACAACAAGCAGTTAAAACTCAAGATTCTATTTTAGCAGATGTAGAAAAACGTGGTCAAGAAGTAGCGGCTAAGTATAGCCAAAAACTTTCAGTTGCAACTTTTCAAGCATCTTTTACATATTTAGAAGCTTCGTTAAAATATGCTATGCAAGAAGGCGGTATTGCTGCTGCTAAAGGATATGTAGCTGCATTATCCGGAGCCGGAGCTAATACGGCAATGCTAGAAAAAGGTTTGCGAGATCAAGAATTTTCTATTCAAAGGCAACTAATTGATGCACAATATGCTGCCAAAGAAGCACAAGAACGAAATACTATTGCTTTAGAAAAATCCAATTTACTAAGTGAGTTAAGAACTCAAACAGATAAAGTAATTGCTAGTGCTCCTGGATCAGAAGCTTTTAAAGAAGCTCAAACCAAACTAACTGAGATTACTAAAAATATTATAATTAATGAAAATAAATCAAAGATTCTTCAGAATCCCACATTAGGTAATATACGTAAACTTAAGAATGCTTCAATTAATCCCGGTGAAGAAGACTTAATGCAAACTGCTGCAGGTCAAATGTCTGGATATATTGCAACATTATATGGTAAGCAAGCTCAATTAGCAAAAATTGCAGGACAACAACAAGCTAGTAATATTCAAGCAATGGCTGAAAATTATTCTAAACTAGCAATACAAGCTAATAAAAAGTTAGATAGTGATATTAAATCTGATAATATTGCGCTTTCAGAAATAACAAACCAACAAGTTTTGTTAGGTTTTTATGATGAAGAATTAGCTAAAAAGAAACAAGATCTTGATATCTCTATTTTAAGAAATACAGCTAAAAAAGAAGAAAATACTATTCAAGCGAATATTAATGTTTTAAACGAGTTAGCAGGTAAATTTGCAATTACTAAGAATACTACGGATAAGGATAAACCAAAATTACTTGAAGAAGAACAAAAACGAACAGAAGCTTTAATTCAAGCTGAAAAAGACAAAGCAGCAGTAACTAAAAAAGCTTTAACTGATGAAAAATTGTTAATTCTTAATAATAGTATTGCAGCTATTAATGGTAAAGAAGTAATTGCTAAACGTGAACGAGAGTATCAAGCTGAAATAGCAGGATATACAAAATCTGTTAATGATTCTAGATTAACTCAACAAGAAGATGAGCTAAATTATAGATCACAATTAGGTTTGGTTACCTCTTTTCAAGCTGCTGAAGAAAAAGCTAGTATAGATCGTACTAAGCAAAAAGCAGATTATGAACAACAACTATTATCAATTAAAAATAAACAGCTTGAATTAGACGCTAAACAAAAAATAATTGATGCTTTAAAATTAGCAGGAACTGATCCAAAAGAATTAATTAAACAACAAGAAGAAGAAACTAATAAATTAAAAGGACAAAAAAGCGTTTTAGATGCTGTTAATACTCAAAGAAATAATGCAATTGATTTAACTGAACAGTTAGCTAGCAAGATGACTGGGTTTTCCAAAATTGTAGAAAATAGTTTCCAAGGTATGGCAGATGCTTTAGCTGATTTTGTTAAAACTGGTAAATTAGACTTTAAAGGTCTAGTTGATCAAATGTTATTAGATTTAATTAGATTTGAGCTACGTGCACAAATGAGCTCATTGTATGCTGGTGCAGGTGGTCTTGGCGGTATGTTAGGTAGTCTTTTTGCTAAACCTACCGGCATGGGTGCAAGCCCTGATGGTTTTAATGTAGGAAACAACCTTTTAGTTCAAGCTAAAGGTGGCGTGTATGATGCTGGTTTAACAACATTTGCTAAAGGCGGAATGTTTACAAATTCTGTAGTATCACAACCTACACTATTCAAATTTGCACAAGGTACTGGTTTAATGGGAGAAGCAGGACCCGAAGCCATCATGCCCCTAAAGCGCGACAACAACGGCAACTTAGGTGTTCGTTCTGGTAATCAAGGTGGCAACGTAGATGTAGTTGTTAACAATTACGGAAACGAAAAAGCCACTACTAAAGAAACTACTGATTCACGTGGAAATCGTCGAATTGAAGTAGTAGTTGGAGATATGGTAGCTGGAGAACTTGCGCGTCCTGGTAGCTCTGTACAACAATCACTAACTAGCAGTTTTAATAATAAACCTGCATTAGCAAGGAGATAATTATGGCAATACCAACTTGGCCAACTGCTAACAGTTTTCCACAAGTACCACAAAAAGGGTTTTCAGAGTCCGTTGGATTAAACGTTATACGTTCATCCATGGACTCTGGTCCTGCTAAAATGCGTCGTAGAGGAACAGCACCTAATACTATGGATCTTTCATTTATACTAACAACCGCACAGGCCGCAACACTAGAAACATTTATTAAAGATACACTACTAGGAGTTAAGCGATTTAGCTTTCCACATCCTCGAACTGGAAGTACAGTTGAAGCACGTATAGTTCCACAAAATGAAGAGTTTTTTAAACTACAGTATTTAGCCCCGGGTTATTGGAATACTTCGTTAAAATTTGAGATATTACCGTAATGAGCCGATTAAGCAGAATATCACCAGCAGCTATTAAAGCAATGTTTTCGTCTGAAACAGATGAACAACTTATAATGCTGCTTACAATATATGATCCTAATGGGAGTTCAGACCCAGCTGCGGCAACTGTGCCCATTAGATTATCAGACAATTATACAAAACGTATTACTTCTACTACAACAGATAACTCCATTATAACTACTGACTCAGAAGTTATATATGGGGTTACTAGTCGTACAAAAGATTTTATATTTATTCCGATGACCCTAAACTTGCCTAATGAACAAGATAGCGGATTGGGAGATTGCTCAATTACACTAAACTTTGTAACTCCTGAAATAGTAACTATTATCAGAGATCACTTAAAAATAAGAACTAAAGTATTAATTGAACTAGTTATAACTAGTAACATTGACAGTGTTGAAGCAAGTTTTTCAGATTTTTATATTACTTCTGCAACTTATAATGCAGAAAGCGTTAATTTAAGTTTAAGTATGGTTAGTTATAACAAAGAACCATTTCCTAGCTTTAATTTTACCCCCAATTATTTTCCGGGACTATTCTAATGAATTATGATAAATATATTGGACTACAGTACATAGACAATGGCAGAACTGAAAGCGGAGTAGACTGCTGGGGGTTAGCACGTTTATTTTACAAAGGTGAGTTTGATATAGATTTACCTAGTTATAGTCAAGATTATATTGGTGGTACAGATCCACATATTGTAAAAGCTATTGATCTTTATAAAAATAACTGGGAAGAAACGGCCACACCAAATACAGGAGACTTGTGTCTTTTTAATATTCTTGGTGAGCCTATGCACGTGGGCGTATACCTTGGCGATAATAAATTTTTGCACTGTCGTCGTGGTAGCGATTCAGTATTCGAATCGCTAGATAACATCAAGTGGAAAAATCGTTTTTTAGCGTTTTATAGGTATGCACCACAATCCTATGTAGAAGCTATTGGAGTACCACATCCACTAAAACTTAGTGTATATCGAGACTGGACTGCCGAAGGTACTACGGTTAGTGATTTTGTTGATTTTGTAAAACAAAAATATACAATAAGTACGGAATTAGTAAGTAAAATAGTAGTAATGCTAGATGGTACAATTGTGCCTAAAGCACAGTGGGATACTACTGTTGTAAAAAACGGACAACAAATAGCTTATAGAAGTGTTGCTACAGGTAATTCAACAACAAGATTATTAATAACATTAGCAGCAGTTGTAATAGCAGTAAGTCAGCCAGAACTTGCCACAACAATTGGAGAGAAGCTTGGTGCTAGTGCTACATATGCAAAAGCAGTCGGAACTGTAGCTATTCAAATGGCTGGTATGGTTCTTGCTAACGTTATTGCACCTATTCGTCCACCAAAAACAAATGATCCAGGTAGTGCAAATGCGCTTAATCTATTAACAGGTGCAGCTAACCAAGCAAATCAATATGGAGCAATTCCTGTTGTTTTAGGTAAAATTCGTTTTACAGGTATGTTAGGGTCTGTTCCTTATGTAGAGTCACTAACCGAAACAAATATTTTAAATACTGCTATTGTATGGGGATTTGGCCCGCTACAAGTGGACGATAGCACAATATGTGTTGGCTCAAAACCATTACTAGATTACTACTATGGAGAACCTACGTCTGTACCAAGACCGGTAACCTTAAAAGGATTTGCTGCTGATTATGCCACAGGAGGCGAAGTTCAGCAATTTGATAATTTATACGGTCGTGATGTTGAGCAACAATCAGTAAACTTAGAATTAACAAATAATGCTACTAATATAACTGGCGGTACTCAAAATACTGCAACTAACATTTTAAGCAACGGTACATTAACTCTTGGTACCGCAGCAACAATTACTAAAGGTACTAGTATCAAATTTACTAGTAGTACAGGAATAGGTGGTACACCTATTGCTAATAACGTATACTATGTATTAGCAAATGTTACTAGTTCTAGTACGGTTCAAATTACTGGATCATATTCCAAAGCAATTGCAGGAACAGCAGATGTTTTTATTGCTGGTAGTATTACTGGTGTAACCACAATTCGAATTGGTGGTACTCCTAATACAGCAAGATGGCAAACAGTTAATTTAAATAAAGTTTCTGATGCTGTAGATATTGTACTATCTTTTCCAGAAGGTATGCGAAAAATAAATACTAAAAGTGGCGACATAAGTGCAACTACTTGCAGTATTGAAATACAGATGCGACCTTATAGCACAACTACATGGTCAGATGATGATACAAGTTCCGCGCTAGGCATTTATACAGTTGGAAAAGTAGGAGATTTAGTAAATCCTGCTGCAACATTTCAACTAGTTGAACCAAGCGATCCAGATTCTGATGGTAGTATACTGTACCGTTATACAATTTTTTGTATAAGCCCTAGTGGTGGAATAGTAAGACTTGATGGAGCAGTTACAGATAAATTTAATGCTAATCCAAGTGCATGGTTACAAACAAAGTATGCTAATGCTTCATATAATGGGTTATTAGGCACTAGTGCTACACAAAAATATATGCCAGATATTCCTCCTGGATATTTACCGCTATACACAGTTTACCAAGATAGCTCAAGTGCTAATTATACAATACTAACAAATCATGTAAGTACATATAGCGGAGTTATTGGATTAGGCTTAACAGATACTACTACAAGTATAATTACAAATGGGAATGAGTGGAGTACCAATAGAATTAAAACTATTAGTATAGCTAGTGGTAGAGTTTATTCACAAAGTAGTGGTGTAGATTCAACTTCAACTACACAACCTATATGGGATACTAGAAATAATCTAATTTCTGATAGTAGTGTTACCAGAAAGACTAATGGTGGTAAGTGGAGTGACTTTTTAAAATATTATGGGGTCTGGGGTACTAGTGGCTATACTACACCTGCTGATAGTGGCTATGGCGGAACATGGACAAAAGTTGTAGAAAACGTTAACTTTCCTTATACAGGATATTATATAGTTGAAGCGGCTGCAGATGATCAAGGCGAAATTTTAATTGATGGAGTGCGGGCAGTACAAATTCCTAAGTCTGGTACTAATAATACGATTAATAGCATAAAAGGTATTATTAAACTTACCGCAGGTTTACATAATATTACTATAACTGGTATTGATAATCAAGCTAGTGACCAAGGTATTGGCGCCGCAATTACTTATCAAGCTAATAATGGATTAAATTTGGCTGCAAGCCCAAATACTATTTTAACATTTGGTACAGGTGCTTGGTTTGAAAAACGTAAAGATGCTTTTAACTGGGTACACTCGTTAGAAAATTTACCTCGTGCTAAGTATCAAATCCGAGTTCGTAGAACTAACAGCGACGAAACTGAAGACGAAGCAGACCAGAAAAAATATCATAGAGCTATACTAGCTAATGTTACTGGATACGATAAACTTTCTAAACCAATGTATAATCCACCAGGATGCTACTTGGCAAAAACCGCTATTAGAGTTCAAAGTAGTAATAAAGTAAATGGTCAAATCGATGGTATTAATGCTGTAGTACAAACAATTACTTGGGACTATGACAGAACTACGAGTAGTTGGCAAAATCTACGTGCAACAAATAATCCAGCTAGTTTATTTGCTTATGTATTAATGCATCCAGCAAATGCTTTCCGAGTTACACCAGCACAACTAGATTTAACTAGTTTAACTGCTTGGCATAATTTTTGTAATCCAGTGCCACAAACAGTAGCTAGTACTGCCTTAGAAAAAGGTAAATACTATACTATAAAATTACTTGGCACAACTTCTCAAGCGGATTGGAACTTATTAGCTGGTACAAGTGACATTGTTTATGCCGTAGGTGATGGGTTTGAGGTTCAAATTACTGGTGGTAAAATTGGAACTGGAACTGCGATATACGATCCTAAGTATTGTTATAATGGTGTATTAAATAGTACTCAAAGTGTTATGGATACTTTACGTGATATATGTGCAGCAGGTAAAGCAAGTCCTTCATATATTGACGGTAAATGGGGCGTTATAGTAGATGTAGAACGTACACATACAGTACAACATTTTACTCCACATAATAGTTGGGGTTTTGAATCTACTAAAAGTTTACCTATACTTCCACACGCTTTTAGAATTAATATAGCTGACGAAACTCAAGCATATCAAACACGAGAAGTTATAGTATATAACTACGGATATGCAGCTACTGCTACTGGCGGCAAAAAAGCAGCAGAATTATTTGAGCAATTAAACTTGCCAGGAGTTACTGATCCAGATCAAGCCATTCGTTTAGCTAGATGGCATTTTGCACAAATTAAACTAAGACCAGAAACTTATATAATTAATGTAGACTTTGAACATTTAGTATGTACTCGCGGAGATAAGGTAAAAATTTCTCATGATATTCCACAGTGGGGAATTGGTGATGGACGTCTAGGTTCAGGAATTGGTGACGTAATTACTGGAACTATATTGACTTTAAGAGAACCAGTATATTTAACTAATGGTTTAAGTTATACTATATTAATTAGAACAAATGGATTAACAAGTACTACTGGGAGTGGTAGTGTAAGCAGAACGTTTACATATTCAGGAACTACTGGCTATACAAGTTCCATTACAGTACCAACTATAACGTCAGGTGAAGGTGTTACTTCAGATAACTTATATATGATAGGATTATCTAGTGTTACGACTCAAGAATGTATTGTTGTGTCAATAGAACCAAGTAGTAATTATAGTGCCAGATTAACTGTAGTCGATTACTCACCTAGTATTTATACTGAAGATCTCAGTGGTTTATTAGTTTACAATCCAAATATTAATAATACTAATACAAATATACCATTAATAAAGAATAGTATTGTTACAACGCCAATTATAAATAGCGTGATTAGCGATAGTACCGTTAGTGACATAAAATCTAGTGGTAATATTCAAAATATGGCTATTGTATCATTTACAAACCCTGCTGGTCTGGAAGCTATAGCAGCTCGTGTACAATTTGATATTATTGAAGGAAGCATCGCTATGTTTCCCAATAACCCTGGTGAAACTTATATTATAAGAAAAGAAAATAGTAGTATTAGTTTCGAAGGATTAATTGCTGGACTAAGGTATAAAATACGTGCTAGATACTTAAGTGAGGATAGTAAAATTGCTGGACCTTGGTCTGCTGATTTTGCTTTTACCAATGATGGTAAAAATAGGAACTTTAGTGTACCTCCAGAATTAGTAGTAGATTTAGAAAATACATATATTGTAATTGATCCTACAATAGTATCACAACCTACAGATTTTAAAGCTTATGCTTATAGACTGTATAGAGATACTGGAACTACTGACTTATGGGATACAACACCTGTAATTCCAGAAATGCAAAGTCAAGGTCAAGGTAGGTTAGACTTATTATCAGTACCCCTACCTAGAATATCCGAAGCTGGCGTTAATTATCGAATAGCTTGCAGAGTATTAGATAAAACTAATAATTATAGTGAAACAAGTTCATATACTTCTATACTTGTTAGAAATATTGTTTAAAGGAGTAGTATGGCAGCAACATTATCTGCAGGTGTAGGTTCATTAATATTAAAACTAGACACTCCCTATGATCGCGTGCGCACTACAGATGCGCGCGACGATTTAGAAAAAGTACAAGTTTGGTGTTCAACTACGTCTGGTTTTACTCCTTCTAATTCTAATAAAGTATTTGATGGTCTAAGTTTATCTGTAGTTATATCAAAAATAACTACAGATGGTACTACATTCACTTCTTTGGCAGCAGGTACACCTTATTATGTAAAATATGCTTTTATTAGTACTATTGATGATGTTAGTGCGACAGCATTTACAATATCCAGTGAATTAACTGCTACACCTGTGGCAGCATCAGCTCAAACAGTAGATATTTCTGGATATAGTGCTTTTGTAAAAAATACTGCAGGTACAGCAGTTACTCCAACTACTGCAACATTAACAGCTGTAATTAATGGAATTACTAGTCCTGGATATTCTTGGACAATTACTGGCGGAACACTATCTTCTACTAGTGATAGCTCTACAACAGTAACACCTACTTTAAGTTCAACGTCTGTAACAGTTACTTTAAGCGTAGCAGGTACAGGCTTAGCTACGCCTATAACAAAAACAATTGTTATGGCAATTATTCCAGCCGGAGCAACAGGAGCAACAGGACCAAATGGTAGCGGAGGAATAAGTGCAGTTATTAGTAAAAGTAGCCACGTATTTCCAGCAGATACTACAGGTGCTGTTACTTCTTATGTTAATAGTGGTACAGAATTACGTGTGTATGAAGGTGCCACAGAGTTAGCTTATGATGGAGCAGGTACAAGTAACGGTACCTGGACTTTTAGTAGTGGTACCCCTAGTAATATTACTGTTGGTAGTATTACTGATAGCGGAACTTATGCTACTATTGGTCAACATAGTGGAGTATCAGCAGGTACAGATACTTCTTTAATTACGTATACTATAACCGGTAAAAGTTCTTCGGGCGTATCTTTTACCCTTACACAAACACAAACATTTACTAAATCAAAAGTTGGAGCAACCGGACCGACTGGTGGTAGTCCTAATAAATACGCTATAGCTACGATTTATAAATGGGCTTCAGTACAAACTCCTAACCCTACAGGTTCAAGTACGTATACTTGGTCTTCGGGAACTAATAGTGGATATACTGGTACAGCAACAGATGGTTGGTATGATACCGTACCAACTAATCCAGGCACATCTTCACTTAAGCTATGGACGGCTACAAAAACGGTAACAGATGTGGCTACTGCACTTACTACTCCAATAGACTGGACTACTGGAGTTATGATTGGCTCTGTTGGTGGTAATGGTGCTCTTGGAATGACCGGAACTAGTGGTGTTAATGGTGTTAACGCAGTAACAGTTAATCTATACAAAGCTGGATTAAATCAAGCTGGTGTAGGCAGTCCTACAGGCACATCTACATATCTTTGGTCTAACGGAACTTGGGCTTACACTGGAGATGCAACCTGGACAAAAGATCCTCCACTACCTTCTGCTTCTAACTATGGACTAACGTTATGGGCAGCTAGGGTTACATTAATAGAGTCTGCCGCAACTGCTCAGAGTATAATAAATTGGACAACTGCAGCCCTTGTGCCTATTAGTTATTATGGGGCAAATGGCCCTACAGGACCTACGTCAACTACCCCAGGTCCCGCAGGTGCAAGTGCTCGTGTAGCTTATGCAGTTACAACAACAAGTCCTGCAGGTACACCTGCTAACAAAGAAGAAACTGGAGATGTAGTTCCTACTACAGGTACTTGGTTTCCTGGTGTAACTTGGCTTACTAATGCGCCTGCTACACCTTTAACAGCAGGCCAATTTTTATATCAAGTTGATGGTTTATATAATCCTGTTACTGGTAAAACAAATTGGATAGGTATACCTTATTTAAGTAATTTAAAAGTTGGTAACTTAGCTGCGCTTTCTGTAAATACAGGAGCATTAACAGTAACAGATACTATTACTGTTACTGGTAATGGTACAGATGGTGTTTTAATTAAAACTGATGGTATATACATTTATAATGCTGGCGTACTACGAGTTAAACTAGGAAGTATTTAATGGCAACTTATGGATTAAAAACTTTTAAAAACGACGGTACTACTGTTGTGTTACAAAACTCCACCAAAAGTGGGGTTTTTGGCGAAAAGTATGAATACGCAAAAACAGGTACTGCAGGCACTAAGCCCGCAGTACCTTTTCCAAAATATACAGGTAGAACTATTAGACCTATGCAGTTAATACCGGGAGCACATAGCTGGTCAGTAAGTTATCCGTCTGGCATACCTACAATAACTTTTATAGAAAATCAACCTATAGCTGCAGGTATTCCACAGTTTTATTATGATTCCACTGTATTATATATTTTTGTTAAATAAAGGCAATTATGGCAAGTTACGGCCTTAGAATAATAAATGATGACTCTGAGCTATTAATAGATAGTGAATACTTTTCCCCTGCTTTTGCACAAAAACTTGAGTTTAGTCCTACTGTTTACTCAGAAGAAGCAGGAAGTACTTACTTTCATAGCGGGTATGTAAAACGTGAATATAGAACCTCAACTGTAACAGCTTCAGGTAACTTTATAGTTATGTGGACTTTACCTAGTACTACTGCAGATGTTTGGTATAATTTTGAAACTTCTACTACAAGTATGGGAGGTTATTTAACGCTATGGGTTTATGCAAACTCTATGGGCGGAAATTTAACTTATACATTGCCTACAGGATATTTGTTTGCTATTAGTAGTTTACCTGCTACTACAGAAACTTATGGATTAAGATTATTTAATGCTGCTGGCACTAAAACGTTTGATAGTAATAATGTACAATTAGCTCCGTATAGTATAAGTGATAGTTTTACCTTTTTTGATGATCCAACAGGTCCTCAAGGTTTAGCTACATCTATTACATTAGATATACCTACTAATCCTATTTTTATGCTGCCCAACTATACTTCTTTAAGAATTTTTAAGAAGATGTCAGGACAAGTACAAACAGGACATTTAGAATTTGTATACGAGGCTATGTTTAGGCGACAAGGCAATATTGTACAAGTAAAAGATGTACAAGTTTATTATTCAGACGAAGCTGATATACCTTGGCCCTATACTCAAACAATATACAATAGCGGTAACAGACAAGGATTAGGCATAATTGTTGCAAATGCAGACTTATATGCTGCACCAGGTACAGGAACTGGAACTGGTACCAATCCAAGCTATCAGTTAACTTCTACTAGTATTAGTACTAGTGAAGGTACTAGTGTTACAGTAACTCTTACAACTCAAAATGTAGCAAATAACACACCTTTTGCATACACTGTTACAGGAGTAGCTGCTGCAGATTTGAGTGTTGGAGGAGTTACAGGTAGCTTTATTATTCTAAATAATTTAGCAACAGCTAATTTTACATTTGCAAATGACTATTTAACAGAAGGCACAGAAGTATTTAAACTGAGCTTAGATGGAATGTCGCAGTTTATAAATATAACAGTTGCCGACACTAGTTTAACTCCTTCGTATAGTTGGTCAACCCCCGGAAATGTTAATGAAGGTTCAACAGGATATACAACTTTTAATGCTACAAATGCTAATGGTAAAGTAGTATATTTTGAGGTAATAGCTCCAAGTGCTGGTACAAGTATATCTGGTTCTAGTGATGGTACTTTAAATACAAATAGCTGGACAGTTAGCGGTAATGCAGCAACATCTATAAATGTACAATATTCAGCAGTAGCAGATTTAACAACTGAAGGACCTGAAGCTTTTAGAATTAATGCATTAATAGATAGCATAGTAGTTGCAACAAGTGCAGATATTATTGTTAATGATACAAGTAAAACAGCAGGTTATTCAATAGCAGCTGCAGATAGTTGGAATGAATCAAATACATTTGCTGTAACTGTTAGCGCAAATAATGTAAATGGTACTACACTTTATTTAACAACAGATAATGCTTTAGTAGTACCTAGCTCAAGTACAATAGTAGTAAATTCAGACTCTTTTACAACTAATATAAATTACACTGCAGGAATTGTAACTACTAATACTACTGTTAACTTATATGTTAGAA
>Ga0214919_10009515_pt1 | contig 12512 bp, 13 predicted proteins | sample LL1503_MetaG_FD_177994 | JGI IMG/M metagenome (GOLD analysis project Ga0214919, IMG submission 177994) | Freshwater microbial communities from Lake Lanier, Atlanta, Georgia, United States - LL-1503 | ecosystem: Environmental > Aquatic > Freshwater > Lake | place: USA: Georgia | collected...
GGCAAGGGCGCAGAAGTTTGGGGCTGGGGCACTGCCTACGGCAGCAAGACCGATGCGAAAGGCGCTAAATCATGAGCAGCTTGAAACGAATCTCAGGTCTTGCCAGCGCTTTGCTTTTGGTAACAGGCATCACAGCTTGTGGCGACAAAGCCCAAGAACTGGCCGGCCAGCCCAAGCTAGATGCCGCGCCATATACCGGCACAGGTGTGAAGGTGTTCACCGAGTCTGACTGGAAAGCCGGCGACAAGAACAGCTGGGCCCAGCAACTCAAAACTCGCGCCCAGTATGGGCAAAACGATCACTCGCGATCCAACTGAACGTGGGAGAGCAAGCATGAACCGATCTTCGGTAATGAAACAGATCAAGACCCATTTACTCATGGGTGCTTTGGTTTTAGGCGCGGCCTTCAGTGTGTCGGCTCAAACAGCTGCCAAACCAGCAGCGCCTGAAAGCAAAGCAGCGGCCGCTGAGGCGCCCCAAGCAGCTGCTCTGGGCGTGAAGAGTGCCAACATTTTCTCCATTGCGCCCGATGCCAACACCGATCCAAAGTACGCTGACCAAAACAATGGCGAGCGCGACAAGGTTCAACCTGGCAACAACGCGCCTATTTGGCGACAAGTCGGAGCGGGTGCTACGGGTTACAGCAGTTTGCCAGCATCCGAAGCGCCAGAAGCCGGCAACCTGATACAGCCATTTGTTCAGTACCCTGGCTCAAAGCTCACCACAGCGGGTGAAGCTTGGCGTCAAGTGCGCAACAACTGGATCATTCCCTACGGTGGCTCTTTGCTGCTCATAGCTGGTTTGGCCATTGCCTTGTTCTACTACGGCAAGGGCACCATGAAATTACACGGCACTGAAACGGGCCGAAAAATTGAACGCTTCACCCCCCTCGAGAGAGCTGCTCACTGGACCAACGCCATTGCCTTTGTTTGTTTGGCTATTTCAGGCTTGGTCATCGCTTGGGGTAAGTTTTTCATTCAGCCGATCATTGGCAATGCCTTGTTTGGTTGGCTCACGTACGCTTTGAAAAACTTGCATAACTTTGCGGGTCCTTTGTTTGCCGTCTCTTTGATCATCGTGTTCGCCACCTTCCTCAAAGACAACTGGCCCAGCAAGGAAGACATCACTTGGATTTTAAAAGGTGGCGGTATGTTTTCAGGCCAAGAAGTGCCATCACACCGCTTCAATGCAGGTGAAAAAGTAGTCTTCTGGTTTGGCGTTCTGGGCTTGGGTGTCATTGTGGTGGCATCAGGTTTGGTGCTCGACAAACTTATTCCAGGTCTCATTTATGAGCGCGGCACCATGCAAATTGCCAACATGATTCATGGCATTGCCACGGTCTTCATGATGGCCATGTTCATGGGACACATTTACATGGGCACCGTTGGCATGGATGGCGCATACAAAGCCATGCGCACTGGTTATGTCGATGAAACTTGGGCTAAAGAGCATCACGAACTTTGGTACAACGACATCAAAGCAGGAAAAATTCCTGCACAAAGATCTCCCGAAGCAGTGGCCCATGGTGGCGCGGCTTCCACATCGGCATCTGCCTGAAGTAAGAGGACTCAAATCATGAAAAAATCATTGATCAGCTTGGCGACTTTGGTATTTGCTTCTTTGTTCAGCGTTTCTGCAATGGCCAAGTTGCCAGCGCCTAGCGATGAAGCCAAAGCCAAGGCGGCAGAAGCAGCCGCTAAAACAGCTCACGGCAACAAAGTAGCAGATTTTCAATTGTGCAAGTCACGCGAAAAGGTCGCGGCGCATTACTACAAAACGGCCAAGGCCAGTGGCAAACCCACTAACCCGCCTGTCGCTACACCAGCTTGTGCAGATCCAGGTCCCTTTGTGGCCGCTGCACCGGCCGCTCCTGCTGCTGTAGCAGCAGCACCTGCCGCAGCGGCTAAGCCTGCAGCACCGGGCGCTGCCCCAGCCGCGGCTGCGCCTGCCAAAAAGTCCTGATTTTTCCCTGAATTCATCAGGTTGAAAGTCCCTCGCTGTATAAGCGTGGGACTTTTTGCGTTAGGCTCAAGCCTGAATCTTTGATTGACCCATGTTGCAAACTCCTCCCCTGAAACCCAGACTGACCCAAGCCCGCGCAGAATTGACGCGTCAAATCAGTGTGGTCAACGAGTTTGGCGAAAGTTCTCAAGTGCACATTCCTGCTGAGCGTGCGCTCACTGTGTATTTGGACAAGAAAGAACTGGTCACGCTTATGACCTTGGGCGCCAGTCCGGAATGGTTGGTGTTGGGGTTCTTGCTCAATCAACGCTTGATTCAATCCGTGACTGAAATTGAATCCATCACCGTTGACTGGTCCCTAGGCGAAGGCGAAATGGGGCAGCCTGGTGTAGCAGCCATTAAAACGCGCGATGGCCTAAGCCAAGCTGGCCCTAAAACGGCAGCGCGTGTTGTCACAACTGGCTGCGGGCAAGGCAGTGTGTTTGGAGATTTGGTCAGCGACATTGATGCCATTCAATTGCCAGCCGATGCGCACATTTCTCAGGCCACCTTGTATGCCTTAGTCAACGCCATCCGCATTCAAGAAACCACTTACAAATCTTCTGGCTCTGTGCATGGCTGTGCCTTGTTCAAAGGCTCAGACATGCTGATGTTTGTCGAAGATGTAGGCCGACACAATGCCGTAGACACCATTGCAGGTTGGATGGTCATGAACGATGTCAGCGGTCACGACAAAGTTTTTTACACCACAGGCAGATTGACCAGCGAGATGGTCATCAAGTCAGCGCAGATGGGTGTGCCTATTGCCGTATCGCGCAGTGGCATTACCCAAATGGGTTTGGAAGTGGCCGAGCGTGTGCAGCTTTGTGCCATTGGACGCGCCACCAACAAGCGCTTTTTGTGTTTCAGCGCAACGCACAGATTGAAGTGGCAAGCCGAGCTGGCCGAAGGCATCACAAGCAAGGCCGTGATTCAAGATGCCATCTGAAGTTTCTAAAGCGCCCATCAGTTCTTCTTCCGTTGTCTTGAACACGCATTCGTGGCCGCGTTCATTTCAATTAGGCTTGCGCAATCTTTGGCGAGATTTACGTTCCGGCGAATTGAATTTGCTCATCGTGTCGGTGGTCTTGGCAGTTGCTGCGCTGACAGCGGTTGGATTTTTTTCTGATCGACTCCAAGCTGGTTTATGGCGAGACGCCAAACAGCTCTTGGGCGGTGATGCTGTGGTCGTCAGTGACAAACCCACAGCCGAATATTTTCAGAAAAAGGCCCAAGAACTTGGGCTCAAAACCAATGCCACCCTGAGCTTTCCCAGCATGGCGCGCGCAGACGATGCCAAAGGCGGCGAAACCAAATTGGTGGCTTTGAAAGCGGTGTCTGAAGGCTATCCCTTGCGGGGGCAAATAAGTTTGCAAAATCTGCAAAGCGATGGCGCTGCCAACAATCAACCGACTACTCGCCTAACCCGCGATGTGCCTCAAGCTGGCCAAGCTTGGGTTGACCCTTCTTTGCTTGAAGTGTTGAACCTTCAGGTGGGTGATGCCATTTGGCTGGGCGATAAGTCTTTTCAAATTGTGGCACTCATTCACCGTGAGCCAGACCGCGGCGCTGCCTTTATGAATTTTGCACCCAGGGTCATGATTCACCAAGCCGATGTGCCAGCCACGGGCTTGATTCAACCGGCCAGTCGTGTTTCTTATCGCATGGCCGTTTCGGGTGATGTGTCACAGGTGAATGTCCAGCAATTTTTAAAATGGGCTCGGGCGGAAGTTGACAAGCCAGAGGTGCGCGGCATTCAAGTTGAGTCAATGGAAAGCGGTCGCCCTGAAATGCGCCAAACCCTAGACCGCGCTGAAAAGTTTTTGAATTTGGTTGCACTGCTCGCTGCCATGTTGTGCGCTGTGGCTGTTGCACTGGCAGCCAGAACCTTTGCAAGCAAGCACCTCGATGCTTGTGCTTTGTTGCGCGTCTTGGGGCAGAGTCAAAAAACCTTGTCTGTGGCGTATGCCTTTGAATTCATCACCGCTGGCATGGTGGCAAGCTTGTTAGGTGTGCTGTTGGGCTACGGCATTCATCACGCTTTTATATGGCTTTTGGCGGGATTGGTTGATGCTCAACTTCCGCCCAGCTCCGTCGCGCCTTCGCTGTTGGGCTTGGGCATGGGCCTAACCTTGTTGTTGGCCTTTGGCCTGCCTCCCGTTTTGCAGCTGGCCAAAGTTCCTGCGATGCGCGTTATACGCCGCGACATGGGTGGTTTGCAACCTGCGTCTGTGGGTGTTTTGCTCACAGGCTTGTTCGGTTTTGCAGGCGCCCTCATGTGGGCCAGTCGTGATTTGAAGTTAGGCCTGATGACAGTCGGTGGCTTTGCAATGGCCACCTTGTTATTTGCAGGTGCCACTTGGTTGGTTTTGAAACTCTTGCGCAAATGGGTGCCATCCGATACCGCGCCCCGATGGCTTCTGTTGGCCACCCGCCAAGTGATGGCGCGCCCCGTTTATGCAGTGGTTCAAGTCAGCGCATTGTCGATTGGATTGTTGGCCTTGGTCTTGTTGGTTTTGCTGCGCACCGATCTCATCAACAGCTGGCGCAAGGCCACACCCGTGAATGCGCCAGATCGATTTGTCATCAATATTCAGCCCGATCAAACACAAGCTTTTCGAGCCTCGCTAAAGCAAGCCGGTGTGACAGGCTACGATTGGTACCCCATGATCCGCGGTCGCTTGGTGGCCGTCAACGGCAACGCTGTCAGCCCGTCAGATTACACCGATGACCGCGCCAAAAGAATGGTCGACCGCGAATTTAATTTGTCTGCGCGCTCGGCCCAACCCGAACACAATCCCGTGGTTCAAGGGCAATGGAAAGAAGGCGAGCGCGATGCGGTGAGTATTGAAATCGGCATTGCCAAAACACTCGGCTTGAAAATGGGCGATCGTTTGCGATTTGATGTGGGCGGCGTCATTTCTGAAGGGCGCGTTACTTCTTTTCGCAAAGTCGACTGGGGCTCGATGCGCGCCAACTTCTTTGTGATTTATCCGGTAGACAATTTGCCCGATGTGCCCTTGAGTTACATGGCCGCTTTTAAAACACCGGATGTGCCCGCTTTCGAGCGCAACTTGCTTCAGCAGTTTCCCAATGTCACCAGCGTCGACTTGCGAGCCACGTTCATACAAATTCAAAACGTATTGGACCAAGTCATTCGCGCGGTTGAATTTCTATTTGCATTCACTTTGATGGCCGGCTTGCTGGTACTGACCGCCGCCGTCACTTCCACCCGTGAAGAACGAAAAAGAGAATTCGCCATCATGCGGGCCTTGGGTGCAACTGGCCGTTTACTGAGCCAAGTGCAAACCGCCGAACTCATGGGCGTCGGGCTGTTGGCTGGCTTCTTGGCCAGCTTGGTGGCTGAGTTGGTGGGCTGGGGCTTGGCTCGATTTGTCTTTGAATTTGAATGGACAGCATCACTTTGGGTGCCAGCTGCTGGTGCACTCACGGGCGCACTTTTGGCCTGGATTGCAGGGTGGTGGGGTTTGGCGGAAGTGCTCCGTCAGCCTGTGTCACAAACCCTGCGTCAGGCCTCAGAATAAATCAAGAGGGCGTGAGCAGCACCACCAAAGCCCCGGCGCCGCCTTCTGCCGGCTTGGCTTGCACAAAGGCCATCACTTGGTTTTTTTGCACCAACCAACTGTGCACTTTGGATTTGAGCACTGGCGTTTTGCCAGGAGAGCCCAAACCTTTGCCATGCACCACTCGGACACACCGAATACCGTGTTTGTGCGCCTCGCGAATGAAGGTGGTTAAGGCCAAGCGGGCCTCATCGCTGCGCAAGCCATGCAAATCAATTTCACGCTGAATGGCCCATTCGCCTTTTCGCAATTTGCGCGTAACTTCTGTGCCCACACTGGGCCTGCGAAAACTCAGTGCATCGTCGGTATCGAGCAAAGTGCTGACGTCGAACTCATCGCTTAGTGAGTCTTGAATGACCTTGGCTTCGTCTTTTTGAAGCTGGGTAGCCACGGGTTCGCGCGGCGTTCTGGGAAGATGGGCTTTGTTGTGAACAGGCAATGGCGCCACCTTGCCGATGGCGCGTGCAAACAGGTTTTTATCCGCCTCTGCCTTTCGAATGGCCGCCGCGCGCGCAGCCTCCTCGGCAACTGCTTTGGCCTGCGCCGCTGCTATTTGCTTTTGAATCAGTTTGAGATCTTGAAGCGATTGGAATTTCACCAGCCAATGGTGCCACAAGCTACAAGCGTTTTAACTGTTGACTTATAAAACGCCTTGCTCGGCCATGGAGAAGGCCTGACCTGGGCCCACAATCACGTGGTCTAAGACCCTAACGTCCACCATGGCCAAAGCAGACTTCAAACTGCGCGTAAGGTGTAAATCGGCAGGGCTGGGATGCACCGACCCACTGGGATGGTTGTGCGCTAGCACCACCGCGGCGCTGTGGTGATGTAGGGCCCGAAGTACCACTTCACGGGGGTACACACTGGTTTGGCTGAGCGTGCCCCGAAACAAAGTTTCCATGCACACCAGCTTGTGTTGAGAGTCTAGGAACAGCATGGCAAACACCTCGTGTGTTTTGTGCGCCAAATGGAGCTGTAAATAAAGCTGAACGCTGCTGGCGCTTTGCATGACCTCACGGGTGCTGAGTTGCTGAGCCATGGCGCGCTTGGCCAATTCCATGACGGCCAGGAGCTCGGATTGTTTGGCGGGCCCTAGGCCTTTGATGGCAGTTTGTTGCGCCGGCGGAGTGAGCAGCAAATTGGCAAGGCCACCGCTGGCCTGAAGCATGTCTTGCGCCAATTGCAGCACGTTGCGGCCAGCCACCCCTGTTCTGAGCAACAGGGCCAAAAGCTCGGTATCGCTTAGAGCGCCTGGCCCGCGGGTGAGTATTTTTTCGCGGGGACGGGTGTCTGGGGGTAATTCTTGGAAGTTCATGGGCTTTCTGAAGAGATAAATGCCCCAGATTCAGGCTTTTGGGGGCGAAAGCCGCAGAAGCTTTTTACAATGGTGCATTCGACTCTTGGAGTCTGAACCCAAAGCCCTCTCCATGGGGTGGTTTGGATTTTCAATAGCCTGCATTTTTCAGAATTAAGTTTTATGACCACAGTCCAAGCTGGATCTTTTTTAACGCTGCATTACCGATTGGCAGGGCCGCAGGGCACGCTCATCAACACCTTTGAAGACAAGCCTGCCACCCTGTCCTTAGGCTCTGGCGAGTTGTCGCCTGGCATGGAAGCGGCCTTGATGGGCTTGGAAGAGGGCGTTCGCACGACTTTCGAATTGGCCTCGGGTGTGGCTTTCGGCGATCGCAACCCCGACATGCAGCAATGGGTGGCGCGCAAGTTGTTGGCGCAATTGGGTGCAGCACAAGAACACTATGTGCCTGGCGATGTGGTTCAATTTCCTACACCCGATGGACATGGCACTTATGCCGGTGCTGTGATCCAAGTGGCCGATGATGGCGCAGTCTTGTTTGACTTCAATCACCCCTTGGCGGGGCATCCCGTCACGTTTGAAGTTCATGTGATTGGTATTTTATAAAGCGACTTCAAGCAGATGAAAGCAAATATGGGCGTGAAAGAAATTTTATTGGCTGAACCGCGCGGCTTTTGTGCCGGCGTCGACCGTGCCATCGACATTGTGGAAGCGGCCATTGCCAAATTTGGCAGGCCTATTTATGTGCGCCATGAAATTGTGCACAACACCTATGTGGTGAATGACCTTAAAACCAAAGGCGCCATCTTCATTGAAGAGTTAATTGACGTGCCACCTGGTGCTACTTTGGTGTTCAGCGCTCATGGTGTGAGCAAAGCAATTCAAGCCGAAGCGGAGGCTCGCGGCTTCACTATTTTTGATGCGACCTGCCCCTTGGTCACCAAGGTGCATGTCGAAGTAGCCAAGCTGCACAAAGAAGGCTATGAGTTCATCATGATTGGTCACAAAGGCCACCCCGAAGTGGAAGGCACCATGGGCCAATTGCCCAATGGCATTCACTTGGTAGAAGACTCGGACGATGTGCTCAAGGTTCAACCCAAACAGACAGAACTGTTGGCTGTGGTCACACAAACCACTTTGAGTGTGGACGATGCAGCAGAAATACTATTGGCAGTGAAGAAGCGCTTTCCTAAAGTGCGTGAACCCAAGCAACAAGATATTTGCTATGCCACCCAAAACCGACAAGATGCCGTCAAACTCATGAGTCCCCAAGTTGATGTGTTGGTGGTGGTAGGCAGCCCTACCAGTTCAAACAGCAACCGTTTGCGTGAGTTAGGTGACCGCTTGGGCGCAGACAGCTACATGATTGACAGCGCCGACGAGCTTCAAAATGAATGGTTTGAAGGCAAACACCGTGTGGGCCTCACTGCAGGTGCCTCTGCGCCTGAAGTGCTGGTACAAGATGTCATCACCCGCTTACGCGCCTTGGGCGCTACGTCTATTCGCAAATTGGACGGCGTGACTGAGACCATCAAATTCCCCTTGCCCAAGGGACTAAAATTAGACGATGGCCATTGATTTTTTGGCCGCATAACTTTTTACCCACATGCTAGACATTCTTTTGCTCCGTAAAGACTTAGACGCCGCAGTAGCGCGTTTAGAGACTCGCAAAACACCACAAGCTTTTTTGAATGTAGAGAAGTTTCGTGCTTTAGAAACAGAGCGCAAAACTTTACAAACGCGCACCGAAGAACTGCAAAGCCAGCGCAACAGCTTGTCCAAACAAATTGGCATGTTGAAAGCCAAAGGTGAAAGCACCGATCAGGTCATGGCCGATGTGGCCAGCATTAAAACAGAACTTGATGCATCTGCATTGCGCTTAGATGCTTTGCAGGCAGAAATTCAAGACATGCTGTTGGCCGTGCCCAACTTGCCACACGAAAGTGTGCCTGTGGGCGCTGACGAACACAGCAACGCAGAAGTGCGCAAATGGAGCGTTGATGGCAAAGGCCCCAAGAAGTTTGACTTTGAAGTGCGCGACCACGTGGACATTGGTGAAAAATTGGGCCTGGACTTTGACATCGGAATCAAACTATCGGGCTCACGTTTCACATTCATGCGCGGTCAAATTGCACGTCTGCACCGGGCTCTAGCGCAGTTCATGTTGGACACGCAAACACAGCAGCACGGCTACACAGAGTGTTACACGCCCTATATCGTCAACGCAGACACTTTGCGAGGCACGGGCCAGTTGCCTAAGTTTGAAGGCGATTTGTTTGCTGCTAAAAAGGGTGGGCAAGATTCTGAAGAAGGTGCAGAAAGCCAAGCGCTGTATTTGATTCCCACTTCCGAAGTGACCCTGACCAATGTGGTTCGCGATGAAATTTTGGTAGAGTCAGATTTGCCCTTGAAGCTCACAGCGCACACGCCGTGCTTCCGCTCTGAAGCGGGCAGTGCAGGGCGTGACACACGAGGCCTCATTCGCCAGCACCAGTTTGACAAAGTCGAGATGGTGCAAATTGTTCATCCAGAAAAAAGCTATGAAGCACTGGAAGAGATGACGGGACATGCAGAAGCTATTTTGCAGAAACTGGGCTTGCCTTATCGCGTCATGCTTTTGTGCTCTGGCGATATGGGTTTTGGTGCTACCAAAACTTATGACTTGGAAGTTTGGGTGCCTGCACAAGCCACTTATCGTGAGATCAGTTCGTGTTCTAACTGCGAGGCGTTTCAAGCACGTCGTTTGCAAGCCCGGTTTAAAAATGCGCAGGGTAAGAATGAACTGGTGCACACTTTGAATGGTTCTGGTTTGGCAGTTGGACGTGCGTTGGTGGCTGTGCTGGAAAATTATCAAAATGCAGATGGTTCTGTGACGGTGCCTGAGGTGTTGCGGCCTTATATGGGTGGCATCACTGAATTGCGCGCTTGAAGGCGGCTGATAGAATTTGCGGCAGTGACCAGCCGCAATGTTGAGTGCAGGAGAAGTGGCAGAGTGGTCGAATGTACCTGACTCGAAATCAGGCGTGGTGGCAACATCACCGTGGGTTCGAATCCCACCTTCTCCGCCAATATGTCAAGTAAATAGCGGTTATTTGAGGTTTTTTTCATTTTTCCCCACAGATTTCCCCACAGTCGCAGTCTTTTGACTAGTTGAAGACGGACAGAAGGCACAACAGACGGTCAAAGTCTACGTTAATTAACCTTTCAGCAAAATCCCCGTACACCTGCTCTTGGAGTTTGCGGCGCTGGTGCAGTAGCTAACTTTTGTCAATCTAAAAGCTTGCTACTCATTTTTACAAGAAATACCTGCTTCGGCTCTATCTACAAGTGTTCCGGGCTTTATTGACAGTGCCTTTGCTAGACGCAAAATCAGAATCAAGTTTGGTAAGTGCTCACCACGCTCAATTTTTCCCATGTGGGATCGTTCTATTTGAGCAGCATTTCCAAGCTGCTCCTGAGAAAGGCCTAATTCAAAGCGTTTTTCACGTACCGCCTCTCCAAACGCCAACGCTGGCGCAGGATCGAATGTCCTCGCTCCTTTGGGTCGTCCCGGTCTCGGTTTTTTAGGCTCCAGCATTGACTGAAGCATCTCTCTATGAGAGACTTAAAACCACGTTAAATTTAACTCATTAGCCCAATGTCATTTAAAACTCACTTGAAACAGATATTGGCTGTTACCTTGGCTTCGATAAGTCTTGTCGGGTGTGGCGGCGGCGGGTTGTTCGATAACACCCCACCATATGCTTCCTTTGTCAAAATTGACCCTCCTCCAACGCCAAATATTGTGATTTTTAGCTCTCTGGTTTTAGCAAACTCGATCTACACAACGCCACTAGAAGTTGTTTGCCTCTGAATATCAAGAATCCGAGTTGGCCCTACAACTATTCTCAACTTAATATTTCTAGTTTTTCGTTGAATGGAAACTTCACGCTTCCATTTGGGGATGACTTTTCGTGCCGAATTCAAGGTATGACTGGCACTGTTACATCTGCACAAATGACTTCGAAATATGCGCTAACAAATTTGAATTTGGATGCTGCATCAGTCCAAGCTACATGGCGGGAATATTGGAATGCCGTAGTGAAGCAAAGTGGAAGTGTTTTGGTAGTCCAGCCGTCAAATGCAAACTTGACCTGTACAACTTTGATGGGCCAACAAATAGTAATTCTGGGGAATCCTGCACGAGACATTAAGAACGAATTACTTAAATGTCTAAATTAATGTTTTGAGTTCGTCTTAGTAGCTTTAACTTTGGATATTCAACACATACGGAGAAGCATTCCCATGAAATACAAATTCTTGTCTTTAGTCGCAATCAGTCTCACGTTATTTTTGTCCGGTTGTCCATCACCTCAGCAACAAGCTGCTTATCAGTATCAACAACAGAGTCAAGCTGAGCAAAATCAAAGAAACGCATTTCAATCGCTTGTGAACAAATGCGAAGTGTATGGCTTTAAAAGTGGAACAACTGCATTTGCACAATGCTTACAGCAGGCAGAGCAACAGGCGGTTATTGAAAACGCTATGAAAGCACAGCAAAATTACCAATCACAACAGCAGCAACAGCAACAATTCAAAAAAGCCCAATGCTTTTTCAGTGGGAGGTGGGATTGTTAAGGTGAATGCCCCTGCCCAAGCTCAAGCCGCTGGTACCACCTTTGCCCAGTCAAGTTCCGAAGTGTCGTGGAACATGACACCGGCATACGCCGTCAGGTAGAAATGCCTAAGCGAGTTAAGCCGTGGTGGTTTGTTACAAACGCTGGAAAACTTGCTTTGTCAGTGCGCTATGGAACTAAAGTGCTGGAACTAGCTCGGGGCAAAGTGGCAGTGGAAGTTGGCACGGAGAAAGACTTGGTGCCCACACTGGAGCTTATCAAGGCTGCTGTTCTAAACGGAGAGTTGGACACACAGATTGATGCCGCTGCCAACAAACTGCGGGATGGATTTGCTCAGTAAATGTTGCTGATTGAACAAAGGCGGGGTTAGCGCCTTTGTTCTCTATCGTCCTTTTACTGGACGATCTGATATGGAGTGTATTTGCTCAAAATTTGGGCAGTATTTGGTGTTTGGGGTGGATGAAATTTGGATGCCATTCAACATCGCACACTTAGGCAAGAATGGATGCGTCATGGCTACCTTTATTAGGTGAATTTATTTAATCATAAACTTGACTAAGTAATTTATATAGACGTTTAATACGACAAATCAATTCAATAAAACGATGGCAGCATCTATAGATCAATTGCGTGCCTTCATTATGGTGGCAGAGACTGGGCACTTAGCCCGAGCAGCTGATCGCCTCAACGTTTCAAAGTCATCGCTTAGTGCCAATATTCAAAGGCTGGAAGGCTTATTAGGTGTTAGTTTGTTTGAGCGTCACACCCGAGGATGCAAGCTCAGCACAGCAGGTCAAGCCATGTTAGATTCGGCGCACCGTATGGTCCAAGAATGGTCACGGATAGAAACTGGCGCAGCTGATTTCCAAAAATTTAGAAGAGGCCGTCTTTCCGTGGCTGCACCTGCTGACCAGTGCGCTTTTCTTCTTCCACCGCTCCTTCGAGACTTTCAAACCGAACACCCTGAAGTTCGGGTGGAACTTCACGACGTTGCCG
>Ga0214919_10009516_pt1 | contig 12512 bp, 12 predicted proteins | sample LL1503_MetaG_FD_177994 | JGI IMG/M metagenome (GOLD analysis project Ga0214919, IMG submission 177994) | Freshwater microbial communities from Lake Lanier, Atlanta, Georgia, United States - LL-1503 | ecosystem: Environmental > Aquatic > Freshwater > Lake | place: USA: Georgia | collected...
AGTTTGTGCGGGTACGCATTGCGGGCGTGGGCAATGTGGCCTCCGTGCCGCTGGCGCCCAAACTCCAGGCCAGCAGCGGGTGGCAGGACGTCACCATTGCGCTGGCCGAGCTCGGTGTGGCCGCCCAAGGCGCCGTCATCATTCCCTTCAGCATCGAAGCCGTAGGCGGCACGCCCGCCTTTAGCGCGCTGGTGGACCAGATTTACTTCAGCAAGCCATGAAACGCGCTTTGGCCGCTTCTTTGAACGCAACTTTGCAAAAAAACCCACAAAACCTAGGGAAACCCCTAGGAAAAACATCTTGCAAGCCCTTTCAACAAACCGTAACATTTGTGAAAGCGCTTTCAGACCGCGCTTTCACAAATTATGTGCCCGTTAATCTCTTTTACAAACGCCATAGGAGGCAACATCGTGCAAATCTCGCGTAACTCACTTACTCTGCTGGTCGGCGCTGCCGCGTCAGCATTGATTCTTTCGGCTTGTGGTGGGGGGACTAGCTCTACACCGCAGCCTTTAGCCCAGGCGGCGCTTTCCGTTGTACCGTTATCCACAACTGTCAGGGTACTAGGAAGTACCACCCTCAGCACTTCGGGCGGATCGGGCGGCGGCGCAGTCACATATGCCGTTGGATCGGGCTCCTGTACTCTCGATGGTGCCACTTTAAGTGTCCCTAAATCCGCTGGCACCTGTACGGTAACCGCCACCAAGGCTGCTGACTCCGCTTACTCTGCGGCTACTTCAACTGCTGTCTCTGTGACAGTAGCTGGCGCTACATTGTCGAGTGGATTTGCCAGAAGTGCCCTCACCATTGAAGCAGGTGCTTACGGAGGCTATGGCGGAAGTAGCATTGACAACTGGCAGGGTGCAAATGGGTCGACCACCTTTGGCGGGGGCGGAACGGCTTTAATCGGCGATACAGGTATTACAAAGGCGTCGCAAACCAAGTATTACTCATATTACGTTTTCAAAGATACTGTAACAACCACCGATTTGTTTGCTGGTGTTTACGTTCAAGCGCCTGGTGTAACAGCGATCAGCACCTCAGCAGACACTGCGGGCTTGGATATAGCCGGCAAACAAGACATTTCATTCACCTACGGACAAAACGACGAGTGGTATAGCCAGACCGCCACGAACGCGAATAATTTCGCGGTAATTTTGACGCTCGGCAAGTGGTACGCATTCAAAAGAAACCCATGGAATTCGCATTGCAATATGAAACTTGTCGCCGTTATTACGCCTACGGCCTCGCAGCCGGCGAATCCAGACGGTAAGAGAGATACCTATACGGTACCAATCTCCAGTTTCACGGTTCTTGAAAATTGCGGTAACGCGAATATCACGACGCCAGCCCTCGCGCTAGCTACCTCCTCGAATGTTTCACAGGTTGATTTCCAAGGTGACTTCGGTGGGTCGGCTATCACTTCGGGCACAAAGACGACAAGTGCAAACACAACTGTCAAATCATCGAATAATGATTACCCGACAACTAACGCACTGTGGGGTAGCATCACATTCAAATAAGTAAAGTTGCCGAGTTGAAAACAAGGGCGCCATGGCGCCCTTGTTTTATTGGAGCTACGACATATATTTTGGTGGTAGATCAATTTTCGAATCGCCATCTTTGAAACCATGACCCTTCGACATAGCGGAACAGAGGCATCCTTGCTAAGGAGTAACATCCGCCGCCGACGCCGACCACGCCAAACCCAACTGTAATTCCGAAGACTATGGGCCCAGATTTAAGAAAAATGCGACTGCAACACGGCTTCACCCTGATCGAGCTGATGGTGGTGCTGCTCATCATCGGCGTACTCGCCGCCCTGATCGTGCCCAATGTGCTCGATAGGGCCGACGATGCCAAGGTCACAGCGGCCAAGGCCGATATCAGCAACCTGATGCAAGCGCTCAAGATGTACCGCCTGGACAATGGCCGCTACCCCAGCGCCGAGCAGGGCTTGGCCGCGCTGGCCACCAAGCCCACCGTCGAGCCCATGGCGCCCAACTGGAAGAAAAACCTGGACCAGTTGCCCAATGACCCCTGGGGCAAGCCCTACGTGTATCTCAACCCCGGCATCAAGGCGGAAATCGATGTCATGTCCTTTGGCGCAGACGGTCAGTCCGGCGGCGAGGGCAAGAATGCGGACATCGGCAGCTGGCAGCCTTAAGCGGCGCCTAGTCCGCCGCACCGCGCGCGCTGGGGGGCAGCGCGGCTTCACCCTGATCGAGCTGATGGTGGTGGTGCTGATCGTGGCGCTGGCCTCGGGCATGGTGGTCTTTAGTTTGCGTGATACCCAGGGCATCGCCCTAGAGCGAGAAGGGCAGCGCCTGGCAGCCCTATTGGAATACGCGCGCGCGCAGTCCCGATTGCAAGGCACGCCAGTGCGCTGGCGCGTCACGCGCAATGGCTTTGCCTTAGAAGGCCTAAACAAACCCGTACCCGAGCAGCCCTGGCTAAGCCAAGACACCCGCGTGTTGGACGTGCTGCCGCGCAATCCAGCCATTGACTCCGCCAGCCTGGCCGCGCTAGCCCTGGGCCCGGAGCCGGTGCTGTCGCCGCAATCGGTGCTGCTGGGCTCAGGCCAGACGCCGGGCAATACGGTACGCATAGCCACCGATGGCGTGCGGCCATTTGCCATCGTGCCTGCCGATCTTGCAGTGCCGGCCAACACAGGACGCGCGCCATGAACCATGGGCCTCAAGCGCCAACGCGGCAAGCCCGTGGCTTCACCCTCATTGAAGTGCTGGTGGCTCTGACTATCGTGGCCGTGGCGCTCATGGCCGGTATGAAAGCCAGCGGCGCCTTGACGCTGCATGCGCAGCGCCAAACCGATGTGTTGCTGGGCCAGATGTGCGTGGAAAACGTATTGCACCAAATGCGCTTATCGCGCCAGATGCCCGGCGTGGGCCAGAGCAGCCGCGAATGCCAACAGGGCACGCAGACCTATACCGTCGCGCTGGATGTGCAACCCACACCCAACCCCAATTTCGTGCGCGTCGATGCCCTGGTGCGCAACACCACCGAGCCGGTGCTGCGCCTGACTACCATCGTGGGCCGCAACTAATATGCAGCGCGCGCTTTTCATGCAGCCCAGGCCCAATGCGGCCCCCAAAGCGCGCCGCCAGCGCGGCTTCACGCTCATTGAATTGTTAGTAGCACTGGTGCTGATGGCTGTTATGGCCGCCCTAAGTTGGCGTGGCTTTGACGCCATGCAGCGCAACCAGAGCAGCCTGGCGCGCCATTCCCAAGAAGTGCTGAGCCTGCAAAACGGCCTGGCGCAATGGACGGCGGACCTGGAAGCCATAGAAACCCAGCCCGGCCAAAGCAGCATGGACTGGGATGGCCGCGCGCTGCGCCTGCTGCGCCGGGGCAGCCAAAGCGCGGGCGAAGGCTTGTACGTGGTGGCTTGGGCGCAAGGCCAGCGGGCACAGGGCAGCGTGTGGCTGCGCTGGTCCTCGCCGCCGCTCACCAACCGTGCGCAAATGTTGGCCGCCTGGAGCCAGGCCGCTTTGTGGGCGCAAAACCCTGGCGATGCCGAGCGCCTGCGCGAGGTCGTCATCGCGCCCATGAGTAGCTGGCAAATTGTGTATTACCGAGGCGGCGCCTGGTCCAATCCGCTTTCAAGTGCTGACCAGGTCAGCGCTGCCCCTGTCACACCGGCTGCGCCGGTCACCGCTGCCAGCGGCGTAGTCGCCGAGGTACCCAAACAAGAGGGCGCTGCCGACGCCGGCAAAGGTTTGTTGGGTGCCTTGGTCGGCGCAGCGCCCGCTGTCGCTAGCCAAGCCGCCAATGCACCGGCGCAAACCAAAACCGAGGCCCTGCCCGACGGCGTGCGCTTGGTGCTGACCTTGCCCGACGGCGGCGCGATCAGCGGCACCCTCACGCGCGACTGGTCGCGCGCCGGATTGGGCGGCTCATGATGCAGCGCAGCCCAGCTCGGCAGCGTCAAAGTGGCGCAGCGATTTTGATGGCCATGCTCACAGTGGTGCTGGTGGCCACCCTGGCCTCGGCCGCGCTATGGCAGCAGTGGCGTGCGATAGAAATCGAAAGCGCCGAGCGCAGCCGCGCCCAGTCCGGCTGGATTTTGCAAGGCGCGCTGGATTGGGCGCGCCTGATATTGGCCGAAGACGGACGCAAAGGCGGCTCGGACAACCTCACCGAGCCCTGGTCCATGCCGCTAGAAGCGGCGCGTCTGTCCACCTTTTTGGCGGTAGACCGCAGCGACGCCATCTTGGCCGATCAGACCGGTAGCGCCTTGCTTTCGGGCCAGATGTTTGACTTGCAATCGCGCCTGAACCTGCGCAACCTCATCGTGGGCGACAAAGTGCATGCGCCCACCGCAGCGCAGTTCGCCCGGCTGTTCACCATCCTGAACCTGCCAAATCAGGAATTGACTTTGCTCCTGAACGGCCTGCTTAGCGCGCAGCAGGCTAGCAATGCGCCGGTGGGCGTGGTGGTGCAGGCGCCGCTGGTGCCGCAAACCGTGGACCAACTGGCCTGGCTGGGCCTCAGCAGCAACAACATTGCCCAGCTGCGTCCTTATGTAACGGTGCTGCCCGAGACCACCAAAATTAATCTCAACACCGCGTCCGACATCGTGCTACGCGCCGCCGTTGTCGGCTTGGACGTGGCCTCGGCCCAACAACTGCTGCAAAAACGCAGCAACAAACCCTGGGAGACCTTGGACGATTTTGCGCAAGCCGCAGGCCTGTCGGCCAAGTTGCTGGACACCGAGGCCCTGGCCACGCAAACCCGGTTTTTTGAAGTGCGCGGCACGCTGGAATTGGATGGGCAGCCGGTGCATGTGATGACGCTCACACAGCGCGACGGCCAGCGGGTACGCATTCTGCGCCGCGAGCGCACGGTTGGGCCTTCGTTCGGCTCAGATTCCATGGCGGCAAGCCCAAGCGGAACACCGCCTGCGCCCCCGAGGCCCTAGCATGCGCAAGCCCCGCCCGCACAGGCCTGCCGCCTACAATCCCTGCAGCGATTGAATCCATGGCCATTTTGATCATTACCCTGCCCGCGCAAGCACTCAAGTCCGCGACCCAGCTTGACTATGTGATCAGCCGCGACGGTACGGCCCTGGACACCCAGTCCAGCGCGCCCTGGTCGCTGCTACCGGCCAGCGCCCGCGCCGCCCAGGCCACGCAAGTGGTGCTGGTGCTGCCCGTGGAGCGCGTGTCCTGGCACCAAGTGCAATTGCCGCCGGGCGCCGCCCGCTCCGCGCGCTTACGAGCCGTGCTCGAAGGCTTGGTCGAAGACCAGTTGCTCGACGATGTGGCCGATTTGCATCTGGCGCTGCAACAACCCCTACCCGTACATGGCCCGGCCTGGCTCGCCGCTTGCGACAAAGCGTGGTTGCTCGAATGTGTGCGCGAAGTGGAGCAGGCCGGTTTCGACATCTCGGCCCTGGTGCCCGAACTGGCGCCGCCCGCTTTGGGTGCTGTCGCTGCCGCTCCAGGCCAGCTCTATGCCCTAGACAGCCCGCAAGGCCCGCAGTGGGTGCATAGCAGCGCTGCCGGCCTGACACGCTGGCCTTTGCAAGCCGCAGCGCTTGCCGCCATCAAACCCGCCGAGGATGTGCCGGTTTGGGCCGAGCCCGCAGTTGCCGCGCAGGCCGAAGCGCTATTGGCGCGCCCCCTGTTTTTGCAAACCAGCGCCCAGCGCGCACTACTGGCCAGCCAAGGCGGCTGGGACATGGCGCAGTTTGGCATCGTGGCATCTCGCGGTGGCCGCAGTTTCCGGCGTATGGCCCAAGGTCTGCAACAGTTTTCCAGCGCTGCGCGCTGGCGCCCGGTGCGCTGGGGCTTGTGGGCTTTGTTGCTGGTGCAGGTGCTGGGGCTTAATTTGTACGCCTACCAGCAGCAAGCCGCAGTGAACCAAGAGCGCCGCGCTATGCAAGCGGCCTTTACCAGCACCTTCCCCAAGGTGCAAGCAGTGGTGGATGCACCGGTGCAAATGCAGCGCGAGGTCGATCAATTGCGCCAGCGCAGCGGCCAGTTGGCTCCCGATGACGCCGAAGTCATGCTCAGCGCGCTCATGCAAAGCGCCAACTTCCCCGCGGCACCCACTGCCATTCACTACCAATACGGGGAACTCAAAATTGAGGGCTTGCAACTGCCCGCCACCGCGCTGGCCGAATTGACCCGCGCCATGCAAGCACGCGGCTACCAATTACAAGCGCAAGGCACGACTCTGTCCATGCGCGCAAGGGGCGCGCCATGATGCAGTCCCTGCGCAGTGCCTGGCAAGCCCGCTGGTCGCAAGCCAGCGCGCGCGAGCAAACTTTGGTGCGTATTGCCATCAGCGTGTTGCTGCTGGCGGCTTTGTGGTTTATCGCGCTGCGCCCGGCCTGGGTGGGCTTAAAGGCGGCACGTGCCCAAGCGCCGGTGGTGCGCGCGCAGTACGAACAAGTCTTGCAATTACAGGCCCAGGCCAATGCCTTGCGCGCCCAAGCAAGCGGCGCGCCGGTCGATGCCAAAGCGGTGTTGCAAAGCGCTTTAAGTGGCTTAGAAAAAAATGCACGTTTGGCCGTGCAAGCCGAACGCGCTACCGTCAGTTTCAAAGACGCCAAGCCCGAAGCACTGGCGCGTTTCCTAGAGCAGGCGCGCCTGATGGCGCACACCAGCACCTTGGAAATGCATTTCAACCAGTCCGGCGGCCTGTGGTCTGGCACCATTGTCTTGCTACTGCCCGCGACGGGCACGCCCTGACAGGTCTGGCCGCAATATGGCAAGCGCGCGTTCCCATTTTGCTGCTCTACCTGGCAGCCGTGCGCCCTGGGTTTGGATGACGCTTGGAAGTCTGGCGGGTCTGTTTCTGGCTTTGCTCTTATTCGCACCGGCACGCTGGCTGGCGGCGCAATTGGGCCAGGCCAGTGAAGGGCGCTTGCGCCTGTCCGATACCCAAGGCACGGTGTGGTCCGGCTCAGGCCAGCTAAGTTTGCATGGCGGGCAGGGCAGCAACGATGCCAGCGTGTTGCCGGGACGGGTGCAATGGCGTCTGATGCCGACCGTGGGCGCGCTAGACCTTGAGCTACGCGCCGACTGTTGCACCCCCGAAGGTTTGAATGTCCACATCGTGCCGTCCTGGAGCGGTGCGCGCCTGCAAGTGGCCGATCGCCAGTCGCACTGGTCGGCGCAATGGCTGGCAGGGCTGGGCACGCCCTGGAATACCATCCGCCCAGAAGGCCAGTTGCTTTTGCAAAGCAGCGGCTTTGTGGTGCAATGGGTTGCGGGGCGCATGTCTTGGCAAGGGGCTTTGCAAATCGACGCGCTGGATATGGCCTCGCGCTTGTCCACTTTGCGGCCTATGGGTAGCTACCGCTTGCGTTTGCAGGACGGGCCGTCGTCGCAATTGCAATTGAGTACCTTGCAAGGCGGTTTGCAATTGCAAGGCAGCGGCCAATGGGCAGGCGGCAAATGGCGTTTTGAGGGCGAGGCCAGTGCCGCGCCCGACCGGGAGGAGGCGCTGGCCAATCTCCTGAACATCATCGGGCAGCGCAGAGGTGCACGCTCGATCATCAAACTGGGTTGAAATTTCATGACAGCTTTCGCACATTTCAAAACGTCTGGTTTTTTAGCGGCAATCGGCCTGCTGCTGTGCTGCGCTTGTCTGGCTCCGGCGCAGGCGCAGTCGGCCGCTCCGGCACCGGCGGCTTCTGCCCCTGCAAAGGCGGACACGGTGTACAAACGTGGCGACCACATTACCCTTAATTTCAACGCCGCTGATATCGAGGCCGTAGCCCGCACCATGGGCGTGATTTCGGGTATGAATGTGGTGGTCGATCCGCGCGTCAAAGGGCAGATCAATCTGGCCAGCGAAAAATCGGTCAGCCCGCAAGTGGCGATGGCCCAGTTTTTGACCAGTTTGCGTATGCAGGGCTTTACTATGGTGGAGTCGGCGGGCCTGTTCAAAGTTGTACCCGAGGCTGATGCCAAGCTGCAAAGCGCAGCGGTAGAAACCAACGAAAGCGCGCCTAAAGGCGCACCCGGCGCGCAAATAACTACACAGATATTCAAACTCAATTTTGAGTCCGCCAACAACCTGGTCACCATACTGCGCCCGCTGATCAGCCCCAACAACACCATCAACGCCAACCCGGTGAACAACTCGCTGGTAATTACCGACTACGCGGACAATTTGCGCCGCATTGCGCGCATCATTGCGGCGCTCGATGTCAGCAACGCAACCGATGTAGAAGTGATTGAACTGAAGAACGCCATCGCAGTGGATTTGGCCCCCTTGGTAACACGCTTGCTGGAATCCGGTGGCGTAGCTGGTGCGGCCCCAGGCGGTGCAGCCGATGGTGGCTTCAAGACCACAGTCATCGCCGAAGCACGCAGCAATTCGCTGCTGGTGCGTGCCGCCAATGGTGCGCGCCTGGCGCAAATTAAATTGCTGGTAGAAAAGCTGGACCGCGCCTCTAACCAGGGCAGTGGCGATGCGGGCATCTTGCGTGTGGTCAGCCTCAAAAACGCCGACGCCACCAAGCTGGCCGCCACACTGCGTGCTGCCATGGGCGCTGGCAGTACCGGCGCGCAAGCCACGCCTGCCGCGGGCGGCGCGCCAGGCCAGGCGAGCGCCCCGGCCACCACCACCGGCGGCCAGGTACAGGCTGATGTGGCCACCAACTCGCTCATCATCACCGCGCCGGACCCGCAATACCGCCAGTTGCGCGAAGTGATTGACATGCTGGACGGGCGCCGCGCGCAGGTGTTTATCGAAAGCCTGATCGCCGAAGTCAGTTCCGACAAAGCGGCGGACTTTGGCGTGCAATGGCAGGGCGCTTTGGGCAAGGTAGGTGATGGCACCGTAGGGGTTCTGGGTACCAACTTTGCAACCGGTGGTTCCAATATCATCAGTTTGGCAACGGGCGCTGCCACCGGCGCTGCGCTGCCCAAGCCGGGTTTGAACATCGGCATTGCCACGCAGTACGACGGTAAATATGTGCTGGGTGCACTGGCGCGTTTTCTGGAAACATCGGGTTCGGGCAATGTGCTGTCCACACCTAATTTGCTGACCCTGGACAATGAAGAGGCCAAGATCGTGATCGCGCAAAACGTGCCCTTTGTCACCGGCCAGTTCACCAACACCGGCACCGGCAATGGCGCGGTCAATCCTTTTCAAACCATCGAGCGCAAAGACGTGGGCCTGACGCTTAAGGTCAAGCCGCAAATCAGCGCCAACGGTACTGTCAAGCTTACGATTTACCAAGAAGTATCGGCAGTCGATAGCAGCTCGGCTTCCAGCGCCAACGGCCCCACGACCAATAAGCGCACCATCGAATCCAATGTGCTGGTCGATGACGGCTCGGTGGTGGTGCTAGGCGGTTTGTTGCAAGACAACTTCACAGGTAACACCGACAAGATCCCGGGCCTGGGCGACTTGCCCTTTTTTGGCAGCTTGTTCAAGAGCAATTCGCGCACGCGCAAAAAATCGAACCTGATGGTGTTTTTACGTCCGGTAGTGGTGCGTGACGCCGCGTCCAGCGACCGCTTGTCCATGGAGCGCTACGAGCAAATGTTGGGTGGTATGAAAGAAGCCCAACCCGCGCCCAGCCAGACCATGCCGATCAACGAAGGCCCGGTGCTGCCTGCGCTGCCTGCTAAAAACTGATATGCGCTACCCCCTGCCTTATGCGTTTGCGCGCACCCAGCAAATGCTGCTGGAGGATGCGGGCGATCAGCTCACGCTGCATGTGCATGCCGCCTCGCTGCCCGGCGGCTTGAGCGAGGTGATGCGCAAATACCCGGTGGCGTCGGTGCAAACCCATAGCGCGCCCGACCTGGTGCAGCGCATCAGCGCCGCCTATGCGCAAGGCGAATCCAGCGCTGCGGCGGTGGTTAGCGAAGTGGAGGGCGAAGCCGACCTCACGCGCATGATGCAAGACTTGCCGGCCATCGAAGATTTGCTGGAAACCTCGGACGATGCGCCCATCATCCGCATGCTCAATGCCTTGCTTACCCAGGCCGCGCGTGACGGCGCCAGCGACATCCATATCGAAGCCTTTGAGCGCCATTCGGTAGTCCGCTTTCGGGTCGATGGCAATTTGCGCGAAGTGGTGCAGCCCAACCGTGCGCTGCATGCGGCGCTGATTTCGCGCCTGAAAATCATGGCCGAGCTCGATATTGCCGAGCGCCGCTTGCCGCAAGACGGGCGTATCTCGCTGCGCATCGGCACGCGCGCGGTCGATGTGCGCGTCAGCACTTTGCCCAGTGCCCACGGCGAGCGCGCGGTGCTGCGCTTGTTGGACAAAAGCGAGAGCAAACTCAGCCTCGAATCGGTGGGCATGCAAGGCGAGGTGCTGGCGCGTTTTAGCCACTTACTGTCGCAACCGCACGGCATTATTTTGGTGACCGGCCCCACCGGCTCGGGCAAGACGACTACGCTGTACGCCGGTTTGCAACGCTTGGACACCCAAGGCAGCAACATCATGACGGTGGAAGACCCTATCGAGTACGAGCTGCCCGGCGTGGGCCAGACCCAGGTCAACGCCAAGATTGATCTGACTTTTGCCAAAGCCTTGCGCGCAATTCTGCGCCAGGACCCGGACGTGATCATGATCGGCGAGATCCGCGATTTTGAAACTGCGCAAATTGCGATTCAAGCCTCGCTCACCGGCCACTTGGTGCTGGCGACTTTGCACACCAACGATGCCGCCAGCGCTGTCACCCGCCTGACCGATATGGGCGTGGAGCCTTTTTTGCTGAGTTCCTCGCTGCTGGGCGTGCTGGCGCAGCGCCTGGTGCGCAAGCGCTGCACCGCGTGTGCGGGTGCAGGCTGCGCCACTTGCGGGCACACCGGCTACGCTGGGCGTACCGGCGTGTTTGAGCTGCTGCTCACCGACGACGCTATCCGTGCGCAAATTCACAGCCAAGCCTCCGAGGCCGACATCCGCCAAGCTGCATTGGCCAGCGGCATGGTGCTGATGCGCGAAGATGGCCAGCGTTTGGTCGATACCGGCATCACCACGCGCGAAGAATTGCTGCGCGTGACGCGCGACTAAGCGCGGGCTACACCGCGCCAGCGTATCCCTAGCGAATTACCTGTCCACCATGCCCGCCTACGCTTTTGAAGCCCTCAGCGCCGACGGCCAAACCCGCAAGGGCACGCTGGAGGCGGACTCGGCCAAATCGGCGCGCACCCAGTTGCGCACCCAGGGCTTAGTACCGCTGAGCGTGGAGGCGGTACAAGCGGCCAAGGCCGGCAGCGCCGGAGCCCTGTTTACGCGCCGCGTGTTTGGCGCACAAGCCCTCTCGGTGTGGACGCGGCAGCTGGCGGGTTTGGTGGTTTCGGGCCTGCCGCTGGAGCGCGCACTGTCCTCACTGAGCAGCGAAGCCGAAAGCGAAGCCGAGCGCAATTTGGTGGCCGATTTGCGCGCCGAGGTCAACAGCGGCAGCACTTTTGCGCGCGCGTTGTCGCAGCACCCGCGCGAGTTTTCGGTGATTTACGTGGCGGTAGTCGGCGCGGGTGAGCAAAGCGGTAATTTGGGCTTGGTGCTGGAGCACCTGGCGCAAGACCTGGAAGACCAGCAAGTGCTCAACGCCAAGCTTTTGGGCGCGGCTTTGTACCCGGCCATCGTCAGCCTGGTGGCCCTGGCTATCGTCTTGTTTTTGGTTACTTATGTGGTGCCGCAAGTGGCCAGCGTGTTTGCCGGCAGCAAACGCGCCTTGCCGTTTTTAACCGTGCTGATGCTGGGCATCAGCGATGTGGTGCGCAGCTATGGCTGGCTGATGCTGACCGCCGTGGTGGCGGGCAGCGTCGCTGCGCGTTGGGCACTGCGCGCGCCCGAACTGCGTTACCGCTTTGATGCGGCCTGGCTGGGCCTACCCATCATCGGGCGGCTGTCGCGCAGCTACAACGCGGCGCGCTTTGCCAGCACCTTGGCGATGTTGGCAGCCGCTGGGGTGCCGATTCTTAAAGCCTTGCAAGCGGCTTCTGACACTTTGAGCAACCAGGCCATGCGCCGCGATGCACAAGACGCATTGGTTGCCGTGCGCGAAGGCGCGCCCCTGGCTTCGGCCTTGGCGCAGAAAAAACGCTTTCCCGGTTTGTTGTCGATGTTTGCACGCCTGGGCGAGCAAACCGGCCAATTGCCCCTCATGTTGCAACGCGCCGCCAGCCAACTGAGCAGCGAAGTACAACGCCGCGCTATGCAACTGGCCACGCTGATCGAGCCCTTGCTCATCGTGTTTATGGGCCTGGTCGTGATGCTGATCGTGCTGGCCGTCTTGCTGCCCATCATCCAGATGAACCAACTGGTGCGCTAAGCCAGCGCGCGTCAGCCAGTCGCCTTACGCGGCCAGCGCGCTGCGCATTTGGTCGATAACGGCTTTGTAGTCCGGCTTGCCAAAGATCGCGCTGCCGGCCACAAAAGTGTCGGCCCCGGCGTCGGCTACGCGCCGAATGTTGTCGGTCTTGATGCCGCCATCAACTTCCAGGCGAATGTCTTTGCCGCACGCATCTATGCGTTTGCGCACATCGGCAATTTTGCGCAGCGCCGAATC